>SDBT01010313.1_pt1 | contig 15096 bp, 12 predicted proteins | sample 2277101 | NCBI WGS metagenome assembly SDBT01 (sample SAMN10404973, study PRJNA504765) | marine sediment metagenome | isolation source: marine sediment core GS10_PC15, 103 cmbsf | place: Arctic Ocean: Southern Knipovich Ridge | collected 2010 | reverse complement strand
TTCGGGGTGTTCCTGGGCTGTAGCGATTACCCCAACTGCCGCGGCGTGGTTCCCTGCGACGGGGATGGCAACCCCAAACGCCTCGTCAAAGAAGAGGACGTCAAGGAAACCTGCCCGGAGTGCGCGGCGCCCATGGAAGTGAAGTGGAAAGGCCGTCGGCCCTTCCTGGGCTGCAACCGCTACCCCGACTGCAAAGCCACCGCCAAGCTGCCCCCGGACGTCTACATCAAGCCACCGCCCAAGACCGAGCCGAAGGATACCGGCGCGGTCTGCCCCAAGTGTGGCAAGCCGATGGTGATTCGCTCCTCCCGCCGCGGGGACTTTATCGCGTGCAGCGGCTATCCCAAATGCCGCAACGCCTACGACCTGGAAAAGCTCGACGACCTGAAGGCCGGGAAGATCACCGCCGAGGAAACCAAACCCGCCGCCAAAAAGGCCAAGAAAGCCAAGAAGGCGAAAAAGGCTAAGAAGACAAAGAAGGCTACAAAAAGCACTAAGGGGTGAACCTAAGGGGCAGGCCGACAGCAAGGTTGCCGGCCATATGATACCACACACGATAAGTTAATGCGCTCGGCGGTATAACTCCGCCACTGTCCATAGTGGTGAGAACAACCCTTTGCGACATTGCTGCTCTATACGCTGGCGCATTTACTTTGTGCGCCTCGTATGAGTCCATGTTAGCTAAAAAGCGGGTGGGATTCTCGCTGGAATCCCGCCCGCTTCGTTTGCACAATTAACGCTTGGTGCCACCGTGTGGGGCTTACACCCACTCCACCTTGAGCAGGTGGACGGAGCAGGAGATGCACGGGTCATATGCCCGGACCATCATCTCCAGGTCGTGGGTGATCTGCTCCTGGGTGCGATGCTCGATCACCGACGGGACGTAAGTCTGCATGTCCCGGTCGATGTTGCCCAGGTTTATGCCAGTGGGGATGACGCAGTTGGCCTTGGTGCAGATGCCGCCGTCGTCGTAGGTGTAATCGTGGACCAGCAGCCCGCGCGGCACCTCGGTCAGCCCGATGCCCCGCCCGGCTTTAGGAACCACGTTCGGGGCCAGGGCCTCTTCGGTCAGGTCCATTTCGATGATCTGGTCGAGCAGCTTGGCCGCCTCGTCGAAGCAGTGGGCAATCTCGACGGTCTGGGCGAAGTTGTTGGCGTAGGGGTTGTAGCACGGGGCGGACAGGCCCAGGGCCTCGGCGGCCGCCTTGCCGCGGTCGTTGAGCTGATCGGCGTTGTTGTTGAACCGCGCCAGGGCGCCGGCGGCCAGTGATTCAGCGGTGTTGTAGACGTGCTTGGAGGTGGAATGCTCCACGCACTTCTCGTGGATGAAATACTCGTAGTCGTGATGGTCGATCACGCCGGCGACGGAGCTCTTCAGTTGGCCGTCGTAGAAGGCGTACTCGTCCGGATGCGTCAGGGACAAATCCTCGCGCTCGCGCTCGAAGGCGGGGAACTTCTCCTTGATCGAAGCGACGGTCTCGATGGTGATGTCGATGTCCTTGTCGCAGTCGACGACCGCCTCCCGCAGCGCCAGCAGGTGCTTCTTTGGCGGGACGTAGGTGAACCCGCCTGGCACTAGCGAGATCGGGTGGACGTGCCGCCCGCAGAGGACCGCGCATATGGTGTTGCCCAGCTTCTTGAGCTTCAGCGCCCGCTTGACCACCTCGGGGTGTGAGACTGCCAGCGGAATGACGCTCGGGGCGTCGAAGGCGTCGGGGGCAACCAGGAAGTAGACGTGCAGGACGTGGCTCTGTATCTGCTCGGCCATGCACATCAGCTTGCGCATCGCCAGAGTCTCTGGGGTAATCCCCGTGCCGAAGGCGTCGTCGGTGGCCTGGACGCTCGCCAGCGTATGCCCCACCGAACAGATGCCGCAGATGCGGCAGGTCAGCAGCGACGTATCTCGCCATGAGAGCCCCTCGATCATGCTCTCGAAAACACGAGGCGTCTCGACGATTTCAAGAACGCACTTCTGAACCTTCCCGTCCTCGGCCCTGACAACGATGTTGCCGTGGCCCTCGACGCGGGTGAGGTGGTGAACGTTGATATCCAATGCCTTGCCCATCGTTACTTCTCCGTTCGTTCAGATCAGGCCAAAAGGCCTACATTTCCTTCGCCACATCGTAGGCGCCGTTGAAGAGCTGCAATTCGCCGAGGATCTGCTGGACCGTCAGGCCGAACTCCTCAAGCACGTCCTTTGCCGCGTCGGAGTTGGGGTCGCTGATCAGCCCTCGGCAGGCATAGCACCGCCCGCCGTAGCTGGGGCACCATGCGTTGCAGCCGGCCCGGGCGATCGGGCCCATGCAGTATTGCCCCTTGTGATACAGGCAGACGTTCTCCCGCAGCTTGCACTCCACGCAGACCGGATAGTTGGGAATCTGCGGCTGTCGCCCGACCAGAAGGCTCTTGACGACCTCCAGGAACTCCTCCTTGGGGATCGGACAGCCGTGAACCCTGTAATCGACCTCAATGACCGCGTCGACCGGGCGGGCCTTGGAGGTCTCGTACCAGCCGGCGTGCTCGCCGTAGACGGTCTTCATCGCCTTTTCCACGCCACGGTAGTTCTTCAGGACGTTCAGCCCGCCGGTGCATGCGCAGGCCCCCAAGGCCACGACGATCTTCGCGCACTTGCGGATATGCTCCAGACGGGCCCGGTCGGACTCCCGCGTGAAGGCGCCCTCGATAAAGGCGATGTCGTACTCATCGGACTTGTTGTCGATCGCCTCGCGGAACTGGACGATCTCCACGTGCCCCAGCACGTCCAGCAGCTCGTCCTCGCAATTGAGCACCTGGAGCTGGCAGCCTTCGCAGCTAGTAAAATCATGGAACGAAATCTTTACTTTCTCAGCCATTATCACTCTCCATCCATCGGCAGCGCCGCTCGGCCCGCCGTCAAATACCTTCACGCAGTCTCATTACCTCGGCGTAGCTGAAGATCGGGCCTTCCTGGCAGACATAGACGTTGCGTATCTGGCAGTGGCCACACTTGCCCAGCCCGCACTTCATCCGCCGCTCCAATGAGCAGTAGATGTTGGCCTTGCGCATGCCCATGGCCAGAGCCTCCAGCACCGCGAACTTGAACATGATCGGCGGGCCGATAATAAAGGCGACGGTGTTGGCCGGATCTACCCGGTCGATCTTGCGGAACAGCGTGGTGATCACGCCGGTGTTGCCCTCCCAGGACTCATCGCCGCGGTCGACGGTCAGGAGGAACTCGCAGTCCTTCTGCTCGGCCCACTTGGCCAGGTCGTCGGCAAAGAGCAAGTCCTTGGGCGATCGGGCCCCATAGAGGACCGTCACTCGGTGGTACTGGTCTCGCTTCTCCAACGCCTCGAGAATAAAGCTCCGGCACGGGGCCAGACCCAACCCCCCTGCCACGAAGAGCAGGTCCTTGCCGACGACCTCGTCCATATCGAAGCCGTTGCCGAAGGGCCCGCGGAGGCCGACCTTCTCGCCCACGCTGAGCTTGTGAACCGCGTTGGTTATGTCGCCCACGGCACGGATGCACATCTCCAGGTCGTCCCGCTTGCCCGGTGCCGAGCAGATAGAGATCGGCGCCTCGCCGAGCCCGAAGATGCCCAGCTCCATGAACTGCCCGGCCGAGTACTCGATGCCTTCCCCGTCGGTCAGTTCCAGCCGAAACCACATTTCCTTCTCGGTGAACGGCTTGATCTCGGCGATCGTCGCCGTCCGCGGCAGGTAGGGGGAAGCCGCTTTGGCCGATTCACTTAATGCCTGCTGGTTCATCATCTCTCCTCGCGAACTCATCGGGTCTTAGCCCTAAACTTCGGCGGCCTCGGCAGCAATCTGCTGGAAGGCCTCCAGAATGGAAATGTTCGCCACGCAGTGATCCGAGCACCGCCCGCAGCCGACACAGCCCAGTTGCCCGGTCCGCTCGGCGATGAACTTGCCCTTGCGGAAGAACCGGTGCCTCAGGCGGCTGGATCGCTCCGGGCGGAAGTTCTCTCCACCGGCGATCTCGGCGAAGGGCGCCAACTGGCAGGAGTCCCACATCCGCTGGCGCCTGCCGCTGACGGCGTCAATATTCAGCTTGTCCTGGACGTCGAAGCAGTAGCACGTCGGGCAGACATTCGTGCAAGTCCCGCAACTGAAGCACCGCCGGGCCACCGCGTCCCACAGCAGCGAGTCGTAGCTCGACTCCAGCAGCTCGGGAAGATAACGCGTGTTATAGGGCAGCCTCTTATGGAAGTTGGCGGCCTTGGTCTTGTCGTACGCCTGGCGGTCCTGGTGATCCTGCGGCCCGGCGGGGGTGAACAGCCCGGAGGCCTTCATCAGCTCCGAGCCGCCCTGGCTACCGACCTCGGTAAACCACCGGTCGCCCAGGTCGGTCATGAATAGGTCGAACCCGCCCTCGGGCGGATCGACCGTGCCCATGTCGGCCATGAACTGATGCTCGTCGGTGTAGGAGCTGGTATTCAGACCGATCAAGACCGACACTTCGCGCCGCGCCTGGTATTGCGGATCCAGCGGCGCCTGGCAGAGGGCCTTGTCCGTCGTCGCCAAGCCGTGAAGGTCGTAAGGATGTACGCCGAGCAGCACCATCGGCTCGGCCCTGATCTCGGCCGTCGCCGAGCCGGGGTCTTTGCCGTCGAAGCTCAGGAGCGTTTCCCGAACGGGATACATGCACTTCTTAGGGGGAAGGATGGTGATGTCATAATCCATCCTGATCCTGGCAATATCCTCGGCCTCGATCTTTTCGAAGGCGAACTTCGGCCCCTTCGCCACCGGGGCGAACACGCAACGCTCGTCCATCAGGTAGCGGACGAAGCCGTCAAATTTCTCTTTCGGAAGTGTCTGCGGAAGCATCGGGAATCATTCCTTTCTGATGGTGCGGCCTTCTCCGTCGTCGGGGCGAACTAGCCAAGCAACTCAGCCACCTTGGCCTTGAGCTCATCGGCGCCGACCGGCTTGCGGAGGAATACCTCCACAGGCAGATAATCGCCGGACTCTTTCGGCTCGATCTTCTCGCCCATCCTCCCCTCGATACCCGTGAGCATGATGATGGGAAGATCCTTGAGCTTCTCGTCCTGGCGGATATTGTAAGCCAGGTGGAAGCCCTCCGTGTCGGTCTCCATCATCACGTCCAGAATCATCAAGTCGATGCCCCCGCCCTGGAGTTGCTCCCAGCCTTCAGCGGCGCCGGGGGCCTCGCCAACCTCATAACCGGCGGCAGTGAGGATAACCCGCGTCGCCTCACGCAGGTCGGGGTCGTCGTCGACGATCAGAATCCGTTTGGCCATTACATACTCCCTTGTAGTCCATCTGCCTGGGACGCTTCGGAGCACTGCCGTCTCGCCCGGTACGCGTCCTTCTTGGCAAGCATCAGCAAATCCTCGGCAACTGCTCGCCGTAAGGCATCTGCACCACGCGCCGACCGCCGACGGTGGTGATCATCTCCACGATTGGATCGTCCCTCGCCGGGCCGACCTTTCCGATAACAGCGGCTTGCCGCCCCGCCAGAGTACCCGCCAGAATGGCCACAGCCCGCTCGGCCGTCTGCTCGGCGACGACGGCCACAAGCTTGCCTTCGTTGGCGGCCTCCAGCAGGTCCAACCCGAGCATTTCCGCGGCCGCCTGGGCCGTCCGGTTGACCGGGATGGCCGATTCCTCAATCTCGATGTCGCGCCCGGCCCCGCTGGCAAGGTCCGCCAGGGTCGCAGCCAGCCCGCCGCGAGTCGGATCGCGCATGAACCGCACATATTCGCCTAACTCGTCAACCAACGCCAGGGCTAACTCATGAATCGGCTGACAATCACTGGCCAGATCGGCCGAAAAGTTCAGGCCCTCCCGCTGGCTCATCACCGCCAGGGCGTGCTCCCCCAGCGGCCCGGACAGGATGATCCGGTCGCCTTCGCAAAGCCTCTCAAAGCCCAGCGCCGCGCCGGGTCGAACCGCTCCCAGCCCTGCGGTGTTGATCAGCAAGCCGTCGCAGGCGTTGCGGCCGACCACTTTCGTATCGCCGGTGACGATCGCCACGCCGGCCTCTCGGGCGGCCCGGCCAGCCGATTCCAGCACCCGCCGGAGCAAGCCCAGCTCCAGGCCGTCCTGAATCACCAGCCCCATGCTCAGTGCCAAGGGCTGGGCGCCCACGACCGCCAGATCGTTAACCGTCCCGCAGACCGCCAACTTGCCAATGTCCCCGCCGGGGAATTCCAGCGGCTGAACCACGTAGCTATCGGTGGTGAAGGCCAGCTTTTCGTCACGGGCGGTCAACACCGCGGCGTCGGCGAGTTGGCCGGGCTCTTGCCCGCCACCAAGGGCCGGCAGGATCAGCTCCTCGATCAGCTCGGCCGTCAACTGCCCCCCGCCGCCGTGGGCCAACTGGATGTGTTTTGCGTCTGTCATCAGCCGATTCTAGGCCTCGTCCGTCAGCATGTCTTATGGTCAGCGAGTTTTTGCCGCCGGCCCCGGCCATATTTGAACGCCGCCGCGCAGGCGCCTTCCGAAGACACCATGCACGGCCCGACGGGGCTGCGCGGGGTGCAGCGGCCGTCGAACAGGCTGCAGTCGGTCGGCTCGCAGCGCCCGCAGATCACGTCGCCGCAGCGGCACCCGGGCAGTTCGTAGCTTTCCATCTCCGGTAAGTCCATTCGCTTCGCCGCGTCGAAGTCCGCCAGCTCGTCCTTGAGTCTCAACCCGCTGCCGGGGATGGTCCCGATGGCACGCCAGGCCGCGTCGGCGAGCACGAAAACATCCTCCAGAACCTTCAAGGCCTCGGGGTTTCCCTCCGCCGAAACGGGGGGATACACCGTGCAGGCCTGTGGGGCGCCCTCGACCAACTGCTCCATAATCGTCGCCAGGCCAGCCAGAATATGCGGGGGGTCGAAACCCGCCACCACGCAAGGCCGACCGTACTTCTGCGCGATCGGCTCGTAGGCTCGGTAGCCGATGATGACGCTGACGTGCCCCGGGCAAAGGAACCCGTCCACCTGCACGTCCCCGGCAGCCAGCAGCGCCTCCATCACCGGAAGGATAAGCTTGTGGGCCGTCAGGACGCTGAAGTTTCCCAGCCCCTCCCGCCGGGCGGCCAAGACGGCAAGGGCCGTCCCCGGGGCGGTCGTCTCGAAGCCGACGCCCAGGAAGACCACCTGCTGTTGGGGCCTTTTTCGCGCCAGGGCCAATGCCTGCTCGGCCGACGCGACCACCTCGACGCTGCCGCCCGCCGAGCGGGCCTCGGCCAGTGAGCCAAGGCGACCGGGCACGCGAATCATATCTCCGTAGGTGGCGACCACTACGCCTCGCCGCGCCAGCTCGACCGCCTGATCCATGTAGGCCTGGTCGGTCACGCAGACCGGGCAGCCCGGCCCAGAGATCAGCTTCAGGCCCTCCGGCAACAGGCTGCGAAGCCCGCTGCGGGCAATGGCCATCGTGTGCGTCCCGCAGATCTCCATGATCTGCACCCGTCGCCTGCCGGCGCAGAACGCGTCGACGAGTTTGTGAATTGTTTCACAATGCTTTGGCCAAACTTCGCCCATTCGCTTAACTTATCCTTCTCGGCGTTAGGGGTGTTGCTCTGCGGCGGGCCTCGGACAACTGCGGAGTATATTGACAGCGGCCTCGAATGCTTCAACCATTATGGATTCTAGCAAAACCCACCGTGGTGAAGAAGGAAAATTCCAGAGCATTTTATTGAACTTCGTGTTGTAAACGTAACCGCCAATGCCGGATTCGGCCCGATTGTCGGCTGCAAGCCGCTGTGAGCGGCTTGCATTGGCAATACGAAAGTCAATAGGATTGGATGTTCCGATTTCAGGCCGAGGGAGGAAAAAGCTGGCAAGGAGGCCGAAGCGGGTGATGCGCTAGTATCGTCAATGCAAGCCAGCGCCACCCGCTCAAACCGCAACCAGCCTGGACGGGACAGGCAAGGTTAATACGAGGCGTACAAAATAAATGCGCCAGCGTATAGAGCAGCAACCTCGCAAAGGGTTGTTCGCACCACTATGGCAGTGGCGGAGTTGTACCGCCGAGCGCATGAATTTAGTGCGCCCGGTATAAGGTGCTCCAAAACCACGCGCCGCGATGGCAACACTTTTTTGCTAATCGTCGCTCGCCAATCGATCGGCCGCCCGGTCCATCTCCACCAACAACTCGTATGTCTCCCTGGCCTCGGCCGGGTCCAATTGCGTAATGGCGTACCCGGCGTGGAGCAGCACCCAGTCCCCTACCGTCGCTTCGGGGACCAGGGCCAGGGAAACCTCGGTCCGGCTACCGCCAAGGGCAACCGTTGCCCTCTCACCCTCCATCGTCTCGATCTGTACCGGCACGGCCAAGCACATGGGCTGACCTCCAAATAGCTGTGCGTCTCCCGGCCGCCAGCTAGGTCAGAGTCAACCAACCGGGCCGGGAAGACCTGTTCACTTTCCCGATATCTTACCTGAATCGACCAGGCTAGGAGAAACACTTTTCGCCGCCGCGACGACGGCTTGGCCCAGGGCGATGCCGCCGTCGTTGGGGGGGATAGTCTGATGAACGAGCACCTCGAAGCCGTCCGCAGCCAGGAGAGAAACCAGCCGGTCGGTCAAATAACGATTAGCGAAGCATCCGCCGGAGAGGGCGACCGTCTCCAGCCCGCTCTGCCCCCGCGCCCGCCGGGCCGATGCGACCAGGAACGCCGCCACCGTATTGTGAAACTTCGCCGCCACCGCACCGACCGATCCTCCGGCCAGCAGGTCGTCCACCATGCCTCGGACCATGGGGGCGAGATCAATCCGGAACGGATCGCCCTGGTGAATCTCGAAGTCGTACCCTTCCTGAACCCCGGGCTGGATGGCCGCCTCCAACTGCATGGGGGCCTGGCCTTCGTAGGCGTTCCGCTCCGAAAGCCCGCACAGGCCGGCCACCGCGTCGAACCACCTGCCCAGCGAACTGGTCGGCGGGCAATTGACCCCGGTCGAGATCATCTCCAGGGCGGTTTCCATCTGCCCCCGCGTCGCCGCCAGGCCCAAGGCCTCGGCCTTGGCCAGACACGACGGGCCGAACGCCTGGTGCAGCGCCGCCAGCGCGGGGCGATACGTCTCCACAGCCGCCGCGTCGCCTCCGACCAGCGGCAGATAGCGCAGGTGCCCCAGGCGCACATAGTCTTTCAGGTCGGCTTGAAGGACCTCGCAACCCCAGACCGCCCCGTCCGGGCCATAGCCCACCCCGTCGCAGGCCAGGCCGATCGCCGGGCCCGGATGGCCGTTCTCAGCCAGGCAGGCGGCGATGTGGGCGTGGTGGTGCTGGACGCGGATAATCGGCAGCGCCTCGCGGGAGGCCAGCTCGCCCCGGTGCCGCCGGCGGGCGTACTCGCTGGAGAGATACTGCGGGTGGAGGTCCGCGGCGATCAGTTCCGGCGTGACTTCAAAGAGGTCCTCCAGGTGATTGATCGTGTCGATGAAGTGGCGGTAGGTCCGCCCGTCCTTCAAGTCGCCGATGTGCTCGCCGAGTACGGCGCGGCCGTCCTTGAGCAAGCAGACCGCACCTTTCAGTTCCGCCCCGACAGCCAGGATGGGCGGCGCCCCCGAACCGATGCCTTCCAGGCGCACCGGCTGGGGCGCGTAGCCACGGGCCCGCCGCAACACGGTCAGTCGGCCGCTGCCGGCAAGCTGCACCACGCTGTCGTCGAGGCGCCGCTCGATCCGCCGGTTGTGAACCAGCAGCGCGTCGGCGATCCGGCCTAGATGCGCGACGGCTGCGTCGTTGTCCTTGACCAACGGCTCGTCGGAGTAGTTGCCCGAGGTCATCACCATCGCCCCCAGCCCCTGGGCGAAGAGCAGGTGGTGCAGCGGGGTATAGGGCAGCATCACGCCGAGCGTGTTCAAGCCCTCAGCCAGGCAGGACGGAACCGGCGCCTCCTTTCGTCGCGGCAGCAGGAGGACCGGGCGCAGCGGGCCGGTCAGGAGCTCGCGGGCGTCGTCGTTGATTTGGCACAGCCTCTCTGCCGCCGCCAAGTCCGGGACCATGACGGCGAACGGCTTGGCGTCGCGCCGTTTGCGCCGCCGCAGGCGCCCGACGGCGTGGTCGTCGTCGGCTCGGCAGGCGAGGTGGAAGCCGCCCAAGCCCTTGATGGCGACGATCTTGCCGTCTTGTAGCATCTTGGCCGCTTCGGCGACGGCGTCTTCACAGAGGATCTGCCGGCCGCGGGGGTCGATCAGCCGGACAGCCGGTCCGCAGCGCGGGCAGGCGATCGGCTGGGCGTGAAACCTCCGACAGGCCGGGTCGGCGTACTCCCGCCCACACAGCGGGCACATCGCGAAGTCCGCCATGGTGGTATTCGGCCGATCGTAGGGAATCCGCCGGACGATGGTGTATCTCGGCCCGCAGTTGGTGCAGTTGATAAATGGGTAGCGATAGCGCAGGTCGGACGGGTCGTTCATCTCCGCCAGGCAGTCGGGGCAGGTAGCCGTATCGACGGTCACCTGCGCGTCGGTAAGCTCCCCGCCCATGCTGGGGCGGATATCGAAGCCGTCCGACCCGTCGATCGGCGCCAGGTCGGCGACGTTGCATCGACTGATCCGGGCCAGCGGCGGCAGTTCGGCGGGCAGCCTCCGCTCAAAGCCCTCCACAGCCTCGCGGGCGCCTTGGACCTCAATCGTCACGCCTCGGCTGTCGTTGACGACAAAGCCTCCCAACCCCAACTCCATCGCCAGGCGATAGACGAACGGCCGAAAGCCCACGCCCTGGACCTGCCCGGAGATCGACAGCCCTTTGCGTTGTATGTTGTCCTCACGCATACCGAACGTCTTATTCCATTCTAGTCGGCCCGGACCGAATTTGGGGGCCAGTCGTCCCGGGGTAAGCGCCGCCTTGTAAACTCATCCGCGTCCGGTGATACTACGCCCCGGCAAAGGCCGGAGGTCAAGGCAATCATGGGCGATCTGGCGGAAAAGCTCGCCGGCAGGTTCATCGTCATCGACGGCGGCGACGGGACCGGCAAGAGCACGCAACTGAATCTGCTGGCGGAATACTTGCGCGGCGAAGGTGTTGCGCTGCGCCAGGTGCGCGACCCCGGCGGTACGGCCATCGGGGAGAAGATTCGCCAAATCCTCCTGGACAACGCCCACGGCGAGATGGCCGTGCGCTGCGAATTGATGCTATACATGGCCAGCCGGGCACAGCTCGCCTCGGAGGTTATCGCCCCGGCGCTGGCCGGGGGGCAGTGCGTCCTGGCCGACCGATATATCTCCTCCACCGTCGCCTACCAGGGCGCCGGGGGGGTCGACGCCGAAGCCGTCCTTGACGCCGGGCGACTGGCCGTGGGGAAGACCTGGCCGGACCTGACGATCGTTCTGGATCTGCCGGTGGAAGCCGGCCTGGCCCGGCTGAAGGGGCAACCGGACCGCATGGAGGCCAAGGACATCGCCTTCCACCGCAGCGTGCGGGAGCTTTTCGTCCAACAGGCCGACCGCCAGCCCGACCGCTTCGCCGTCATCGACGCCTCCGGAAGCGTGGAAGATGTCCAGCAGCGGATCCGCAGGGTCATCTCCAACTGGGAATGGAATTGACAGGGACTACTTGCGCGTGACAGCCATGCCTGAACTGCTTGACATCGTCGGCCAGGATGCGGCGATAGGTCGCCTGGAGCTTGCCCTCGACGGCGAGCGCATGCCGCACGCGTATCTTTTCGTCGGGCCCACCGGCGTCGGACGACGCACTACAGCCACCGCCTTGGCCCGAACGCTGCTGTGCGGACAGGCGGCGTCCATCCCCAATGATGGCAGATTCCCCTCCATGGACGCTGCCTTCCCGCTTCGCCAGGCCTGCGGGCAGTGCGAGGACTGCCGCATGCTGGCTGCCGACTCTCACCCGGACTTCCACCCGGTCTATAAGGAACTCGCACAATATCACGAGAATCCCAATGTGCGCACCCGCGTCATGCAGGAACTGAGCATCGACGTGATTCGCAGTTTTCTGATCGCGCCGGCGGGCCGATCCGCCTCCCGCGGGAGGGGCAAGGTCTTCGTGGTCACCGAGGCGGAGCTGATGAGCCAGGCCGCCCAGAACGCCCTGCTCAAAACGCTGGAGGAGCCGCCCGCTGGGGTGACGATCATCCTGATCGCCCGCCAGGGAGAGCAGCTTCTGCCAACGACGCTCAGCCGATGTTCGCTGGTCAGGTTTCTGCCGCTGCCGCGGGAGTTCGTCCGTGAGCGGCTCATGGAGGAAGGAATCGAGCCGACGGAGGCGGACTTCTGGGCGGGCTTCACCGCCGGCTCGCTCGGCCGGGCCCTGCGGATGTCCTCAAGGGGAATGTACGCCCTCAAGCGGGAGATTCTCCGGCAGATCGCCGCGCCGACGGACGACGGGAAGGCTTCGCTCGGTGAGCGTCTGGCGGCTGCAGCGGACCAATTGGCCAATGAGACCGTCGCCGAGGCCAAGCAGGCCGACGGAAGCGCCCTGGCCAAGACACTCGCCTCGCGCCAGGCCGCCGCGGCGATGCTCGAGCTGATCGCCGGCGCCTTTGGCGACGCGCTGACCCTGACGACCGGAGTTGACAGGCCCCTGATCCACGCCGATCAGCGTCAGGCCGTCGCCGCACTCGCCGAGCGGTTCGCGCCGGACCAGCTGGGCGAGATCATCGAACAGCTAAGCGATTACGAGCGCCTGCTCTGGCGGAACGTCAGCTCGAAGCTTCTTTGGGATAATGTCGCCATCACCTGCCAAGCGGGCTGCCGCCTGAGCTGGTGACCCGGCCGATGAGCCCCGCCGGCCCGCAACGTTGACGCAGGCCCGGCCGCTGCGTATAAACGTCGGTTTCCACGCCGAAGGGCTAAATGAATGAAACACTTTCGCCGCTCACTGCGCTACCTCTGGCCGCAACGTCGCCGTCTGATCGCCTCCGGGTTCTGCGTTATGATGATCAGCTTGCTTTGGGCTGGGGGGTTCCTGCCCTTGCTGCCGGGCCTGAAGATCCTGATCAATCCGGAGGGTTTTCACGGCTGGGCCTACCGGACCATGGCGCAGGCCCGCTTAGGGGCGCGATTGCAGGCGATCGATATCTCCATCCGCAACCACCCCCCCGCCAGGCATATCCAGTTGCTGGAAGGGGACAAGGACGGACCGGCCCTGGAAGCGGGCCTTCTGCCAACCCAGTGGCTGGTCAATATCGACCCGGCCGGGGCCGAGACGCCGCTGGAGCCCGCCAACGTCTTGTTCCGCCGCCTGGCCGAGGCGGAGTCCGACGAGCCGGCGGTGCTGGTGGTCTTCGATCAGCGCAGCGGGGAGATTTTCCGCCGAGAGGTCGCCCTGGGAGAGGCGGACATCAAATCTCGCCTGCTGGTGAGCCTGGCCAGAATCATCCCTGAACCGGCCGACTTCCCGGGGCGGTTCCCCATCCTGCTGACCATCCTTCTTATTACGCTGGCGATTAACCTTCTGCGGGACGTTTTCCGCTTCGCCCAGCAATACCTCGTCCAGACCGCCGTCTTCCGGGCGATCATGGACATCCGCTGCGAAAACTACGAGGTCGTGCTGCATCTGCCGACGACCTACTTCAGCGAGAAGGGCACGTCCGACACGATGAGCCGGTTCATCCAGGACACTACCGCCATCGCCGACGGGCAGGTGACGCTGTTCGGCAAGACGCTCACCGAGCCGGCCAAGGCCCTCAGCTCGCTGGCGATCGCGCTGCTGCTGTCCTGGAAGCTGACGCTGCTGGCGATGGTGGTTGGCCCGCCGGCGTTCCTCCTGATCCGCAAATTCGGCAAATCGATGCGCCGGGCCTCGCGTCGGGCGTTGGAGAACTGGTCGGCGATGCTGGCGGTGCTCAGCGAGACCCTCACCGGCATTCACATCGTCAAGGCCTATACCATGGAAGGCGCCGAGCGCAAGCGCTTCTTTCGGGTCAACCGCGCGCTGTACCGCCAGCAGAAAAAAATGTCGAAGATCGACGCGGCCACCTCCCCCAGCGTCGAGGCAATGGGCGTGACAGCCGGCCTGGCGGCGGTCGCCATCGCCGGATGGATGGTCCTGCATCGCCAGATGGACGCGGAGATCTTCATAGCCTGGCTGGCCCTGCTGGCCGGGATGTTCGACCCGATCCGCAAGCTCGCCAAGGTGATTACGCGTTTCCATAAGTCCGACGCGGCCGCCAAGCGGGTCTTCGAGCTGACCGACCAGCCGCAGGAGACGTTCATCCCAAACGCTCCGGCCCTGCCGCGACACAGCGAGAGTATCGAATTCGCCGACGTCCGGTTCCGGTATCCCTCCGCCGCTGAAGACGCGTTGAAGGAGATCAATCTGAGCATCGCCGCCCGGCAGACCATCGCAATTGTCGGACCTAACGGCAGTGGCAAGACCACGCTGCTTCGGCTGTTGCCCAGGCTGATCGACCCGGCTGAAGGACGCGTGCTCATCGACGGCCATGATATCTCCCAATGCTCCATCCGCTCGCTGCGGCGGCAGATCGGCGTGGTGACCCAGGAAACCATTCTCTTCCACGCGACGATCGCCGAGAACATCGCCTACGGCCTGCGCCGCCCTAAGAGTGAGGACGTGCTGGCGGCGGCGAGAAAGGCCTTCGTCGACGAGTTCGTCCAGCAGATGCCCGACGGCTACGATACGATGGTCGGCGAGCACGGGGCGACCCTCTCCGGCGGGCAGCGCCAGCGCATCGCCATCGCCCGAGCGATCCTACGCGACCCGGCCATCCTGATCTTCGACGAGGCTATGAGCCAGGTCGATTCCGATTCCGAGAATCGCATCCAGAAAGCTATGAGCGAGTTCATGAAAGGCCGAACCACGCTCATGGTCGCCCACCGTTTCCAGACGGTGCTCTCAGCCGATCGTCTAGTCGTTATGGACGCCGGTCGGATTATCGATGTGGGCACCCATGCCGAGCTGATGGGGCGATGCCAACTCTACCGGCATCTCTACAACACTCAGTTTCTCGACTCCAAGGATACGCCGGCGTGAACGTGCACGCGACGACCTTGGGGGGCATTCCCAGAATCGCCCTGATTCTAGCGGTGATCGTCGCCGGTGCGGCGATGCTGTTTCATCTTGCCGGCAATCCGCGCGTCTTTCTGGGAAAGCTGCTGGTCGCCCTGAGCGATGGAGGCTTGGCCGTCCTGATCGTGGTCGCCGCAGGGGGCTATGGTT
>SDBT01010312.1_pt1 | contig 15097 bp, 10 predicted proteins | sample 2277101 | NCBI WGS metagenome assembly SDBT01 (sample SAMN10404973, study PRJNA504765) | marine sediment metagenome | isolation source: marine sediment core GS10_PC15, 103 cmbsf | place: Arctic Ocean: Southern Knipovich Ridge | collected 2010 | reverse complement strand
CCACCACCTTCCCCAACATTAAACTGAAGTTGATGCCCGTTAAAGCCCTTCTCTTTGGCCAGGTCACGTGCAAAAAGCATCATGCGGCCGATAAGCGCGTCGTCTCCCTCCGCCTCATTCAAATCATTCATACTCGGAATGTGCTTCTTCGGAATGATAAGAATATGATGCTTGGCGCGAGGATTTAGGTCATTAAAGGCCACAAACTCTTCATTCTCCGACACTATATCGGCTGGCACGTCTTTAGAGGCAATCTTGCAAAATAGACAGTCTTCCATATTAGTTATTTAGGTGCTTCTTTATAATACGATCGACATTTTCGATGGGTTGAGATCCCAAAAGAATAGTGCCATTTACAAGAATAGTCGGCTTCTGATCTATATTTCGGGTTTCAGCATACGATATATCTTCGCCAATTTGCTCATCAAATTCCTCAGAATCAAGGCACCTTCGGAATTCAACCACAGGAAGATTCAATTCCTGTCCCAAAAGGTCTACCTCTCGTCTGCTAAGATCATCGGTAGCATGCATTTTGTATGTTAAATCCCAAAAACGGTCATATTTTGCCGCGCAATGAGCACCGCGCGTCGCGTAAAGCTCACCTTCGCTCTCTCGGTCCGGAATAATAAACAAACGCAACTCAACTTCGCTATTATCCGCATACTTTTTCACCAGCTGTGGCAGAATACCCTCTCCCAACAGATTACAGGCACGGCATCCGAAAGTATTGAATATCTCGACCTTAACCTTCTCATGTTCAGAGGGAGGCAGAGTAGGGCCGAAGGGCTCAATAATAGTCTGAAATGCAGGTATTGTCGCATCCTGAACCAGTATAACAGGAGCCCCCGTACTTCCGAGTAAGGCCAAAAATACTAGAACTGCGGTCAAAAATGTAGAAGAATAAAGCGTTTTCATCAGCCTTCATCGTATCAATTCGGCTTTCTGATGACAAGATTTCTTGTTATAATCCACCCAGTATTTAACCAAGCAGTTCTTGGAATCACATCACGATAAAAATGCGGACGTCACCAAGAAGCCATCCGAGGTCGAGGCTGTCGACAATCTGATTTCGAAAAAAAAGACAGAAAAAGACACCGAGGGACGTGAAGCCGTGCGTCAAAGTGCTGAAGGAACCCAAACCGAAGTGGCCGATGTTATGACTGGGGTGGAAGCCCCAAAAGAGGTTATTTCTGAGAAGAAAGGGGAGTCAGGTGAAAAAGGAGATATTTCAGGTGGTGGCCAAGCGCAAGATGACCAAAAAGCTCAGGCTGCAGCTGCTTTTGCCGCCCGCCGAGGCTTACCAACTCAGGAAATCATGATCAAGAAGATCCGTACCGCGATTAATGAGCAAATAAAACTTGAACTAAAAAAGGCAAAATCTTTGCAAAAAAACCTCGCAACAGGCTCCGCTCAGGAATATAACACTGCCATTGCTAAAATCCGCCGCTTGCAAGAAGCCCTGAAGTCACTGTTTACCAGCACCTTCGAGGCCATAAAGAACATCTACTTCAAATACTTCAGTCCGGACGGCCGAAGGAAGCCGATGGATGAGGTTTAGCTTTTTTTTCTTGCAGATGCCTGAGCTTGTCTGATTTGTTTCCCAAGTCCATCTATCTCGGCATCTGAACAGGGTTTATCTGTATTCATTGCTTTTCTGGAAAGGCGTATTGAGGATTTAAGGGCTTCGATTGTTTTAGTAACTTCTTCTGTCTGATTTTTGATTGCAGATAACTGAGTTAGGATTTCGCGTCCCTGCTTTGTGTTAGTACGAATTAACATATCCTCCGCTTCTTTAAGTTTATCATAATCGCTACCATATATTCCTCTCATTATTGTTGGTGTTCCTGTCATTTCACTTAAGACACCTCCCGCACCGCTCCACAGCCAGTCAAAGGTACTATCTCCACTTTCAGTCCTTCTGCTAATTCCATAAGAGGATGCATGTGATTTCAATTTAACTGCCAGGTTTCTTGCGCCTCTCAGCTTGTTCTTTATATTTTTTTCATGAAGTATTCCCTGATTTTCTTTTTCTTCTTTTAGCCTTTGCGCTTCCGCATGTGTTCCAGTGTGCTTAGATATCTTATCCATTGCCTTGCGAATACTACCCGTTTCTACATATTCATTGGATAGGATTTTTCCTAATTCACATGCCTGATCGTAAACGTCATAAACTGAAATAACTGCATCCAATACTATAAAAACTCTTCCGCCTATTCTTACAAATTTCATGATTTTACCCCCCTTAGAAGCGACAGTACTAATTTTTGTACTGAGGCTTGTGGCTTCAGCAACTGTAAGAAATCCTTTTCTTGCTGCCGATGCAGTCTCTTTTGTAGCTTTGGCGACCTTTCTTGCTTTTTGTGTTTTTACTAATGCTTCAGCCGATTTGCGTGCCGCTTTTGTTGCTTTATCGATTGCTCTTACCGCACCAGGTGCGGTAGTGAGCCCCTTTGCAGCATCGCTTGCAGTTTTGGCAGCCTTTGTGGCTTTCTCAAGATTTGCTGTGGCCTTTGCCACTCTCGGGTCTGCCACAGATCGAAAACGCCAAAATGATGTTTTAACAGCCTCTAAAGCATCTGTCGCTTTTCCAACATCTTTTGCTTTCTGTATTGCATTATTTATGGCCTTTATTGCCTCAGGTGTTTTAGCAAATGCAGTAGCCACGTCTTTCGCTTGCTTGGCATTTTTGGCAACCTTTCCAAATCTAGCAGAAGTTTCTAAAACGATTGCCTCATTGTTGGCTATTTTCAATACTTCGAGCCACTTCAGTCCGGTTGCAGATCTAATAGCTTTTGAGTTTTCTAAGGATTTTATTAAGGCCTGTGTGCCCTTACTGGATTCTTCCAAGGTTGACTCTGCCAATTTTGTCGCATTACGTATTTCAGTCTCTTTTTGAGCAATAAGCTTTGCATCTTTCAGAAGCGAGAGTTCTCTTTCGGCTTCCTTTACCCACTGCAATGCATGCTTATGTACTTTGAGTCTTTCTGCAGAAATCCGTGCACTCTCAAGTACCCCTTTTGCAGCCTCCAAATTCCGTCTTACCAATGCGGCATCTTTTGGTTTCGTGGCCAATTTCTCTGTCAGGCGAGCGATTTCCTTTTTAGCTGACGCAATACGTTTTTGTGATCGAGCTAAATCCTTTCCTGCCCTGCTTAAGGCTGTCTTTGTCTTTCCAAAGCTTCGGGCTTTTTCAGCGGCAGTGCGTGGGCTAAGACGTTCTCTAGCCATCTGAAGTGTCTTACCGACCAGTCCGACACGTGTGGCTGCTGTGTCGACCAAGCCAATACCTTTTCGCAGCTGAGCAACAATTTGCCTAGCCTTTTTGGGATTACTCATTCGCTCTATAAGTGCAGGTATTTCATGCCCATTCAATTCAAGTGCTTTAAGAATTTTTTTGAGTTCTTTTGTCTTATTTTCACTAACAAGTCTTGCAATGTCGTCCAGTGCGCTTGGATTATTTTTTACATTCGTTAGGAAGCGCTCAAAATGCTCTTGAAGTTCAATTAACTCTTTCAGTCTATCTTCAGTCAATTCAGCAACTCTGACAAGTCCTTTATCAAAAAAACTATTATATTGATCTACAAATCGTAGAGACAATTTTGCAGACATGCGTCTATGAAAATCCCCAGCAGTTAGATTACGTATTGTATTAGTACGTGTTTTGGCCGAAGCAAGGCCCTTGGTTGTATCCCACGCTCTGCCAACATGTGCCTTAGCCATTTTTAGCTTTTTCCACACTATCCATTCATCCTCTAAAATACCTGGTGCTAATCCTGTAGATTTTTTCGAGGCATGATACTTAAGCCTTTCACCGGTAATCACCATATTCTGTACGTTCTGCCCGGGTAATGCTCGATGGCGATAGATATCCCGTGACCAATTTATTACACGCCTTCCACCTTCCACAGTTCCTCGCTTCACAGCTTTAGCGCCTTCAGTAGTCGCAATAACCGTATGAGCACCTCTTTTTACAGCACGCGCAAACTTATAAGGATATCTGGCTGGATATGTCAGCCCCTTGGCTGCGCCTATTCCGGCATTTTTTAGCCTATCGACTAATGCAAATTGTAAGCGCCCGTATCTGGTAGCAGCTGGCCTGCAAAACCCATATACACCACCCCATGCAACAAAGAAAGATGAACTAGAAAGCCAAATCTTAACAGCATCCGCTGCACCGTCTCCGCTAAATTCTAGGGTCGAACGAGCAGTTTCTTTAAGTGTTTTACCTGGTCTTGCCAGAAAAATCTGATAGCCGGTATCGATTACAATAGTGCCAGAGTCATAAAGACCCTCAAAATATCCGACCTTCCCCCCTTTGAGTCGTATAAGTTCTAGGAACTCCTTTCCATTTTCAATATCGAGTATGTCATCCTGCAGCCCAAAAACGCTGATAATCGTAGCAAGTGCGGTTTCGCTAATTTCAAGACCTGTACCAACCATTTCATCCCCAAAGGAAACAATAAAATCAGTTTTCATCTGTTCAGCCATTTCTTTACTTGTCTTTTCCTTAGCACCAGGCCGATCTTCTATGTAGCCATGTAGATTGTTCATCAATGTGACCGTCCAACCAGCAAAATAATTACCTGCTGCTTTGGCTGCCATTACAAGGTACTCTTTAAGATTCCTGATGGCAGGCAGATTAATTTGCGAAGAATCTTTGGCAACTGCTTTGACCAGATTGCCAATATAATTCTCTCTGGCTTTGACTTCACAATTTCTTAAAAGAACATTGAGTATTACCAAGTCCGTTGCCCAGTCACTTTCACCACGTAAAGATGTTTCAAGCGTCAAAAGTTCACAGGCACCTGCAAAAGTAAATCTTTTAAAATCTGCCCCATCTTTAAGCCAGTTTTTGTCGCCTACTTCAAGCCCGAATCTGTCGTGGGCTTTTTTAAGTACGTCAGGCGTTCGCTTTTGGACTCTTGTGAAAAAGAGTGTAGCCATTTTGATAGCTTCAGGGTACTTTTTAAGCTCACTGTGAGGTATAAGCCGGTTATCAATTGCTTCTTGTGGATCAGTAGCCACCATTGCACCTGCCAACAAGTAACCCAAAAGCGTAAAATAAGCTTCTTTTTCCTCTCCGCTCTCTAATGTCTCTGGGTTAATTTTAAGTTCTTCATTTAGACGGGTGATAACTGACCTTCCGTGTTTTTTAATATAGTCTGCGCCACTAGCAGAAAAAGCCTTAAGAGCATCACCATAATCACCTTTATTTAAAGCTGTTTCTATAACGGCGGTTAGACCCCCAAGGCGATCTAACATTGGATGCTTGTGAAGACTTTCAAACATCTGCTTAACCGTCCAATCAGTTTTTTCCCTTCCTCCAAGTTGCGCAAACTTAGAAAAACGAACCAATGCCTCAGCCAAAAGAAATAGATTCTTTTCACTGATATCATTCTTAACTGATGGTAAAGCAGGTTTTGGTATGCTGCGGCTTGTCTTATGCGCTTCATAAATCTTCACAATTTCTGAAACTTTCTTGTCGGACAGATAATTAATGGCTGTTTTGAATTGCTTTTTTTTAGCATTATCAATTCCACGACGACCTTTAAAGTACAGCGCAACAAAAGTGTTCTTAACAACATCAAAAGCATTTTTTTCAATCTTGTCCTCAAGAGCTGGCGGCAAAGCAGTTGGCCTCTGTTCACCGTTCTTTTCCGTGCCGACAGCCAACTTATGAGAAATCTCATTAGCCTTTTCATATTTCTTCTTGTCTTTGTAGTAATCCGTTCCAACCGCGGCCCACTTGTCATCTCTTTTCTGCCATTCACTCGCCCATTCCCATCTTCCCTCATCTCCATTAAATCTGAAGTATGTCTTTCTTTCACCAGTGATAATAAGATACATCCCTCCCTCCAGTTTTTCAGCCTGATTTTCATTAACAAGAAGATCTTCTCCAAATTCTCGTAACTTATCTTCCTCCGTCTCCAGTGCACCAGGAACTGGCTCTGGTTCTTCATATCCGGTTGACGGTGTTACTGATACACCATTCTTATCCGCTCTCCTTTTCTTATTTTCATTAATTTTATCCTGTATTTTTTTGGCACCTTTTTTAAGTTTCTTTTGTTCATCTTTTGTAAATTCTTCTCCCTTTTTTATTTTATCCTCTACCTTGAAGTAGTCGATACCGCATTCCGCGAGAAGCTTTTTCAGTTGATCTTTGCCAATCACAGCACCTGCCGCCATAATAGCGAGAGGAATCATGATTTCTTTTTTGAACCATGAGGTCTCTCTATCTTCGCCTGCTTTTGCGCCGGCAGCGGATCTTTTGGCAATCGTTGTGAGCCATTGAAAAGTCAGATAAATACCAGCTGCACCTGCAACTGTTAGAGCAATGGTCGCGGTCGGATTCTTTTCGAGCTGTTCTTTGTACTTTTCACCCCAGCCTTTACTGCCCTCCTGCGCGGCCTTGACCCTGTCTGGCCAGCTATTTTTAATCTCTCTGGCTGTAGGACCAGATTTGCTGGCGATTTGATCTAAGTTCTCCACAGCAGCAGCCTCAGGCAGGCTAAGTTTGATGCCGCTTGTAGTAACGGCCAGCTCTAACGCTTTTGTTGTTTTGATTTTAGCAATATCTGCTCCATCCTTAGCAAGTTTCGTAAGAACACTGACTAGGGCCTGATTTAAGGCGGTAAGTCCTTCCATCTGTTTAACTGTTTCCAAATCTCCTTTAAGCTTACGGATCGCCTCCGCAGCTTTATTATTCGGGTCAGATTTCAGTTTTTCAGCCTTCTTTTTTAAGTCCTCCAAAGAATCAGTTTTTTGTCCCTTGGGAACTTCAGCCTTATTTTCAGGCCTTTCTTTGGTCGCAGTTGTTTCCGGATTTCTTGGATCCTTTTGTGAACTACCCATATCTTTGTTCGGAGCTAGGTTTTATTTTTTCAAGTTTTTCTTGTGTGGCAAGACGCCTCAGGTCTTCATCAATAATCAGATGCTCAGCCTGATGCAGCTGATCAGTCGTCAGAATATAGCCGAGTAAAGCCCAGTGCCTTTTCTCTTCCTCATCCATAAAATGAGCCCGCTTCACTGCTTCTTGGTAACGGCTTTGTTTTTTTTTGCGTTCATCGGTATATATTACACCGGCAATTTGCATCATTGTTCCTTAGATTAAATCTTATTATTATACCAAAAAAAGCCACTAAAATCAAGGGTGATTAAGGCTTAATTTAGAGGTTTTCCACCTGCTCCTCCATCTGCTTCATTCTCACCTCGGCCTCAGTCAGCTTTTTCTTTTCACCTTCAACCACCGCTTCAGGGGCATTTTGAACAAAATTTGTGTTCGCAAGTTTTGCGCTAAGGCCAGCGATATATTTACCAAGTTGCTCGATCTCTTTTTGCAATCGTATCTTCTCTTTCTCAGTATCCACCAAACCTTCCAGTGGAATGAAAATCTGAACATCTTTCACCACGTCAGCTGCGGCACCGGAAAGTTTTGCGCCTGACTTTTCCCAGGTCAGTTCGCTGATACGTGCAAGGCGCATAATATCTTCCTTATTCTTTTCCAAATCCTTGCGACCATAAAGCGTAACAGCAATCTTCTGAGCAGGCTCAATACGGTTTTCGCCTCTCATTCGCCGAATGGCACTGATGATTTCAGTAATCAAATCAATTGAATCAGCATCAAAATTTCCCTTCATAGACTCCGGATAAGGTTCTGTAATCAACATGCCAGAAGTTCCCGGTAGCTCGGCCCAAATTTGCTCCGTCACAAAAGGAATAATAGGGTGCAGTAGCTTAAGCGTGGTCGAAAGCACGTGATATAAAACAGCGGGATTCTGCTTGTCGCCTTTAGAAAGCTCAAGATACCAATCACAGAAGTCATTCCACAAAAAGTCATACAGCAGTTGCCCAGCCTCACTAATGCGATAATTCGTCAGGGCATCATCACAAGCTTGAATGGTTGAGTAGATTTTACTCAGAATCCACTCATCTGCATCCGACAGACTGCCCAAATCCAATTCCGGTGCCTCGGTAATGCCTTTTTCCTCAAAAATCCCTATCACAAAACGACTCGCATTCCAAAGCTTGTTCGTAAAGTTGCGGTATCCCATAATTTTCTCTTCATAAAGCCGCATATCATTGCCCGGACTGTTGCCGATCACCATGCTCATCCTCAGAGCATCGGCACCGTACTTTTCAATCATATCCAGCGGATCAATGCAGGTTGCAGGATCAGACTTGCTCATCTTCTTGCCATCACGGGTGCGGATCAGGCCATGCAGGTAAACTGTTTCAAAAGGAACTTGGCCTGTCATATAGGTGGTCATCAGAATCATGCGGGCAATCCAGAAAAAGATGATGTCATAACCCGTTTCCATCAGGGTGGTAGGGTGGAACTTTTGGTAGTCCTTGCTCTGTTTCAAAATATCTTCCAGCGAAAGCGAAAGATCGTCCGTCAGCTTAGGGTCGACGAGTGTGCTCCAGGTCCACATGGCCGACGAAAACCAGGTATCGAGTGTGTCCGCGTCCTGTCCGATATTTTTGGAGCCACAATGAGAACACTGCTTTGGTTCTGCGTTGCTTACAGTCGGTTCGTCACAGCCATCCTCTAGGCAATACCATACCGGGATTTGATGCCCCCACCAAATCTGACGGCTGATGCACCAGTCCTGAAGGTTCTCGATCCAGTGGAAATATATTTTATTAAAGTGTTCGGGAATAATCTTGATCTCCTTCTTATGAACTACCTCCAGCATAACCTCTTTAAGGCTCATCTTAGCCCCTTTCCAGTCCACTACCTTCTTGTTCACATCTACAAACCACTGAAGTTTTGGAAGCGGTTCAATGGGCTTTTTGGAACGATAAGAAATCGACATCTGCTGAACATATTTCTCCTCACTCTTCATCTTGCCGGCCTTTTTTAACTCCTCCACAAATTTTTCGCGAGCCTCGATTACGTCCATCCCACCATAACCTTCCACATTATCCGTAATCTTACCCTGTTCATTTATCACGTGAATGGGCTCAGCTTTAATATCAGCACGATGACGCATCCACATATCGTAGTCGATTTTGCTGTGAAAAGGCGTTACACCGACTACTCCTGTTCCAAATTCCTTGTCCACATCATGATCAGCAATAACAGTCACATTAATTTTCTGTCCACCGGGCCACAGCACATCAAAATCTTTGCCGATCAGATGCTTAAAACGCTCATCTTCGGGGTTTATTGCCAGCGCGTTATCACCCAGCTTCGTTTCAGGACGGCTGGTACTCACATAAATCGGTTCACCACCAGTCTGCTCAGCGCTCACGTATTCAAAAGTATAAAGCGTGCCTTCCTGTTCTTTGTATTCCACTTCATCATCCGCCAGGGTGGTCTGCAACGCCACGTCCCAGTTCACCACGCGTTCGGCACGGTAAATCAGTCCATCCTCGTACATCTTTTTGAAAGACTCATTCACACAGCGGTTGAGCGAGTTATTCATGGTGTAGCGTTCACGAGACCAGTCGCAGCTCGTGCCCATCTTGCGAATCTGACCGCGGATCGTACCCTGACTTTTCGCCACATATTGAGCAATACGTTCTATAAGTTTTTCACGACCCAGCGAACGAGGGTCTTTAATCCCTTCCTGCTCTTGCAGGTTTTTGATTACTACATTCTCTGTCGCGATGGCCGCATGATCAGTACCGGGTAAATAAAGTGCTTCATAACCCTTCATACGCCTGTGACGAATCACAATATCTTCCAAAGCCAGCATGATAGAATGACCCAAATGCAGTACTCCTGTGGCGTTTGGAGGAGGCATCGAAATCGTAAATGGAGGCTTGTCTGAATTCGCGTCAGCCCCAAAAGCACCGGATTCCTCCCACTTCTTATAAATCGCGTCTTCGTACTTTTTTGCGTCGTAGGCCTTGTCTAGCATTAAAATGTGATTATACTGATAGCAAGCAACGAAAAAATTCTAACATGCCCAACTACAAATTTAAATGCCTTGCGTGCGGACACGAATTTCAAAAACTTCTTCCGCCCGCCCATGAAGAGCAGAAATGCATTGAGTGCGGTCACCACGAAACCCAAAAACAACTGGAGGCACCAGGTGTTCAGTTCAAAGGAGAGGGCTTTTATTTAACGGATTCCCGAAAAAAGCCCGAGAAGAAAAAGGATAAGCCTGACACAAGCTCAAAGAAGAAAGACTAGAGTTTTTCCAATTCTTTCAGGTCAGCAGCTTTATGTTCCTGTTCCTCTTTTTCATGTAATTTCTCTGCTTCCATTCGCACACGTTTTTTTTCTTTGAAAGTTTCTTCATCAAATTTAACGGCCACATTTTTCACATTTTTCACCATGCCTTTCGAATAAACAGCAGAAGCTTCAGCAAGCTGTTTTTTTTCATTGTCCAAAATATCTCTCAAATTCTGAATCTGATCATCAGACATAATGGGTAGCACATCGACCCAGTACTGTCTTTCACCGTCATCCATACTACGGCTTTCTTTGATCAGCGCCACTAGTTCTCCAAACTTTTCCTGAATATCTACAGGAACTTTAAGAGCACTTTCTTCATCTTTGGTGACGACCGTTGCATCTGCCATAAAAAATAGATTCAATGAATCATAGTATTATAGCAAAAAAAGGCCAAGTAATCAATACCAAGGTTCGTTTATACCACATCTGAATCATGGCCAGTCTTCATTTTTTCTAACTCTTGCAGCAGGACTTTTATTCCTTCTCTTAAAGAGTTCATAGGCCGCTCCAATCCGGACATTGCCGAGAAAATGCCAGAAGTATCATGAAAAATGTGCTTCAGAGAATCCAGCACTTTATGCTGATTATCCAATTCTTTGAGCCTTTGTTGAAGCTCTTTAATCTCTTCTTCCAAGGCTAATTGCTCTGGTGAGGAGCCTGTACTGTTTTCGGGTAATGACATAATCTAAGGCTAAAGAATGTTTGGGGCATATTTTAGTACATTTACAAAAAACAGTCAAGTTCAAGTGACGGGTGGCCTAAAAGCAGTACCGAAGAACGCGCGGATTACTTGATTTTTAGAATCTTATACTCAAATACACCGGCAGGAACCTTAACTTTTACAGTCTCATTCTTGGCTTTTCCTAAAATAGCGGAACCGATTGGGGATTCGTTTGAAATCTTGTGTCCGATGGGGTCAGCTTCGGTGGAACCGACGATTGTGTAAGTTTCCGCCTCATCATTTTCAGTTGTATTCTGCACAGTCACGGTTGTGCCAATCTGAACGGTATCCTCGCCACGCTTATCATCACTTATAATCTTAGCATGGGCGACCATCTGTTCCAGTTCAACGATACGGCCTTCTACAAAAGCCTGCTCATTTTTGGCCTCTTCATACTCAGAGTTCTCTGATAAATCTCCGTAGGCGATTGCCTCTTTAAGTCTAGCGGCTACTTCTTTGCGGCGAACTTCATGAAACTCTTTCAGTTCAGACTTAAGCTTTTCAAGACCTGCTTTTGTGACTAAAACTTCCTTCAAATTATTATCTGCCATGGTAGGTATTTATGATTAATGACTATGGGTAATTAGAATCGATCCTTGATTTTGATGCTGGTAGGATGGTCACGCATCTTTTGGAGAATCTTAGCTTCAATCTGTCTGATACGCTCACGGGTTACACCGAATTCTTTTCCTACTTCTTCCAGAGTATGCCCGATACCGTCGTCCAGGCCGAAGCGCATGCGGATGATTTTCTGCTCGCGAGGCGTAAGATATTGAAGCATGTAGTGAATGTTCTCCTTCATGATCTGACGGTTGGTCGAATCACTTGGAGAAATAGCATCGTCGTCTTCAATAAAGTCACCCAGTTTGCTATCTTCCTCGGCACCAACGGGAGCTTCGAGCGAAACAATATCCTGAGAAATCTTAAGAATATGACGCACTTTCTTGATTTCCATATCCATCTCAGAAGCCAGCTCATCCACGGTAGGTTCACGGCCAAATTCTTGCAGAAGTCGGCGCTGAGTATGGGTAAGTTTGTTTATAGTCTCCACCATATGTACCGGAATACGAATGGTGCGAGCCTGATCAGCGATAGCACGGGTTATGGCCTGACGAATCCACCAGGTAGCGTAAGTAGAAAACTTAAAACCGCGCATAGGATCAAACTTTTCTACCGCGCGGAAAAGGCCGATATTACCCTCCTGAATCAAATCAAGAAAAGAAAGACCACGACCGATATATTTTTTGGCGATAGAGACAACCAATCTCAAATTGGCTTCAGCCAGCTTTTGTTTGGCCACGGGGTCACCCTTGGCGATAGCCTTGGCTAGCTTGATTTCTTCATCAGCAGAAAGCAAATCAACACGTCCGATTTCACTCAGATACATGCGAACAGAATCATTGGCAATTTCTTTCAGGTTGGCACGTTTTTTGGCGGCTTGCGCTTTTTCTTCCGCATCTTCTTCCTCTTTATCCTTGTCCTTGTCCTTGTCATCCTTGTCACCATCTGCATCCTCATCCGGAAACTCATCATCCAGTTCCTGCCAATCATCATCAACTGAATTGAACTCAGATTTACCCTTTCTATTTTGTTTACCCCAAATGGCATCACGTTTTACATCCATCACTTCAATACCAAGATCCATGAACAAGGTATATATCTCGTCCAGCATAATCACATTGTCTTCGATTTCAGGCATCGCCTGAAGAAGCTCTTTGTGAGTAACAAAACGCTGTTCTCGCCCTTTTTGTAGCAGGCCTGTGATGGCCTTGGGATATTTGGCTAGTGTTTCATCGTCCGGTTGAGCAATGAACTTTTTTTGAACCTTTTTAGCCATAAATGTTAAATCTTATTTGCTAGTTTGAGAATCTGGGAATATTGATTGAGAAGCAGAGTCCGTTCGCCCGGATCCTGTGCTGCCCGAATCCTAAACTCAAATTCTTTTTGGGAACTGTGAACATTTTTCCTGTTAATCTGTCGAACTAGAATTATAACCTCTTTTCTGGCTGATTCCTGCGAAAAATCAGGATAATGTTCTTCGATGAGCAGGGGCAGAATATCAAGCCTTTCTTGTTCTTTCTCGGAAAGCTCTGCCCGCAGTTCCACAGCGTCAATGATGCTCCGCGAATTGTACACTTTTTTCAGGGCCTTGTAAATTTTTTCTGAAGCCGGGTCAAAGCTCGCCACATCAATCAGATTTTCGTGCACAATTTTGTACAAATCAGGATGCTCCAAAATGAATCCGAGCAAAAACTCTTCACGGCTAAAAACATCCTTTTTTTGAGCCACAGCTTCAGCCTTGGAAGCAGGCTGATAAGTCTTTTTGGAAGCCAGATTCTTCATGTCTTCCCACAAAAACTTTACTTCGGTTTTTAGCTCGAAGGCCAGGCGCTTCAGATGCTCATTTTGCTCCATACTGGTCGATGTCTGTTTAATCAGTGGAAGAAGCAGATTCAAAATGGCCTTTTTACCCTCCAGATCATTCGGATTGTGAAGCGAGAAGGCATGAGTGAAGTAAAAATCCATGGCCTTCACGGCTTTTTTAATCGCCTCCTTCCAGGCTTCGGGAGACTTCTGAATACACTCGTCTGGATCCTTGCCTTCGGGAATCTGAATGATGCGAATATCAAGCTCTGCCTCCTGAGCCAGTTCAATAGCCCGCTTGGTAGCTTTCAGGCCAGCGGAATCAGCATCAAAAGCAAAAGCAATGTTTCTGGTATAACGCTTAATCAACTTAAGCTGAGGCGGTGTCATGGCTGTGCCGGAAGTAGCGACTACATTCTTCGTTCCCGCCTGGTGAGCGGCAATCACGTCCATATAACCCTCCACAAAAATCGCCAAATCCTCTTTTTTAATGGCATCTTTAGCGAGCGAAAGGCCGTAAAGTACAAAGCTTTTGTTGTACACCGGTGTGTCGGGCGAATTCAGATATTTTGGCTCCCCGTCACCGATAATACGGCCTCCAAAACCTACCGTATTGCCCTGTTGATCGTGAATGGGGAACATGTAACGGTTCCGAAAGCGGTCATAAGTGTTTTTATCGGCAATTGAACGTTGACTGATCAAACCAGCATCGAGGAGTAATTTTTCATCAAAATCTGCTTGTTTCAGATGATCGCGAAGAGCGGTGTAAGAATCGGGTGACAGACCCAGTTTGAATTCCTTAATCGTGGCTTCTGATAGCCCTCGCCCCACAAAATACTCCATGGCTTTTTTGGACTCCATGAGCTGGTCAGCAAAAAATTCGGTAGTCATGTCATTGGCCTTGAGTATTCTGAGTTTTTCGTTGTGAACTTCAGGCTTAAATTCGGGAAGTCGAACACCTGCCTTGTCTGCCAAAATCCTGACCGCGCCGGGAAAATCCACATTCTCAACCAGCTGAATGAATTTAAAAATGTCACCACCCGTATTACACGAAAAGCAGTAGCCAATGCCTTTTTCCGGGCTGACCGTAAAGCTGGGCCGGCTGTCATTATGAAAAGGGCACAGTCCCTTTAAATTTCGCCCTGCCTTTTTCAGCTGAACATAGCCGCTCACGATGTCCTCGATATTGAGCTTTGCCCGTATTTCGTCTAAATGGTTCATTTGTGGCAACTAAAACAAATTCTTTTGCTCTTCATTTTTGTTTTTGGGCATGTTGATTTCAAGGTGCAAGTAAGCATTTTCTGTTACCACACGCCCACGTTGGGTGCGGTCCAAAAAGCCAATCTGGAGTAGGTACGGCTCGTACAAATCTTCAATCGTTTCGGATTCTTCGCTGGTTGCGGCGGCGATGGCATTGACACCAACCGGTCCACCTTGGAATTTTTCTATGATGGTCAGCAGAATCTGGCGGTCAGTTTTATTCAGTCCCAGCACATCGACCCCCATGGTTTTCAGACATTCCTGTGTGAATTTCAGGTTGATCAAACTGACGTCGTCTACAGTGGCAAAGTCACGAACGCGCTTGAGCAGGCGGTTGGCAACGCGAGGTGTTCTTCGGCTGCACTTGGCGATTTCTGCCAATGCGGAATCTTCGACCTCCATCTCCAGAAGTCCTGCTGAACGCTTCAAAATCTGCTGAATCTCGGCGTCAGAATAAAAATCAAGTTTGTGCACGTGTCCAAAACGGTCCCGAAGCGGAGCCGACAAGGTACCGATTTTGGTGGTGGCACCAATCAGGGTAAAACGAGGCAAATCCAGGCGCATAC
>SDBT01010311.1_pt1 | contig 15097 bp, 14 predicted proteins | sample 2277101 | NCBI WGS metagenome assembly SDBT01 (sample SAMN10404973, study PRJNA504765) | marine sediment metagenome | isolation source: marine sediment core GS10_PC15, 103 cmbsf | place: Arctic Ocean: Southern Knipovich Ridge | collected 2010 | reverse complement strand
GCTATAAACAAGTAGGGGCCACTGAAGCTGAATGAAAAAGACTGACTTTGCGTGTAGGAATATATAGGATTTTTCTTGTCGCCGCTCATTGTTAGTTTTTCATTATCCAGGCCGAGGTTTTGGAAAAATTCCAAAGCTTGTTTTTGGCTGCGTGTACGGAAAAATAGAACGAGCCTATTTTTATTATCACCGTTTTTAATAAGTGCTAAACCAAGTCTACCGTAAGACAGGTGTTCCTGCAGGTCTTTTGAATCCAGATTGAATGTTTTTTTAAGCACTGCGCTTAAACCGGTAAGGTCAAAAACCGTCTCCTGGCTTAGGCGAGGGGGGAGTGTAAGATCTTCGAATTCAAAATACGCCACAGTTTTCTCGGCAGGTAGTAAATATGTAGCACTCCGGTTGGTTAAAGTGAACCACACTAAATAAACAATAAACGCTACCATCATCAGAAGTCCGATAGCCAGGATTCCAAAAAGCAACCGGTCAAGAATAGTGGCCTTACTCTTTTTACGCGCCAGTAGTTTTTTAAGAAGTAGGTTTTTACTCATCTAATTTAACGATATGACGAAATAACGAAATAACCATACAACAAAAATCAGAAATCTGAAATCTTAAATCTAAAATTACACTTCGGTTTCTTTTCCGCACTTTTCACATTTTACCAAATTCTTTTTCGCCTGTACCTGAAGCCCCTTGCAAACAGGGCATGGATCATCAAGAGGCTTACTCCATGTGGCAAAATCGCATTTTGGATAGCTGGAACATCCATAAAACACCTTTCCGCGCTTGGTGCGTTTTTCCGTTAACGCCCCTCCGCACTTAGGACATTTGACCTTAAGCGCATGTGTTAACGGACGGGTTGTTTTGCAGTTGGGATATGCTGAGCAGGCTAAGAATTCTCCAAATTTTCCGGTTTTAATCACCATAGGCGATTTGCACTTGTCACATTTTTCATCCTTGAATTCTTTGGCCAATTTTTCCTCTTTCTCCCTGTCTTCTTTCATCGGCTTTGCGTTTTTACATTCAGGATATTTAGAGCAGCTTAAGAATTTTCCGTTCCGCCCAAGCTTGACCATCATTGGAGCGCCGCAAATATCACATTTTTCATCGGTTTTCTCAGTTACAACATCCTCCTTTTTAATACTCTTTTTTTTCTCTTCAAGAATTTTTTCAAACGGTTCGTAAAACTCTTTAATAACAGGTTCCCATTTTACTTCGCCTTCAGCGATATCATCCAGCTTTTCTTCCATGTCCGCAGTAAAGCTGTAATCGACAATGTCCGGAAAATGCTTCATTAAAAAGTCATTAACAATCATGCCGATTTCCAGTGAATACAGCTTTTTATCAGATTTTTTTTCTACATATCCACGGTTTATGATTGTAGAAATGGTCGGCGCATAAGTAGATGGCCTGCCAATACCTTCAGACTCCAGTTTTTTAACCAAAGTTGCTTCCGTATAGCGTGCTGGCGGCTGGGTGAATTTTTGCTCATCGTTAATTTCAATAAGTTTGCAGTCCTCATTTTTTTCAATTACAGGCAGAATATGTTCTTTGTTGGCCAGAGCTTCATCTGGATGATCCGTGCCTTCCACATAAGCTTTCATAAAGCCTGCTGATTTAATCACCTGCCCTTTAGCCATCAGCGTGTAATTATTGTCGGTTTCCACTGTCACAGTAGTTATATCCAGTTTCGCCTCCGGCATCTGAGATGCAATGGTCCGTTCCCAAATCAATTTATATAATTTGTATTGAGATGGATCTAAATGCGACTTAAGATCCTCAGGAGTTTTACTGGGCTCTGTTGGGCGGATAGCTTCATGAGCTTCTTGGGCTCCTTTGGTTTTTTTGGTAAATACCCTGGGCGTACTGAGCATATATTCCTCCCCATATATCTTTTTGATGACTTTTGGCACTTCCTTTAAAAACACTCCGGAAAGATTAAAGGAATCCGTACGCATATAAGTAATCAAACCGGTATGATGTCTTCCATGCTCCACTCCTTCATAAAGTTGTTGCGCAACTACCATTGTCTGCTTTACAGAAAAACCGAGTTTGCGGGAAGCTTCCTGCTGAAGCGTGCTGGTGATAAAGGGCGGTGATGGAGATCGCTTGGAAGCCTTAACAACCAGGTCAGCTACTTTATATTTCGCCTTTTATAAATCCTTAAGAACGGCAGTAGCACCTTTCTTATTTTTTACTTCGGCCTTTTTGCTTTTAATCTTGGTGAGGTCGGCATTGAATTTTCCCTCCTTAGCTTTTAAGTCTACATCTATTTTCCAATATTCTTCCGGTTCGAATTTTTCGATTTCCCTATCCCTTTCCACAACTAGGCGTACTGCCACACTTTGCACACGCCCTGCACTTAAGCCCGCACGTACTTTGGTCCAAAGCAATGGGGAAAGTTTATAACCCACCAGTCTATCCAATACACGACGTGCTTGCTGTGCATGTACCAAATTAAAATCAATATTGCGAGGATTTTCCAGGGCAGATAGAATCGCTGGCTTGGTTATTTCGTGAAAGGCGATTCGTTTGTAATGATCTTTTTTCAGATCAAGCGCATGAACCAAGTGCCATGCGATACTTTCACCTTCGCGATCCTCATCCGCTGCGAGCCAAACCATAGTATCGGGATATTTGTGCACAAGGTCTTTAAGCTCTTTTACGATTTTTTTCTTATCAGGACTGATTTCATATTTTGGCTCAAAATCTTTTTTTACATCAATACCCAATTCTTTTTTGGGTAAATCGCGAATATGCCCCATTGAAGCTTTAATATTATATTTAGCTCCAAGAAACTTTTTCAGCGTCCTGGCTTTAGCCGGAGATTCTACAATTATAACGTGATTCATAAATTCTTTAGTAATACTTATATGATTAACAACTGACAGATTTACAGGTAAGAAGGCGAGTTGTCAAATTAATTAGACATTTTTTCGTTGTCAGAATTGAGAAGCATCAAAAATATAAAATTGTCAATTTTGCCTTTAAATAAGCCAAAAACAATGATATCTACACTATTAAAATTGATTTTTAGTCAAATGCTTAATTTTTGGCTTAAATACTGATTTAAATCTGAATAAAAAATTGTATCAATCGACTTTTTCGCTAAATTAAGCCAAAAAAGCCTTGTCAGGTCCGATTCTCCTGATTATACTGCCTTTGTTTTAATTTCTAATTTTTTTATTATGACTAAGCAAGATTTAGTTACAGCTATTGCATCTGCAGCAGGCATTACCAAAAAAACTGCTGGTGTATCTTTAGATGCTATACTCACTTCTATTACTAAAGAACTTAAAAAAGGAAAAAATGTAACCATTACAGGTTTCGGTACTTTCCGAATTAGCAAACGTGCTGCACGCACTGGTGTTAATCCACGAAACCCATCTCAAAAAATCCAAATCCCTGCTATGAACATCCCTGCTTTTAAGGCTGGTAAGAGCCTTAAGGACGCAGTTCGCTAGGTCATAGTAATTTGTTAAACAAAAATCAAACCCCCTGTACCATACGGCATAGGGGGTTTTTGTTACGAAAGGACATTCAAAGCAATCTGTGAACTTGAAAATCATGTCCATTTTTTGTATGCTCTGTATACAAACAAAATTTAATTTTTAAATGTTTTATTATGCCAGCACAAGAAACAAGCGGTGATACTTTTCAGGCAGACGTACTCGATGTAAAAGATATACCGGTTTTGGTTGATTTTTGGGCGCCATGGTGTGGCCCATGCCAAATGCAGGGTCCGATTCTCGATGAATTATCCGGAGAAGCTGAAGGAAAAGCAAAAATTTTTAAAGTAAATGTAGATGAAAACACTGAGCTGGCAAGCCAGTATGGCGTTATGAGTATTCCGGCTCTAAAAGTATTTAAAAATGGAGAAGTAGTAGAAGAATTAGTTGGCGTACACCAAAAAGACCAGCTGATGGAAGTTATTGAGAAGAATAGCTAAAGTATTGCTAAAAGGATTGTCTAAGCTATTCTTAGGCCATTCTTAAGCAATCCTTACCCTCGGTCCATCGCTTCATTTGCGAGTTCGTCGGCTCTTTTGTTTTGCTCACGTTCAATATGCTCAATTGAAAAGCCTTTAAATTGTCCGGAAATACTCTGTACTTCATCATATAAAGGGCGTACGTTTGCGCTTTTTACCTTATAATTACCGTTCATCTGTTCCACTACAAGTTGGCTATCCATAAAACAGTGCACCTTTAAATCCGGGAATTTACTATAAACCTCACGAAGTGCGGTTCTAAGTGCTAAGTATTCGGCTTGATTGTTGGTTTTTTCACCGTAAAACTCTGATCCTTCCAATACATTCTCACCTCCCCGGAATACCGCAAATCCTCCACCGGCAAGTCCAGGATTTCCGCGCGAGCCTCCATCCACATACACCTCAATAGTTTCCGCATTCATAGCTATATGTTTATGAAGTTGGGTTTTAATTGCCAGTTCCACAAATGCTTGCTGTTCACGTTTGGGAATTTGCTCATCTAATTGTTTCTGGAGATTCTTTGAAATCATAAGTATTGTCCAAGGATTGCTTCAGAATAGCTTAGACAATTCTTTGGCCATTCTTAGTCAATTCTTTTTATCGGTTAATCGTCTCAATCTTCTTCACGCCCAGTAAGAATCGGTTTTTAGCCATCGATGTACCCGTTAGCGTTTGTAAGAATCTACGTGTAACTGTAATGGCCGTGAACATGGAAGCTAAAATACCGATAGCCAGCATTAAAGCGAATCCTCGGATGATCGAATTGCCGAAGAACCACAGAATAGTGCAAGTGATCAGAGAAGAAACGTTTGAATCCCGGATAGAAGACCAGGCGCGCTCAAAACCAGTTACAACCGCGGCCGAAAAACCTTTGCCAGAGTTCAGTTCCTCTTTGGTGCGTTCAAAAATAAGTATGTTCGCGTCTACAGCCATACCTATAGAAAGTATAATGCCCGCAAAGCCAGCCAGGGTCATTACAATGCCAGTGGTTTTGAGGATGAAAATAATAATCACTGAATAAATCGTCAAAGCCAGCACTGCAAACACGCCCATAAGCCGATAACAAACAAGCATATAAAGCGCCAACGCAATCATGCCAATTAAGCCAGCCAGCAAAGAAACCCGAAGCGCATTATCTCCAAGCGTGGCGCTGATGGTGTATTGGCCGGAAAGAATAACAGGAGCATCAATTGCACCAGTATTCAGGTCATTGGCAAGCTGAAGGGCTTCCTGGATGGAATAATTACCTGTGATAACAGCCGCACCGCCACTGATCTTTTCATTCACATTCGGAGCTGAGATCAATTGTCCGCCAACAAAAATCGCCAGTGGATTGCCCACTAAACGTTCTGTAATATCCGCAAACATGTCAGCTCCTTTGCTATCGAACTCAATGCTGACCTGCGGTGCGCCGAGCTGGTTATACGTTACCGTGGCATATTTAAAGTGCGCGCCATCTAGTCCGGTAGATTTCCATGGATTCGGCGTCAGGTCAAAAAAGATTTCATGGTAATTATATTCTTCCTCGGGGGCTGTTACATCATGCGGTTCCAAAAGCTTTGCTTCATCTTCCAGCTTCTGTTTGTTTTCTTCGGTGTCAGCTACTTTTAAGAATCCTACTGAAACTGTTTCTTCAGACTCTTTTTTATCTGTTAATTTAATAATGTGATAACCGAATTCCGTTTCAACTACATCTGAAACTTCACTGACCTCCATGCCGAAAGCGGTATTTTCAAAATCAGCTGTCATCATGCCGCGGCCGAAAAAGCCTAAGTCCCCGCCATTCGGACCGGAAGGGCCATCGGAATATTTTTTAGCTAATTCCGCAAAGTTATCAGGATCAGCCTTAACCTCTTTTAGGATTTTTACAGCTTCTGCCTCTGCCTCCGATTTTGTTCTCGTAATTGCCGGAGCTGCACGTTCAGATCCTTCATAGGCGATAAGAATATGGCTGGCTTTTACTTCACCTTCTCCATCTTGTTTTTCCATAATTTTGTAAACCATCAGGCTATCATCCACTTCCAGAATATTCGTATATTTATTTGCAGGAGTCGCCCAGATGGCATTTGCGACATCCTCACCGAAATCAGAGCGTTTTTGAAAGTTTGCAGTATCCAGCAGTACATTGAATTCTTTCGCTACATCGGAAAATTCTTTTACCTCCTGCTTGGTTCTGTCCTTTGTCTCCTTCCCTGAAAACTGGACGATGTAAAGCCCCTTTTTTTCTGTTAATTGCCCGTCTGACCCAACAATATATCCATCAGACCCCTCAATTGGAGAAGGGTGGATTTGACCGGCTTTAAGCTTAGGAAGAATGTCTTTGTAATGCGTTGGAAGGTCAGAAACCCATGTGGTTTTATTTTCCCTGAAGGCAATTTTGTTATCGCTTGTTTCAGTACTTAGGCCAATAGCTTTAAAATCAGCGTCTTTTACAGATACCTTGCTTAAAACATTTTTTGCCTCAGCTTCCACTTGCCCTTTTTCATCTGCTTCCATTTCCGTTTTTTTCTCCTTGAATTCAAGCTGAATGGTTTTGCCTACTACAGATTTTGCCTCATCAACATCCTTAATACCAGCCAGTTCTACAATAATATGCTGTTCATCGGCAATGTTACTCAGGTAGATCTGCGGTTCGGAAACACCAAGCCCGTTCACACGCCTTTCAAGAGTGGTTCGCACCCCCTCAATAACATCATTAATTCGTACGTCATTGTTTTTGTCGTCATCTTCATTTTTAGCGTACGCATTCCTCAGGTCAATACGATAGTCCAACTGCGTTCCCCCCTGAAGATCAAGCCCTAAAGTGATTTTTGGCTTTTTGAAAAAGTTAATAAAACTATTATCCGGCCAGGTGGATTTAATAGAATCCGGCAGGGCAACAATAGCCATCAGAATACTGGCCAAAATTATGATAACAAGTCCTTTTGAAAATCTGGCAAACATCTTATTAAAAATTAGAAATTAAGAAATCAAGATTGCGCCTGTAAAACAGGCGCAAATAGTGTAGCGGAAAGGCTCTTAAATGACAAATGTCAAATTTACATCCATATTTACTGAATGCGCGGAAACGATTCCGCGCCGGCGCGATTGCCCGACCTTCGTAGCCACTTCGGCGGAGTGGGCCGAAATCACGCCTTCAGAGATCTAAATAATAATTTAACATTTGTCATTTCTCAATCCGGCTCCCTTGCCGGATCATCTTATGGCTCAGGTCGATATTTTTAAGTTCAGCGCCTTCATCCACAATACAGTTCCTTAAAACACAGTTTATGATTTTGCAGTTTTTTAAAATCACAGTGTCTTCCAGGGTCGAATCCTGGATGCTTGTATGGTCTCCCAAATACACACCGCCTTTAAACTGCGAACCTGTTTTTTCCACTTGTCCGTTTTCGATCACCTGATTATCCAAAAGCTCCCGATTTGCTTTCAAATACCCTTCAAACGAACCCACATCAAACCATTTTCCACTGAAAGAAAAAACGTTAATCGAAATATTTTTCTGTAACAAATATTCAAAAATTCCTCCCAAATCATCATTTTTTTGCTTGGCATAATCAACAATATCCGACAGGTTCTCACTAGGAAATATGTAACAACCTGTGCTTACCAATGTGCTTTTTGGCTCTTGCGGCTTCTCCTGAAATTCGACGACTTGTCCATTTTGTTCAACCACTACACCAAACCGTTTAGCCAAATTCAGATCCTGAATATCATATGCCACCAACGTCGGATTATTTTGGTAGGGATTAATAAAATCCTTCATATTAAAGCCGAAATAATTGTCTCCGGCAATCAGAAGCAGATCTTCCTCTATCTTCTCATGTCCGATCACCATGGCCGTGGCGCCAAGCGCACCTTTTTTGAATTCATCATTAACAGAATCTTCCACAAAAATTTTAATCGGACGGTTTTTATAATCTTGTGCCCATTTTTTAAATTCATGCTCAAAAATCGCATTGGTGGAAACAATTATTTCCATGTCTTCCGGTAGGCTATCGACAATATGCGAGATAATCGGCTTATCTTTCAGATGCAGAAGGGGTTTTGCCTTATTTTCTGTCAGCGGCCAAAGCCTTGTTGCAAAGCCACCGGCTAAGATTATACATTTCATAATTTCGTATTGTTGTCCGAGTCGTGGGTCGTATTGTGGGTCGTATTGTGGGTCGTATTGTGGCAACTATTCGGTCAACTATCGGCCCACCATTCGGTCCACCACTCGTTTTACCAGATATTATCCCACCACTTTTTCTTCCTCACCACCTTCAAAAATGGCTGTCCTTCAATTTCCTCCACATACTGATTGCCCTGAAAGATGCCGAGAAGTTCGGGTGGCATGATGAATTTGATATTGTTCTGCAGGGCGTAATTGATGATGTTCAGTGTTTGTTCCAAATGGTCTGTCTGCAGAATATGATCGATGTTATGCTCGGCAATTGCTTTTTCAAAAAGGTTCATTTTCCCAACCACCGGTACGCCGGCAATCATGCTTTTTCCGCTTCCATGTGCATCAATAATTGCCACGGGTTTAATGTGTGATTTGGTCTTAAGCAGATGCTTAATAATTTCTTCAGCAGGTCGATTGGCGCCTATCACAAGCGTTCGATAAATCCCAACTTCCCGCTCAGCACTTTTTTGCAGAATCCACTTAAAAATCCGATGCCAGAAATACACAAAAAGAAAAGTCAGAAGGAAGATATAAACCAAAATCAATCGTGAGAAAAAATTATGATATGCAAAATAATAAAGCACCATAAACACCGCCACGTTCTCAATCGCCACAAACGCGATCCTCTGCATATGCCGGAAACTCCGAATTTGCTGAGTCAGCTTGTAAGTGCGTGCAAAAAACATAAAACCGAGTGTGACCGGTGTAGTGATAAGCGCGATAAGCATGTACTTATCAAACGGAAAATCTGTTGAAAAATAAAAGCCGATACGCAGAAAATAAGCCAGGGCGAATGCAGTCACTAAAAGCAAGCCGTCCACCACAATCTGAAGTATTTTTAGGCGAATGAGCTGTTTATTCATTATTGTTTATCAGTCAGGAGTAAAGCTTCTGCCCGTTCCCGGGACAGTTTAGCCTGCCCCATCGCCACCATCAAATAAGCAGACTTGGTGTCTAGTGGCTTTGGTGTAACCTCCTGAGCTTCAGTATTAGCCCCATCGCTCCTTTCTTCTTTAGGCATTTCCTGAGTCATGATTTTTAGGTTAAATAGCAAACCTAGTTTTACCATAAAAACGCATTAAAAAGAAGCTTCCAGGAATTCAATTATTTTTTTATTTTACTTCTCTGTATGGTAAGATAAAAGACAATTGAAAAAAATATGAAAAATCTGATCGACAAAATAAAGTTTACCAAACTTGTCGGCCGGGGGGGCGCAGGTTATCCGACCGCGGTTAAATGGGAGATGGTAAAAAAGGCATCCGGCAAACCGAAATACGTAATATGCAATGCCAGCGAAGGGGAATTAGGGGTATTTAAAGATTTCTACATCTTAAAAAAATTCCCGGAAGATGTGGTGAAAGGAATGGTGCTGGCCATGGATTATTTAGGCACCAAACAATCTTATTTTAATATCAACAAAAAATATTATCGCCGGGTATTTTTAAAACTGGATCGCATTTTAAAAAAATATGAAAGAAAGGGCTACAGGTTTATTGTCTATGAAGAAAAACCCAGTTACATCGGCGGTGAAGAAACCGCATTACTCAATGCCATTGAAGGTAAACGCACCGAGCCTCGTCTTAAGCCACCCTATCCATCCGATTCCGGGCTTTTTGGAAAACCCACTTTAGTTCACAATGTTGAAACCCTATTCAATGTCGCTAAAGTCGCGGAAGGAAAATTTGAACCAAAGCGGTTTTACTGCCTGTCCGGACCTAAAAAACTCAACCGCACTTATCATTTGCCGGACAGCTTAACCATCGAACAAATCCTGAAGAAAACGAAACGTTATCCCCGTTTTGATTTTTTTGTACAGATCGGAGGCGGGGCGAGCGGGTTGGTTTTAAATAAACAGCAAATCAAAACCCAGAAGATGACAGGTGCAGGATCGTTACAAGTTTTTAGAGCAAACACAGATCCTCGCCAGTTACTCCTCCATTGGTTTAAGTTTTACTCAGAAGAAAGCTGCGGCAAATGCACGCCATGCCGTGAAGGCTCTTATCAGCTATATGAACTCTTAAAAAAGAACAAAAGAGTTCCATGGAAAAAGATGATGGAAATTGTGAATACAATGGGAAAAACCTCATTTTGTGCGCTGGGAAAGTCGATTGTGATTCCTGTGAAGAGCTATTTTACTAATGTTTTGAAAAAGAAGTTTTAATCCAAATGGATCTCAAATGGACTTCAAATGGATTGTAATACCATCATCAATTTGATATCAATCTGAAATCAATATGAATAAGGTTTCAATAAACATCGACGGCAAAAAATACCAATGCAACGAAGGCGAAAGCGTTCTGCAGGTTGCCATACGCAACAATATCGACATTCCGCATTTCTGTTATCACGAAGATCTTCCGCTCGACGTTCATTGCCGTACGTGTTTGGTAGAGGTGGAAAGGAATGTAACAACCTCCTGCAACCTGTTCGTCAAACCCGGCATGAAGGTTCTGACCAATTCCCCGAAAGTCCGGAAACTGCGCGATGAGAATTTAGAATTATTGCTGGCCGATCATAAAAAAATCTGCCCCAAATGCCAACAAGGGTATTTTTGCCGAACCGCACGTCAGATGAAAAAATACAAAATAACCGGCACCAAATATCATCGGGATACCATCAAAGCCCCTATTCACAAGCTCGGAACCGCCGCGGAATTTGACCCTCAGGCTTGTATCTCCTGTAACAAATGTGTGGAGATGTGCGAAAAAATCGGAATTGGATTTTTGAAACTTGAAGGCAAAGGAAGTAAAACTCATATTGCCTATAATAAGGATCCGAAAGTGGATTGTATTTATTGTGGCCAGTGTACGGCTCATTGTCCCGTAGCCGCGGTTCGCGAACAGAACCATTTGGAGCCAGTAGAAAAACTTTTGGAAAATAAGAAGGGCAAGATTCTGATTGCCCAAATGGCTCCGTCGGTGCGCACCAGCATTGGCGAAGAATTTGGTTTACCGCCAGGTAAAAATCTGGAAGGTGAGATGATCACTGCCCTCCGCAAACTCGGATTTGATTATGTGTTCGACGTGAATATGGGCGCTGATATCACCACATATGTGGAGGCTATGGAATTGGCAGAACGTATTAAGGGGCACGGTAAACTTCCGATGATCACTTCGTGTTGTCCGGGATGGGTGAAGTACGCGGAATTTTATCACCCCGAAATCCTTCCAAACCTTACGCGAGCCCGCAGCCCGCAAATCCATTCTGGTGGCGCATATAAAACATGGTGGGCTAAAAAGGCTGGCGTAGATCCCAAAAAAATTGTAGTCGTTTCTTTAATGCCATGCACATCTAAAAAATACGAAGCAGGTTTCGAAAAACTCAAAATCAAAGGCATGTATCCGGTTGATTTGGTTTTGACCACCCGGGAAACTGGGGCGTTACTTAAAAAACATCGCATCAATTTACCTAAACTGAAAAAAGGAAAATTGGATTTGCCGGGCACATATTCTGGCGCAGGGGCGATTTATGGAGCCACTGGTGGAGTGATGGAATCTGCGCTCCGTTCTGCGTATCACTTTATTACTGGCAAGGAGCTTAAAAAAGTCGAATTCAAAGCGGTTCGCGGTATGAAAGGGATCAAAAAAGCTACCGTAAAATTCGGTAATCGCACACTCCATGTAGCCGTAGCTTATTTACCCAAAAATTCTCAAATTCTCATCGAAGAAATCAAAAAGAACCCAATGGCGTACGATTATATCGAGATGATGGCCTGCCCCGGCGGATGTATTGGCGGAGGTGGCCAGCCTTATCCGAATTCCGAAGCGATCATCTGGGAACGAATCCAGGCGCTGTATAAAATCGACGATAAAATGAAACTCCGCACCGCTCATCAAAACCCCATGGTCATCGATTTTTTCGAAAACTACATCGCAAAATTACCAAAGCATAAGCAGGAGGAGATATTGTTGACGCGGTATTCGAAGAAGAGGAAGTTTGAGTAGTCGACCACCCCGCCCTACGGGCACCCCTCCTCATCCGATGAGGGGATTGTTGATAGGATCTTTTGAATAACTTTATTCACATTTTTACAAACTTCTTTGTTGGTAAAACGAATAAAAGAAATCCCTAAAAACTCAATATAATCTTGTCGTTCCTGATCATATTCTTGAACATCTTTTTTTAAATGATATCCGCCATCCAATTCAATAGCCAATTTTAATGCTGGGCAATAAAAATCTAAGACGTAAAATTCAATACTATGTTGTCTTCTGAATTTAAGACCTTGTAACTGCTTCCCTTTAAATCGTGACCACAAAATCACCTCCGCATTTGTCATATTGTTTCTTAGTTTTTTCCTTAAATCATATTCACTTATTCGATTATGTATTCTCATTATTCTAATTTAAATTCATAAAGCTCAGTATTATATCAAAAAAATAAAAAACAAACATCAAAAAAATCCCCTCCTTAATTAAGGAGGGGTGCCCCGATGAAAATCGGGGCGGGGTGGTCGACATAGTTGTACTTTGAATGACAGATAGGCGGCGGGGTGGTCTACATAGTTGCGCTCTGAATGACAGTGGAGCGGTCGACAATCTCCCAATCTCCGCTATAATAATTGGGCATTATTTTAAAATATCAAAATCATGAAAGTATTATTAGTCGGCAATGGCGCCCGCGAACATGCAATGGCCGAAGCGTTAAAAAAATCCCCTAAATGCGATGAGCTTTTGGTGTTCGCCAGCGCGGTGAATCCTGGTATCCGCGACCTTACATCCGTTTATCATGTTGGAAATATGAAAGATATGAAAGCTATTCAGGAATTTGCAGATGAGAATAAGCCCGATTTCGCTGTTATTGGTCCGGAAAATCCATTGGCCGATGGTATTGTGGATATTTTGGCATTGATTGGAATTCCATCCGCTTCGCCCAAAAAAGAATTGGCCAGAATCGAAAGTTCCAAATCCTTTACGCGTGAACTTCTCGCCAAACACAATGTTCCCGGCGGTCCAAAATTCAAAACTTTTACATCAACTGAGGGCATGATGGAGTTTGCAAATGAACTTGGACAAATTGTCGTAAAAGCAGATGGTCTGCAGGGCGGAAAAGGTGTCCAAGTTATGGGTGATCATTTTGAAACTCTGGAAGATGGCGTGCTGTATGCAAAGGAATATGTGGAGCGTGACGGAAAGGTGGTTATCGAAGAAAAATTTGTTGGCCAGGAATTCAGTTTGATGAGTTTTGTAGATGGTAAAAATGTCGTCGACATGCCTCCAATCCAGGATCACAAACGTGCGTATGAAGGCGACACTGGTCCGAATACCGGTGGAATGGGAACATATAATTATCCGGAAAATCTCCCATTCTTAACCGAGCAGGATTTAAAAGACGCTCACGCCATCAACGTCGGAACTGCCAAAGCTATCAAAGAAGAAACCGGCGAATCTTATGTCGGAGTTTTGTATGGAGGGTTTATTGCAGTAAAAGACGGCGTCCGCTTAATCGAATACAATGTGCGTTTTGGTGATCCGGAAGCTATGAATGCCCTGCCTCTCCTGGAAACCGATTATGTCGATATTTGCCTGGCTATGATTAAGGGCAATCTGGATGAACTCGACATCAAATTTTCCAAAAAAGCCACAGTCTGCAAATATGCAGTGCCGGAAGGCTATCCGGTAAGCCCTGTAAAGGGCGAGCGTATAAAAATCGGCCCACTTCCTGAAGGGCTGAAAGTTTTTTATGCGTCTGTGAATGAAGTTGATGGCGAGCTTGTGATGACTGGTTCGCGGGCAGTCGCGTTTGTCGGCATTGCCGATACTATCGAAGAAGCCGAACGCCTTGCGCAACAGGGCGTGGAGAGTGTGGAAGGACCGGTTTTTTACCGAAAAGATATAGGTACTCAGGAGCTGATCCAGAAAAAGGTTGAGATGATGAACCATCTAAGAGGTTAAAATTCGAAATCCGAATCTTTGAATTTTATACCCCCATTTTTCTCAGCCGCGCAATCCTATCATTAACAGGAGGATGGGTACTGAACATCTTATTCAGCCACTTCATACCTTTTTCGTTGCGAAGTGGGTTTTCGATGTAGAGATGCGCGGTCGCTTTGTTGGCGACTTCCAATGGTTCATGGTCTGCGGAGATCTTTTTCAAAGCACGCGCAAGTCCTTCAGGATATCTCGTCAGCAAAGCACCGCTCGCATCGGCTAAAAATTCCCGTTCTCTGGAAATAGCCAAATGCATTATTTTGGCAATAAGCGGGCTTAAAATAGCCAGCACAATCCCGATGATCAGCATAATAACCGCACCTTTACCCTGACTTTTGGATCTCCGCCTTCTTCCGTAAAACATCGATCGCAGAAATATATCCGAAAGTAAAGCAATCAGGCCAATCAATGCCACAGTTACGCTTTGCAGGCGAATATCATAATTTTTAATATGTGAAAGTTCATGAGCCATCACGCCTTGCAGTTCAGGCTTCTCTAATTTTGCCAAAAGTCCGCTGGTTATGGCGATGGCGGAGTGATCCGGATCACGCCCGGTGGCAAAGGCATTGAGCGCAGTATCGTCAATCAGATAAACCTTTGGTGTTTTTGGCAGGCCGGCTGTAATGCACAGATTTTCAACCGTCGTATATAGTTCAAAATTATCCCGTCGGTCTATTTCTTTAGCTTTAGCAATTGCCAAAGTCAGTTTGCCTGCCGCGTAATAACTTATAATCGCATAAACAATCGCCACGATTCCGAAAATCCCCATAATCCCTATGGCTCCTTTCTGCTGACCCTCGGCCCAGATATATCCAAACACATACCCCAAACCTACAAAAAAGGCTACAAAAATAATCAGCAGTATCCAGGTATTACGTTTATTTGCGGAAATTTGGTTGTACATATTTTCTAAATGACCAATTTACTTAGGAGTTAAAACAATAACAAATATATCAAATTAATTGGTCATTGGTCATTGGGAATTGGTCATTGTTACTTTGCTTTTTTATAAAC
>SDBT01010310.1_pt1 | contig 15097 bp, 16 predicted proteins | sample 2277101 | NCBI WGS metagenome assembly SDBT01 (sample SAMN10404973, study PRJNA504765) | marine sediment metagenome | isolation source: marine sediment core GS10_PC15, 103 cmbsf | place: Arctic Ocean: Southern Knipovich Ridge | collected 2010 | reverse complement strand
CCTGGAAATATTTCTCGTCGGTCAGTACGCTAATGGCATCGGCGCGGCAACTTTGATAAGTCTTTGCAATCTGAACGGGGGCGAAGTCTTCGCGAATCAGGCCGGCTGACGGCGAGGCTTTTTTGACCTCGGCGATTACGTTTATGCCCCGGCGGTTCGGCTTGGTGATGGCTTTATGGAAATTGCGGCATTTGGGCAGATCCGAGACGGTTTCGGCGAGCAGCTCCAGTGGTTTCCGGGCCATCCGCTGGTCAACCTCAATGCGTTTGTCGGCGATGATTTTATCTAAAATAGGCGCCAAGGTTCTACTGGTCTCCTTGCTTTTGTGAGACCTGGACGAAAGTCATCCGTAACTGATGGAGCGTATTTTCAAGCATCTTTTTTTCGTCGTCGCTGATATTGTCGCTGGTTTTGTCGCCGAGGACCTCTAACATATCTATATTGTATTTAGCCAGCTCCAGGTCAGCGGGGATATCTTTATCCTCTTTGGTGCGCAGGACGCCCATCGCGAAAAAGGCCTGTGTGGTGAACGTATTGACAAGGCCGGCGAAATCGGCGGGTGGCAGGGGCGGGCGTTGTTTGTCCTGTTCGGCTTTTTCCTGTTCGGCTTTTTCGTGCTCGGCCTTTTCGTGCTCGGCCTTTTCCTGGGCGGCCAAAATATCCTTTTCTTTTTGGGCCTGGGCCTTCCAGTCTTCGTCAACTATTATCTTTTTTTCCTTCTTCTCATCCTTAGTCATAATAACACCTCTATTAACGGCGAAACTTTTTCATGCTCCTTTCGACATCTCTTTTTTGCTCGCGTTGTATTATTTTTTGTCGTTTATCGTATTGTCTCTTGCCTGTTGCAAGGGCCAATTCGGCCTTGGCCAGGCCTCTGCTGTTAAAGTATATCCTAAGTGGCACGAGAGTAAAGCCCCGCTGGACGAGTTTGACCTTTATTTTTTCGATCTGCTTTTTGTGCAGCAGCAGCTTTCTATTTCTCATGGGCTCGTGGTTGTTGCGGGCGGCCTGTGCGTACGGGGCGATTTTGCAGCCGATGAGCCAGCATTCGTCATCGGTGATGCGGGCGTATGAGCCCTCCAGGTCGCCGCCGCCGTCTCGCAGGCTCTTTACCTCCGTGCCTAAAAGCAAAAGGCCGGCCTCGACCTTCTCGAGGAGCTGGTAGTCATGATAGGCCTTTTTGTTCTTTACATGAATACTCGAAGAGCCCTTTTTTTTGCCTGTTTTGGTTGCCATCACGCCCATCATACGCCCGCAAACCCGATTTTGCAAGGGCATCGTCAATCGGCGCAAATCCTTAGGCCAAAAGGCCCAAATTGTTGCAAAGTGTTCCTTTCGGCGGTAAGATGTAGAACATGAGAAAACTCATTCCGGCCACCTTTTTGTAAGGGGTAAGAAGATGAACGAAACAAATACAGACCAAAACCAAAAGAAGATGAATAAGAAGCAACTCAAATGTCTGTGGTTGGGCGTTATTATCATCGTGCTTATGGGGCTATACCCACCTTGGTATTTTCCGTCTACCAGAGATGGATTCAAGGTTCGTTTGCCGGCAGGATACAAATTAATGTTAACCACAGAAAAAGGAGCAAGAGTTGATATTACCCGTTTATATGTTCAGTGGGTAATGGTCGGGGTTATCACGGGCGGTCTAATATACACATTCAAAGACAAACCAAAAGATACAGAAAAGGAAGGAACAGAAGAATGAAAAAAGTAGCCATAACCCTAAACATATTGGTTATGTTGTTTTGTGTACTGAACATTATTAAGACAGGAGTGCCAAAAAACGTAGGAGCGGGGGTTGTAGTTTTAGTGGTCTTTATAATAATCCCCATCATTAACATAATTGCACTCGCTACAAGTGAATCGAGGAAGAAAAAAATCGAAGCACTTGAAAAGGAAGGAACGGAGTAAACGAGGCGGAATGTGTTAAAACGATTAGGTAAAATTCTTATAATGGCCGTTGTGCTGCTAATGGGTATTTTGCTTATCTACTACTCGTATGCAACACGCCTGCTGTCATCGGATGAAATGGCAGAAGTGAAAAGGTTATATGATGCAAAGAGGCCGGCACAGTCAGAGCCGACACAGTCAAGGCCGACAAGGGAAAGACCTACAAGAGAAAGACCAACACGGACAAGGCCTACACGGTCAAGACTTAATGAAAGTGAGGTACAAAAATGAGAGAATTAGCTATAGTCCTGAACTCTTTGGTTTTAGTGTTTTTTATGTTGTGTCTTATGAAACCGGGACAGCTCCCAAAAGATGATATAGTAGCACTGTTTGCATTTATAGGAGTGGTGGCAATATTCCCCATCATTAATCTAATTGCACTCGCTAAAAGTCAACCAAAGAAGGTAAAAGAAAAAAAGAAAATCGAAGCACTTGAAAAGGAAGGAACAGAAGGTGGTTAAGCTATTTATGTAGCAGTAACTGGTGTATGGCTGCGGCGATGAGCCAGACGGCGAAGCTGGCGGATAGCACAATCCAAAGGGCCAGGTGTTTTCTAAAACAGGCAAAGGCGACGAGGAAAAATAATATGCTCGGAATAATGCCCCACAACGCCCCCGTGCAGTATCTTATCATCAGGTCGAAATTGCCGGGACTATCCGAATAGAGCCAGAGCAGTACGATGAGGCCGGTGAGGGGCATCACGGCTATCAGGCCGGCTAATGTGGGCAGCTTGCGGCCAATCTGAGTGCAAAGGACAATAACGCACAAACTAATCGACAGCTTTATAAAAAACCGCATACAAACTCCTGAACCAAGCCATCCCTTTCGCCTACGGCGAAAAGGCTGCCACCCGAATATGAAAAAGGTTCCTAATCCTTTTTTACCTACTTGATGAGTCTTATGGAAACAGGGTACTTGTAGGCTTCGCCCTTGCCGGATGCGACGCAGGCCATGATTACGAAGACCAAGTCCGCAAGGCCTACCGCCGCCAGAATCAAAAAGCCAATGCATACCACAGACAGCAAACCTCCAACAATAGAGGCAATGGTCACCGTTATCTGGAAATTCAAGGCCTCTTTACCCTGCTGGTCGATGAAGGGGTCGTCATCCTTCTTTATGAGCCATATAATCAGCGGCCCGATGAAGCAGGTGAAGAAACCTAACAAATGACACAGCAGCGCCATGTTTTTGGCGTTCTGCGAGACCTCCTGAGTCTGGCCGGGGCCGGTAGTGTCAGGTTCCGGAGGGGTTTGGTCGTTTTGGGCGGGGTTTTCTACATTTTCGTCCATTTTCTGTCTCCCTATATTTTTTACCGATTTGCACGGTTACTCAAGGGCTACAAGCCAACTTCCCGCTTTTACACAGAATGTGATTCGGCGTCAAGCAATTTAAGCCGGCCGCTGTTTATCTGAACACCTTTGGCAGGAGCGGATGGCAGAGTCCTGCAAAGCACATCTTACGGTGTGAGTCGTGTTTGGGTTGGCTTTTTGGCCGCGGGCTGCTTTACTTCCGCTATCTTTATTGCCGGTTTCGGGGATGCGGCTTTGGGACACTTGCCGGTCCAGCAATAGAGGCACAGATTCTCTCTGGGTCTGCCTATTGCCTCAACCATGTCATCGACGGTCTGGTACCTCAGTGTCGTAACGAGCAAATCCTTGGCAATCCACTCCACCATTTTTTTATACTTTTCAGATTTATGGTCTGTGTATTCCGACACATCCTCCAAGTCATGACCTTCGAGGGCGCGGATGGCTCTTCGGGCGGCAAGTTCATGGATTGAGCGTGTGGAAAAACAGAACCTGCACGGAAACATCAGGGGCGGGCAGGCGGGTCTTACGTGTATTTGTTTGGCGCCGCAATCCCACAGTTTCTTTATGGTGAAGTTCTTAAGCTGGGTGCCCCTGACGATGGAGTCCTCACAGATAACTATGCTGTTGCCGTCAATAACCTCTTTGATGGGTATGAGCTTCATCTTGGCAATAAGGTCACGTGTCTCCTGCGAAGGTGGTGTATAGCTGCGGCCATATCCCGGTGTGTATTTTACGAGGGGTCGTCTGAAGGGCTTGCCGGATTCCATCGCATAACCTAATCCATGGGCAGCACCGGAGTCGGGGACGCCGGAAGCCAAATCAACTTCGATATCCTTGTCTCGCTTTGCGAGGTATCGGCCGCATCTTTCCCTGACGACTTCAACATTTATCCCTTCATAATTGGATGCGGGAAAACCTGTGTATATCCAGAGAAATGTGCAAATCTGGTTTATATCCCCGGAGCCCGACCTTCTTTGCACAAGGCCGTTTTCATTTATCAATACGACTTCACCAGGCTGGAGGTGTTTTACGACCTCAAAATCGTTATTGGGAAAGGCGCTGGTCTCACTGGTTACGGCCCAGGCGTCCGGGCGCTTGCCGACGACAAGAGGCGTATATCCAAATCGGTCCCTCGCTGCATATATCCCATCTTTATGCAGAAGCAACAGCGAACACGAGCCGGCAATAGCATCGAACATATTCTCAATACCATCTATCATATCAGTCCCCTGGTTTATGAGCTTTGCCATCAATTCCGGGGTGTTAACAGGCCTTCGGCTTACCTCGCTGAAGGATATACCTTCATCTAACAGTTTGGCTGTTAGTTCTTCGGCGTTTTCCACAAAACCACAGGTTACGATACAAAACGGTCCGAATCTTGAGTTCAGATAAATCGGCTGTTCATCGTAGTCACTGATAACGCCGATGCCCTTGTTGCCGTGCATAGATTTGTAATCATCGAAGAATTTTGACTTGAACTGGCCCTGGGTCAAGTCGTGTATCTGGCGGGTGAAATCCCGGCCAAGTACCGCTAAGCCGCCGTATTCAGTGCCCAGATGTGAATGATAGTCCGTGCCGTAGAACAGAGTTTGGGCGCAATCCGTTTCCGATACAACTCCAAAAATACCGCTCATACCTTTCTCCTTTTTGATATGCTTTCGAGTTTCCATCCTCGACGCTTAGCTCCGGTGCCAAGCATCTCCATCGCTGCAGAATATCACAATCCGCTTGAAAAAGCAAGTGTTCTCGTCTTAGCTTGAGAAATTATCGCCGGCGATGGGAAAAACGGCCCTGTGCAGCCGCAAGCAATGCGGAAAACGGGTGGACTTGGGCGGGGGATTCGTGTATCATCTTAACAAATTAGGGCCAAAAAAGAGGTCAGGAACCTTAGAAAGTGTTCAGGAGAGATAAACGATGCAGAAAATGAGAAAGTTGCTTGTTTTATTTTTATTAGTTGTCGTTGGGGCCGGGTTGTTGGCTGGTTGTGACTCGAAGCCGGCCGAGGAAAGCAGCGCCTCAAAATCGACGAAAAGCGCCCCCGCCGCCGGCCTGAAGAAAGATTACAAAGATATCAAGATCGGTGTGTCCATGTACACCTTGGGAGCACCGTATTTTTATGCGCAGGTGAACGCAGCGAAGAACAAGGCTGCCGAGTACGGCATGCAGTTTATCTCGACCGAGGCCCGCGATGATATGGTCAAGCAATTGGCTGACGTGGAGGACATGCTCACGCAGGGCATAGACCTCTTAATCCTGAATCCGAAGGACCCGCAGGGGATTATCCCGGCGACCAAAGCGGCGACCAAAGCGGGCGTGCCGGTCATCGTTATAGACAGCTCCATCGACCCTGCTGCGGATTTTGTTACCACCGTACAATCGAACAACTTAGCCAACGGCGAACTCATCGGCGAATGGCTGGTTAAGAAGATGAAGGGCGAGTATATAAAGATGGGGCTTCTCAGTGGGGTGCAGGGCAATCCGGTCGGCAAAGAACGCAGGCAGGGTGTGTTTCGGGGCATAATCGAGCATCAGCTCCGCTCGAAGGCGAGTATGGGCTTTGAGATTGTGACACAGGGCTGGGGCAACTGGTCCCACGAGGGCGGGCTTAAGGCGATGGAGGATATGATTGTCGCCCACCCTGAAATGAACGTGATGTTAGCGGAGAACGACAGCATGGCCTTAGGTGCAATCGAGGCCATCAAGGAGGCTGATAGGCAGGATGATATTCTTGTCCTGGCCTGTGCCGACGGCCAGAAGGAAGCGCTCGAGTTAATTAAAAAGGGCGAGTACGGCGCGACGGGCATGAATAATCCGGTGCTTATTGCCGAGACGGCTATCGAAATCGGGCTCCGCGTTTTAGCCGGTGAAACGAATTTTCCGAAGAAGACCTACACCGTCGCTGTGTGTATCTCCAAAGAAAATGTGGACAAGTATTATGACCCCGATGCCGTCTTTTAATGGCTGGCTTTTGGATTGGCAGTGAGCCCAAAAGGAGCGCAAGCCGTGTCCGAATATCGCGTTGAGATGACTGATATCACCAAGTCGTTCGGCGGTGTCCATGCGCTGAAGGATGTTTCCTTTAACGTAAGGCCCGGCCAAATCCACGCGATGGTGGGCGAAAACGGGGCCGGCAAATCAACACTGATGAAGATTCTCTCCGGCGCCTATCAGAAGGACTCGGGCGAGATAAAAATCGACGGCGAGGAGGTCAACATTACCAATCCTCACATGGGGCGAAAATCAGGCATAGCTATCATCTATCAGGAATTCGCCCTGGCGCCTGATTTGACGGTTGCTGAAAATATCTACCTCGACCATCTCGGCGGCAGGAAAGGATTCATCAACTGGTCAAGACTTTACAGGGATGCCGGCGAGGTGATAAAGAGCGTTGGTTTCGACATAAATCCCCGAAGCAAAGTCGGCGACCTTACAGTCGCCTATCGGCAGGTGGTGGAGATAACCAAGGCCCTTTCGGAAAACGCCAAAATACTAATATTGGATGAACCGACGGCTGTTTTGGCCCCACGTGAAACAGAGCAACTTTTCGAGGTTCTAAGAAAACTCAAGCGGCAAAATGTCAGCATAATTTATATCTCGCACCGTCTCGATGAAATCTTCAGGATTGCCGACATTGTAACCGTTATAAAGGACGGCGCGGTTACCGGCACGGTCAATCCCGCTGATGTTAACACAGATGATATTATCAGCATGATGATCGGCAGGAAACTGACGGCGATGTTTCCCAAACGTGACTGCCAAATCGGCGAAGAGATCTTCGGCGTTGAGAATCTCACAAGAGGCAAAGAAGTAAGAAGCGTTTCCTTTTCAGTGAGAGCGGGCGAGGTCCTGGGCGTCGCAGGCCTGGTAGGAGCAGGCAGAACCGAAACGATGCGTGCGATATTCGGTGCGGACCCGAAAGATGCGGGAAAGATTACACTCGACGGGAGGCGCTTGCGAATCAAATCACCCACGGACGCCGTAAGAGCGGGCATCGGCTTGCTTCCGGAGGACCGCAAGGAACAGGGTACGATTCTTGCCATGTCCGTAAGGAAAAATGTGACGATGCCGAGCCTCTGGTCAAGGTTCGCGCGGTTCGGCTTTATAAAACAAGCCGAGGAGAAAAAGACGACTCGGCAATTGATTGAAAAACTCGCCATCAAAACAAACAGCACCGAGACCGATGTTACAGACCTTAGCGGTGGCAATCAGCAGAAGGTTGTCTTAGCCAAATGGCTCGGCACAAGCTGCAGGGTGATAATCCTGGACGAGCCTACGCGCGGTGTGGATGTGGGTGCAAAGGTGGAAATATATAATCTTATCAACGAATTAGCTGGGGCCGGGCTGGCTATTATTGTGATCTCCTCGGAGATGATGGAGGTGATCGGGATTTGCGACCGGGCGTTGGTGATGAGGGAAGGACGGATCCAGGGAGTCCTTGAAAAAGACGAGCTTACCGAAGAGAATATCATGACCCTGGCAATCGTGAAACAGTCGGCTTGAGATAACACGAGGCAGAAAAGAGTGAACAAAATCGGCAAAGCAATCAACTACCTGCTCAAATATAACACGATAGTCATCTTCGTTGTGCTGTTAATAGCGTCGTCTTTCGCCTCGGACGTTTTTTTCAGTGAACGCAACATGTTCAATCTGCTCAGGCAGGTGGCCGGCATAGGGGCGGTGAGTATGGGGATGTTGCTGGTTATTTTAACGGCTGGCATCGACCTTTCGGTAGGTTCGATTTCGGCTTTGGCCAGCGTGCTCGTCGCACATCTTCTTTTGTCCATGTCGCTGCCGGCAGCTATCGCCCTTAGCATTCTTGCGGGTATTCTGTTAGGAAGCTGCTCGGGCTTTTTAGTCGCAAACAGACGGGTAGCGCCTTTCATTGCAACGTTGGCCATGATGACAATCGTACGCGGCCTGGCCTTTATCGTCTCCAAAGGAAGGCCTATCCTGCTTACAGAATCGGGCAAGGCGCTCAAGAATTTCGGCAGCGACTACTGGCTCAGAATCCCCCAGCCGGTCTTCGTGATGTTTCTGATATTTGTCATCGTATTCGTGCTCCTGCGATATAGCGTTTTCGGCAGGCTGGTTATCGCCATTGGCAGCAACGAAACAGCGGTAAGGCTTTCCGGTATTCGCGTCTGGATATATAAATTTTTGGTCTACAGCATCTGCGGCGGATTTGCGTCCATCGCTGGCATCATCAGTACCGCCAGGACCGGCGTCGGCTCACCTGTGGTCGGTATGGGTATGGAATTAGACGCAATCGCCGCGGTTGTCATCGGAGGCGCGAGCCTGAGCGGCGGCAAAGGGACCGCCCTGAATACGCTCTTAGGTGTGTTCATTCTCGGGATGATTGGCAACATCATGAACCTAAAGAACGTGCCCGCCTATCCGCAGCAGGTGATAAAGGGCCTGATTATTATCTTCGCTGTTCTTTTGCAGGGCATCCGGCGCCGCTCTGAAACCACAAAAGCCTCCTAACCATCTCTGTTCTTTCTGTCTTCTGCCCTCTTTTGTCCATCCTAGCGGCGTATTCACTTGACTTAATTAAAGGGGGAAATAAAAAAATTCTTGCCAACATGTTGAACTTTTTAGTCTGGGGCGCATCCTGTATAATAACTGAAGATAAGGAACAGACGAACTTGAATGATCAGTTGATAGAAGAACTGTTGGTACTTCGTTGCCAACTTGGTGATAGGGATGCTCTCACAGAACTCATCGAGCGGCACCAGGTAACCCTGCATTATTTTATAAGTCGTTTGTTAGAGAATTCCAGAGCAACGGAAGATATTTATCAAGACACGTGGCTAACGGTAATCAGGAAGATATCCACTCTGAAAGAACCGCGTGCATTTTCAACATGGCTGTATCGTATCGCGCACAATTATGTTTACCGAGAATTTAGAAAGAAAAGGCAAATTGCTCGCTTTGATGAAAAAGCGAAAGTTTCAGACAACGTAGAATATATTGAGGAAGATAACCTTTATTTTGACGATATGACGAAATTGTACAGATGCCTCGAGAACTTGCGGCCCGAACACAAGGAAGTTATTATGTTGCGTTTTTTGAAACAAATGTCATATCTGGATATATCGCGTACGACCGGCTGCTCGTTAGGCACGGTCCGGTCAAGACTACATTATGCGAAGCTCGCACTTAAAAAAGATTTGGAGAAATAGATAATGTCAAACAAGAATAGTGGTGAACACAAGAAGAACAATGAGTTAAGCGAAAATTCTGCCGATGCGTCTGGCGCAGAAATTACATCAGCCCAGGAACTTCTCAAGATGGATGAGGCCCAAGTTCGGCGCTCGAAAAGGAGATTTAGCATTGCGTGGAGAGTGGCTGTATATTCTTTTTTATTATCGGTGTTCTTGCTCATTCTGGTTGGTGATGACGCACCAGTTGCTGTTAGGTTGGCAATCAATTTCGGGCCAATACTCTGGTTCATTCTCCTAATATGGGTAATAGTCTGTTTGGTCAAACTCTATCAGGCATCAAGAACTTTAAATTTCAACCAAATTCTACAGAGCCTGAACAAAATTTCACAGCAGTTGAAAGATCTATCGAACAAAGAATGAGCTGGGCCTCGTTCCTTCAAAAAGCGCCAAATTCATTCAACTGTTACGTTTTCCCCCGGACACTATGTTCGTCGAGATTTTACATTTTCAATTGCGCCCTGCGTCCTCGCCAACAAGCAACCGCATCAGCAACCAACCGATGCCGCTGCGCGGCCAGGCTCACCAGGGGGTCCTGCCGCCGTTTATGCAAAGTGTCTGGCCGGTAACAAATGAGGCTTGGTCACTACTGAAATAAAGAACCGCATCTGCAATATCATCAGGTATTCCCCAGCGGCCGGCTGGGACTGTCTTTAGGTAGGAATCCTTTTCCTCTTGTGGTACATCCTTGTGACGGTCAACCGGAATCCAGCCCGGCGAAATGAGATTAACGGTGATGCCAAAAGGCGCCAGTTCCGTAGCCATGCTGCGGGTCCATCCTTTTTGTCCTCCCTTGGCGGCGGTATAGGCGCTAAAGTTGGCCCTGCTGTCTTCAAAGACTTCGCTGCCAATATTAATAATCCTGCCCCATTTCTTCTTTTTCATAGTCGGCAACACGGCCCTGGTCAGCAGGTACGGGCTTATGATGAAGAAATCGATCATCGTTTTATAATCAGCCAGGCTGTACTCTTCAATGGGCTTTTCCGGTATGTCGGGTGTGGCATTTACAACCAGGATGTCCACGCCGCCAATTTGTCGTTCGATAGATTTGACAAGTTCATTGACCTCATTTTCATCACTGACATCAGCACGAATCAAGATACCATCACAACCCTCGGACCTGAACGCTTCAAATGACTCTTGGGCAGTTTGGCTGTCGCGAAAATAGTTCACCGCCACTTTCGCCCCGGCCCTGCCAAGTGTCAAAGCGGTTTGTTTGCCGAGGCCCTTGGTGCTGCCGGTAACAAGGGCTACTTTTCCTTCAAGACTTTTTTCCACGATAAATACATTCCTTTTCCCGAATCTATTTCGTTTGAAATTTTCCACTAAAACGCTTAGTCGCCAAGCCTTGCAATTTGGGCAATATACCAGACGTGTGCGACCAGTGCAATGATCTGAGAGGTAGTTTCCAGGGAGGCAAAGTTGTTTGTTCCTTTACTCCTATGTTTATCAACTGTCAACTCATCCTCTTGGCAAGCAAGCGCATGAGCAACCAGCCGATGAGGCTGCCTGCGATATAATACGGGAACTGCCGCCAGACGAAGTCCGTCCCTATTATCGCCATGCCGAGAAATGTCGCCCGGATTTGCTGCAAGAACGGCGGCTGCCAGAGCTGAAGAAACTCCAGTCCACATGTTACCAGAAATACTCCCAATGCAATTTGCGCCGCGTTTTGCCTTCGAGGCCAAAAGAAGAACGCCACCAGGCACCAGAATATTTCATAAGCCGTGCAGGTCAGGTAAAAATTAAACCACCTTCGGCCGGGCCCGTCATACCACTCAAAGCGAAAGACCTAACGGCGTAATGATGCACAACGCCAATAGAAGCCACCTGCGCCGCCAAAAATATGAAATAATGACCTCAAGACTCATAACATCTTTATTGCACGTTTTGGGCCAATTGTCAATATCTGTGGCCACCGGCCTCTCGATTCGGCGTGATTATCGGAACGAGGGTGGAGCTTGCCCCTGGAAAATATCAGGTGCGGCAGTTCCGACTGGATTATTCCAAAAAGGCACTAAATACTCACCCGAAAGCGGTCGAAAAAAACAATACGTTGGTACATATAGGGTGATAGTGTGTACTTAATTAACGGATGTAATATGGCAACAGCAGAGCAGCAGGATTATGCACTGTCGGACGACGTGTTTCGTCGGCTGGCGGATAATGTCGCGGAGGTCTTATACTCGATGACATTTGTTGACTCGGTGCGCATGAACTTTGTCAACAGCAAGGTCGAGGAGCTGACGGGCTACGCCGTCGAGGAAATCCTGACCGCCAGTCCCGCCTGGATGGATATAGTTCACGCCGCCGACCACCAAAGGCTTCTTGAAGCGTTTGATGAGTGCAAATGCACCGCCAAAACGCATGAACTGGAATACCGACTGGTTACAAAGGATGGTTCTGTTCGCGAAATCTTCGACAGGGCCCAACCGGTCTTCAATACTCGAGGGGAGGTCATTGGTCTTGACGGATTGATAGTCGATGTAACCGAGCGAAACAGGGCACAACGCGAACTTGACCGAACGCAGATGATACAGAATATCGGCAGGCTGTCAGCCGGAATCGCACATGAAATCAACACACCGATACAATTCATCGGCGACAACATGCGGTTCCTCTCCGACTCGTTCGAGCAGGTGATTGGCCTGCTGAGAATGTATAAACAAATATCCGAATCCATCGCCCAGGATAACATGTCAGCCGAATCCAGGCAGGATGCTATTGAAAAGGCCGGGGCCGCCGAAGCCAAGGCCGACCTGGATTTTCTGACCGAAGAGATACCACGAGCCATCGAGCAGAGCCTCGACGGCATCAAGCGTGTTTTGACGATAGTGTCAGCCATGAGAGATTTTTCACATATTGATGAACGACGCATGGGGCCGGCCGATTTGAATAAGGCTCTGAAAAGCACAATAGTCCTTCTGCGGAATGAAATCAAATACATCGCCGACGTCAAGACCGATTTGGATAAAAACCTGCCGACGATTTACTGCTGCGCCGACGATATGAACCAGGTGTTTTTGAATCTGTTGATTAACGCCGCACACAGTATTGCCGCGGCCGCCGAATCCTATGACTCCGGCAGAGGCCTTATTACGGTGAGTTCTCGACAACAAGGTAAAGATGTGCTGATTTCGATATCAGACACGGGCACAGGTATCGGGCCCCAGATTCAGGACAAAGTATTCGACCCGTTCTTTACCACCAACCAAACCGGTAAAGGGACCGGCCAGGGGCTTACGCTCGCTCGGTCAATAGTGGTTGACAAGCATGGAGGCTCTCTTGAGTTTGAAACTGAAATTGGCGTTGGCACGACATTTACTGTTCGTTTGCCCATAGAAGGAAATCAGCCGAAAAGAAATGGATGAAAAAAAACGCATCCTGTTCGTTGATGATGACCGTAGTGTACTGGATGGTCTGCGCCGGATGCTGCACAAGATGCGCAGCGAGTGGAAAATGGAATTTGTGACCCGAACTTCGGACGCGCTTAAGGTGATGAGAAGCACGCACTACGACATTGTAGTATCAGACCTGCGGATGCCGTCGATGGACGGCGTACAGTTGTTTGAGAAAATCAGAAAGAAATATCCGGATACAATTCGCTTTATGCTCAGCGGCTACCTGGACCAGCCTCTTCAGGGCCGCGCCGCCAGATGCGTTCATCAGTTCATTGCAAAACCATGTGATGCCGAGCAATTGAAGAAACTGATATCCCGGGCATTTGCCCTGCGTGACCAGCTTCGATCCAAAGAAGCCTCGAAGATCGTATCGGCCCTTCGCTCCTTGCCTGTGATGCCGAAGGTTTATCAGGATGTCCTCGATCTGCTCTGCAAGCCTCAATGCAGCCCGCGCCAGGTGGGTAAAATGATAGCCTGCGACATAGGTATGTCCGCCAAGATACTTCAGGTGGTAAACTCGGCCTTCTACGGTCGGCGTGGTCGAATCGTTGACCCTGTTCATGCTGTTGTGTACCTGGGTCTGAAAACCATTGAAGCGCTTATATTGACCCATGGCATGTTTTTGAAGTTATCCGAACGAAAGGCCAAAGAATTCCACGCTACCGCTCTGCAGGAACATTGCGTCAGAGTCGGAGCGTTGGCCAAGACTATTTGCCGAACCGAGCACATGAGTGACGATGATTTGGACGTTGCATCCATGGCGGGCATCTTACACGATACAGGCAAGATAATCCTTATCGCAAAGTTTTCTGATGAGTTTGCCGAAGCAATCCGAATTTCGCGCGCCCAGCGAATACCTCTGTGCGACGTCGAGTTTGACCTGCTGAGCGTAACACACGCCCAACTCGGCGGGTGTCTGCTCGAACTGTGGGGGATTCCCAACCCGATAATTGAAGCCGCTACGTTCCATCACGATCCCTGGCAGTGCCTGGGCAATGAATTCTCAATCATTTCCGCCGTGCACATAGCCGATGCAATTGACCACCGGTTGTGCTGTGGGCTTGGTGACGGCTGGCAGGAAGAGGTCGATATGGATTACCTGGCCCAGCTCGGCCTGACGGATAAATGGCCCCAATGGTGCTCAATGTATTTGCCTGTTGAAGCTGGAGAGTACGAACATGTCGGTTGAGGTCAGTAGAAAAATCCTCTTTGTGGATGATGAAAAGAACGTGCTTAACGGTTTTAGGCGCCAGTTTAGCAAAAAGTTTGACTTTGAAACAGCACTCGGCGGCGAAAAGGCCTTAGAGGTGATGGGCCAGTGCGGCCCCTTCGCGGTGGTGGTATCGGATTTACGCATGGCCGGAATGGACGGGCTGACATTCCTGCGGCAGGTGCGAAAGCTCAGTCCCGATAGTGTATGCGTCATGCTTACCGGCTTTGGGGACCTCGAAGTTGCTGTCGGGGCCGTCAACGAAGGACGTATTTTCCGATTTCTTACAAAGCCCTGCCCGGGCGATGTCCTGCTCGAAACGCTCAATGAAAGCCTCGAGCACTACAGACGCCAGATGGCCGTGTCCAGTTACACTTATACCACCCATGTCAAGAATTCCGAACCGGTCTTAACCCAGCGAAGCCAGGGTTGTTTGGCTGTTACGGGCTATTCGGAACAGGCCTTTCTCGAGGACCATTCCATTTGGCTTACGATTGTCCTGGAGGAACATCGCTCAATGGTAAAGGCCAACATCGAAAGGGTCATTGCCGGTGATGAAATCGGACCCATAGAGTTTGAAATCCGCACTCGCCACGGCGATATCCGCTGGATTCGCGACACAATCATTCCCCATCGTGATGAACACGGCATTGTTTACAAATATGACGGATTAGTTGAGGATATAACCGAACGCAAGGAGATCGCCGACGCCCTTCAAATGAGTGAAGCCCGCTATCAGAGAATGGTCGCCAATATTCCGGGATTGGTCTATCAGTTCATCCTGCAAACAGACGGGACTATTCAGTTTCGCTTCCTCAGCGACAGTTGCAGGCAGCTATTTGGTCTTGAGCCTGACCAGATTAAGGCAGACAGCAACGTTTTGCTCGACAAGATTCATCCCGATGACCTCGCCGAATTCTATCGCCTGATTGCCGACTCCGCCGAAAAGCTTTCTCCATGCGACTGGTGGGGACGGGTAACTGTCAACGACCGGCAAAG
>SDBT01010309.1_pt1 | contig 15097 bp, 11 predicted proteins | sample 2277101 | NCBI WGS metagenome assembly SDBT01 (sample SAMN10404973, study PRJNA504765) | marine sediment metagenome | isolation source: marine sediment core GS10_PC15, 103 cmbsf | place: Arctic Ocean: Southern Knipovich Ridge | collected 2010 | reverse complement strand
ACGGTAATGGCTTGTTCCTTAAATAACTCACCGGAGGCCCCACGCAGGTATACGATTGGGATAAACACCACAATGGTGGTCAGGGTAGAAGCCACAATGGCCCCCCCAACCTGGGATGTGCCATTTACGGCTGCTTCTTTCACTGAAGCACCCTGTTCGTGATTCCGGAAAATATTCTCGAGTACCACAATTGCATTATCAACCAGCATTCCGGCTCCCAGAGCCAATCCTCCCAGTGTCATGATGTTCAAGGTGAGGCCGGTAAAATACATCAGTACAAATGTGGCAATGATCGAGACTGGAATGGCCACACTCACGATGGCGGTGGGCCCAATCCTTCGGAGGAAGAGAAAGAGTACAAATACAGCCAGGATGATACCTCCGATCAGGCTATTGCTCACCTCTCCAATAGCAGAAGAGATATAATTCCCCTGGTCCTCCACAATGGTAAATGTAAAACCAGGCAGTGATTTATGCATATCGTCAAGGGCTACACGAAGATCTTCCACTGCCTTTACTGTATTGTAGCGCATCTCCTTATATATGCTCAGTCCCACACAAGGCTCTCCATTAAGCAACACCGAATTCTGTTGTTCCTTTGGGCTTAAGGTGATGGTCGACACATCCTTCAGTAATACGGGAACTCTTTTGCCCTCAGAATCTTCTGTAGACTGTCCCATTTTAACGATGATCTGCTCCAGGTCTGTGATCTGTTTCAGTTCACTGAGACCTCGCACAATGTAACGCTTCCCCATCTCAACGATGGAACCTCCGGACACATTCTGGTTGTAACTGTTAATCCTGGCGGTAATGGTTGAAATATCCAGATTAAAGGCGTTGAGCAGGGTTTCGTTGGTTTCTACCAGTACTTCAATCTCTTCTGCACCATCCACCTCTACGTCGGCAATGCCCTCCAACCTGATCAGTTCATTCTTCACATAATTCTCGGCAGTTTTCCGAAGTTCATTCAAATCATCGGTTTCAGTATGCTGAAACGCCACCAGCATGACAGGGGTTGAGTTGGGATCATATTGGGTAATATTGATCTCCTCCAGGTCATCATCCTGATTAAAGGAGGAGAGTGCTTTCGAAAGGTCAAGAAAGGCTTCATTCATGTCCTTTTCCCAGGTGTATTCCACTTCAATCAGTGCCACACCAACGCGAGAGGTCGATGAAACATTGACCACTCCACTTTGCCGGATGGACAGTGCTTCCACCGGATCCACAAATTTCTCCTCCATCTCTTCCGGAGGACGCTCACCGGCCACAAGTTCAACATAGAGGCGGGGACTGTGAAGATTGGGGAAAAGATCGATCCCTAACTTATCGAATGATATGTATCCCAGCAACAGGGTAGCAATAATGATCATGCTTACCGATACAGGGTAGTTGACTGAAAATCTGGTTATGGCTTTTAACATGCTGATTTACTTAATAACTACCTGAGGATTCTCACCCTGGACTGATCGCGAAGTGTTTCAAATCCGGAATTCACCACACTTTCTCCCTGAAGCAACCCCATTTTCACCTCTATGCTGGTTTCATTCTCTAGTCCGGTGGTGATGATCCGCTGACTTGCAACCCCCTTGTCCACTACGTACACAATCTGATTTCTGTTGCGGCTAACAATGATATCCCGGGGAATTACCAGGGCATTTTCTACACTGTTCACCACCAGATCAGCCTTTACAAACATCCCCGGAAGTAGGATGCCATCTCTGTTATCCACTTCTACAAAACATTTGAAGGTTCTGGCTTCCGGATCAATGGATGGAGAAATCTGGGTAATGAAACCCGTAAGGGTGTCGGCGGTGCTTGTATAACTGGTCACGTAAACTTTGTAACCACGTTCGATGCTCGAAAAATACTTTTCCGGAAGATTGGCTTCCATATAAAGTCTCCTGAAATCAATGACCTGAACCATCAAGGTATTGTTGGCAACCCTGGTCCCGTTTGTAAAAAATGGGAGGTCGGCAATAAGCCCGGTAAAAGGCGCATTCAGCGACATCTTGGCCAGGTTGATTTGATTACTTTCCATATCGTACTGGGTATTGATAAGGGTAATCTCTGCATTTTTCAACTCCCTTAAGGTTGCCCCGCCTTTTTCATATAGAGATTGCTGTTTTTCGTACTCAAGTTTTGATATTTCCAGGTCCACCTCCTTTGACTTAACACGCAGATTGTTTATATACTCATCATCCTCCAGCTTAATGATGGAAGCACCAGCTCTCACTTTGTCTCCAAGGGCATAAGGCTTCCCGGTTGCCGGATTGTTTTGAAGTTGGTATTGGCCGGTAATTTCAGAATTAAGACTTACCTCCATCATCGGGTAAACCGATCCGGTGGTACTTACAAATTCTTCAATACTTGAAGTAGCCACCTCAATGACTCCCACCGGGACTTCAATGGTGGTATTCACCTCTAAATCGGGCTGTTTGCACGAGGTAAGCAAGAGTGCAAGCAAGAGTGCAAGTGCAAATCCGGATTTCAATACACTACTATTTCGTTTCATGTTATATGGGTTATCTGTTTGATTCGGAAGATTTGGTTATTAACTCCTCCGGTATTATAGACAACTGATTTTCAAAGTCATACAGTGTTTGTATTTTCAAATTGAGAAGTTCGATCTTGTAATCAATGATGGCATTGGTCCGGGACATTTTTGCTTCAGACAGCTGGCTCTGGTACATCCCCAGGTCCAAACTGGTAAGATCCCCGTTCCGGTAGCGTTCCATGTTGATGTCATAGGCCAATTGTGCATTTACTACGGTCATTTCCTGAATCTGTATCTGGTTTTCAAGATTTTTAAGGCTGCGCACCACTGAACGGATATTGACTTCAATATCGGTCTTTTCAATTGTGTAATCCAGTTGTGAGCTTTTGAGACTGGCCTGTGCTGCTTTGATTTCGGATTTCCGTTCCCCCCAATCGAAAATGGGAATAGTCAGGGTGAGCCCGATGCTGGGTGTGTTGGTTGGGGTTTCAAAGAGTTCTGAGAATAGTTCATCGTTGCTCTGTACTCCAAAGGAAGCAGTAATGGATCCGGCAAACTCATTGGTAGTCTTTGCTTGCACAAGGTTGAAATTTGCATTTTCAATATTAATTTCACGCTCCCTGAGTTCCATCCGATTTTCCAGTGCATGTGTAAGGGCCATCTCCTGATTCACCTCAACGGTATCGACCCGGATCTCAGCAGCAATCCTAATTTCCGTATCCAGAGGAAGTCCGATCAAAACCTTGAACTGATCCAGACTATTCAGATGGGTTAACTCTGAACTGTACACATTGGACCGGCTGGTGGCCAGGTTCACTTCGGCCTGATAGAGTTCTTCCAGGGCCAGCAATCCCCCTTCCACCTTGTTGCTGATAATTTCATAGCTCTCCAGGTTATTCTTCAATTCTTCCTGGGCGATAACAAGCCTCATCTGGTTAGAGTACACGGCAAAGAACTCGCGTGCCACATCACGCTCCAGAGAAAGTTTCATCAGCAGGTACCTGAGCAGGGAGGACTCATAATCAAGCTGGACCTTCTCCAGTTCCATGCGAGTGCGGTTGTACGTAAAGATGGGTTGGGTAAATTGAAGGTAAAGGCGGTTGTTAAATGTTTTGGAGACCGGATCCAGTGCAAATGCCGATTCTGTGAGACTGTAGTCATAAGAGAACCGGTTCACCAGGGTGAGTTCACCATCTGTGGGAAGGATGCGTTGGTTGATGGCAAATGTTCCACCTGAAGAGGTCGATTCGTTCAGGTACCATTCGCTTGTCTGCTGGTCAAACCGGTTGGTTTTCTCGTATTCAAAGGGATTAAGGGTCATGGAAAATTGTGATTTTAACCTGGCCCTTTGTGCGTTCAACAGCTCCTGACTCTGCACCAGCATAAGCTCGGTTTGCTTCATCTCAGGGCTGTTTTGCACTGCGGTTTCAAGAGACCGATCCATGGTAAGTAGTTCCTGGGCAAAAAGTCCGGCAGATGGAACGGTTAGAAGGAGGGCCAGCATCCCATTGAAAAAGGTTGTTTTTATTCTTACCCTGTGAACGATCATTTTCTTTATATTTTCCATGATAATTGCATCGATCAAATCTCTAGTCAGGTCTGCGCACCCATTTTACCGCATCGGCGATTACCTTAGTGCCTCCTGTGAGATTGGACAATTGCATGACCACCGTATCTGCCGTGAAATGAAATGATCCCAGTCGATTCCAGCCGTCTTCCGGATTATCCAGTGTAAAAATTACCTCCTCTGTACCTTCGTTGGAAGAGATGGTATAGTGGTAGTCTGTTCCTTTATCAGCAAATTCCGGTCCCCTGCGTCTGTTACTTTGTGTTTGACTCTGATTGCTTTGTCCCCGATTCTGATCTCTACCTGATGGACGACGGTACATGGCCGATACGGGGATATAAACATACACCTCATAAAAACCTGTTTCGGGTAACAGTGTGGTCCAGGTGGCGATGTTGGCTCCATCACCACTTCGACTGGCAAGTGCCGAACGCACCGTTTCACCATAATAGGCAGAATGGGCCACTGGAGACCATTTCGAATATCTCCGCCACTCATTGAGACTGCCATAGGACATTGTCTCTTCCTGTTTCTTTCTGGAATCAATAAATTGTTTCAATTTACTCTCCCTGGAAACAGATACAGAGGAAAATCCATGATCCTCATTGTCTACCACATATTCATCCTTAAAAGCAAAACTTACCGGAGAATCACTTAGGCGGGCATATTCTTTCAGGTTTGCCCTATCCAAAGAAGTTGCTGATCTCAGGAAGTGATTGTAACTGGAAGGTATATTTCTTGAAATAAGCGTGTTAATGGTCATCATCATGGGCCTGTCATACAACACTACCTGGACATCCCTGGTGGTACCTGCATCTACCTCGTACAATCGCTGCTCTGTCTCCATTCCACCCCCGCCGCCGCCAAAACCGCCCTGTCCCATAATGCGGAAGGTTGCATCAACCATGCCTTTGGCTGACCCTGTGTTTGTGATCTTGAAACGAACCAGGTAGACATCTCCTATTTCATCCCGAGTTTGGATATAGTCCGGCACTGAAATTAAAAAGGTAGCCATCTTCCCTCCCGAGTTAATGATCTCCAGATAAGGTTCAATGTCCACATCGAACTCATCACGAAAATCTAACGCAAACTGTTCGAATGATATTTCGCTAAATGCATGATCTTCCAGGTAATAATATAAGAAGTAATCAAAAGCTCCCATTCCCACCCTGTTTTTCAAAGCCGAGATAATAAAACTTCCGGTCTGATTGATCAAAGAAGAGGTAAGTTCGGTATTCCACCTGGCAAAGATATCAATCATGCTCCGCTCCACTAATGCCAGATTGGCCCTTTCATTGTCGGTAATCCCACCTGTAAACCCCTGTCTCGGAGAAACTTCGAAACCGTCTTTCAGGTAAAGCTCCATCATGGAATTAAAGACCGGGTATTCCTTAGAACTGATGCCTGTCACATAGCTGTAATAAAGGGGGAAGACGCAGTATGGATTCCTGGTATAGTTGGAACCTCCCTGAAAGGTAATCAGCTCCTCACCTCCATCTCCGCCACCACCGAATCTCCTTGTTCGTGTGGTAGTACCCGAACGGAAGAATGTGTTCTGAAGAAATCGCTTAAACATGTCGGTCTCTATCTCACGGGAACTGCGCTGATTTTCCCGCTCTCTGTCACGACGTTCTGCAGCCCTTTTAAAACGATCAAAATCCAGTGTATTGATGCCTGCCCCTTTTTCAGGCAATAGGATCATTTCAGGAAGGATGCTTTCGACAGTTTGAATATAGGGACGTTCATAAGCATGATATTGTATGGGAACTTCTACCAGATTGATCCGTTCAAAGGGATAATAAAGGTCCAACTCATCCAATTCGTAATCATCCTTGGCCTCCTTAATTAACACACCCAATGTATCGGTGATGTTTGTAAAGTACTTGGAGAAGAAATCGTGACCTGGTTTCAGATACAGGTTGTATTGGACACCATCTATTTCCAGGCTTTTTATTTCCAATGGCCCTATAACCAATGGAAGGGCATTCAAGTCTTTTTCAGGATTGAATGTGAACTGTTCTTCGGTATGGGTAATTTTCCCGGGAGCTACGGCAGTTAATCCTTTACCCGGATTAACAGTCAGGTTGAATCTGACAAAGTCGAGTTCCTGCGGCTGAAATGTTTTCAAATTGAAGCCCACCCCGGCTATAGGATACCAGAGCAATTCCGGTGTTAAAAGCATGTAGTTTTCGTGAATGATCCCCGGCTTCTTATCAAGGGGAGCTACCTGAATGCGCTTTAATGCGTCCACCTGTTCTCGGGGTATATCCAAATAGGCTACCGATTCATCGGGTTTTCCCCGGTAGTGAAAAGATAGCCGGAACCCTCTTCCAGGTGCTATGCTTCCGGAAGGCACGATCTGGATAATTTGTTTCGATCTGACATAATCTACCTGGCCGTTTCGGTCGGTAATGCTGTCAATGACAAAACCAGGATTTAAAGAGAAGATTAAAGTGTCCAGGGGATTGGGGTGGTTATTCCTCACACGGATCTTCGAAGTAACCTCCAGTTTATTCCCATGTTTGATCACCTGAAGGTCATTGGAAACCACATCCACCACATCGTTCATGGCATACCGGTTATTCAGTTCCAAATATTGCTCTCTTTGAAGACTGCGATCCTGGAAAATTGAGAAATACTGAAATCCCATGGCGACTCCTCCTGTCACAAACACAATGAAGGCAATCATGTTAAGGTTATTCCACCTTCCGGTCTGGGGCAACCTGTTCAGGAAACGAATGGTTGCGAATATAAAACCTATGCCAAGAGCCAGGTAAGCCATTCTGTGCAAAATAATTTTATCAAGATCAGCAAATTGGATGAAATCAGAATAGACCATGGGGAGATTGAAGGCCATGTAATCAAGCATTCCATAAGCCTTGTCCTGAAAATATGCAAGGGTAAGTCCGATATAGCCCAGCAGAATCAGGAAGGTAACAGCCTGACTACGAAACAGGATCATCATAAAAAAGGAAAGACCCAGGATAAATACCAGTGTAGGTACAGTGATAAGCAATGGATAATAGAGGTATGCTTCCCAAACAATGGGGACGTCTTGTCTGATCAGATTGAAGATCAATGACATGGTTAATGCCAGTAAAACCAGTCCCAGAAAAAGGACAAGGATTCCAAGGGTCTTACCCACCACGTATTCTCCATTAGTAATGGGACGTGCGTAAATCACTTCAGTGGTATCCAGCTTTTTATCCCTTTTCAGAAAATCGGAAGCAAGGAAAACAGCGATCACCGCCTGGGCTACGTTGATAAACAGCACATTGATGTAAGGCAGATTGGCAGCTATGGCTCGGGTGGTCCACCTTGCTCCCCCATGATCTCCAAAAAATCCTGTATTAATCCCAAACAGAAAAAAGAGTGTCAGTATGGAAAAAATCCTGAAAAACCAGCTCCTGAAAAGCGTCTTACTTTCATAAGTGGCTATATTCCATATGTGGTGAAGGTTCATTATAAATTCCAGTGACTTAATTCGTTATCCATGAATTGCACGTAAGCATGTTCCAGGTTGGGTTCAACTTCCTTTGCGCTGATACCGGGCGGCTTATTTCCAACAAATTGAATTTCCCAACCTGCCCCTGAAGGAATGGTTGAAATAATGGGGAAATCTTCCTTCATTTGTTCGTATTCTTCCTGGCTAACCTCTGCCCGCCAAACAAATCCTTTGGACTGGTCCACCAGTTGATCTGGTGTTCCCTCGTAGACAAGGGAGCCTTCATTGAGTATGGCCATCTGGTTACAGGTACTTGAGATATCCCCTACAATGTGCGTGGAAAGAATAATAATTGTTTCAGTCCGGCCAAGGTCAGACAACAGGTTCCTGAATCGGATACGTTCCTCGGGATCCAATCCTGTGGTGGGTTCATCCACAATAATAATAGAGGGGCGGGCAATCAAGGCCTGGGCAATGCCCAATCTCCGCTTCATCCCTCCCGAAAGCTTATTGGCCATGCGGTTCCTGAACTCAAATAATCCGACACTTTCAAGCATCTCATCCACCCTCTCCCTCCGCTGACTACGTGAATTCATCCCTGCCAGCCTGGCTGCATAATCGAGAAATTCCCATGACCGAAGTTTAGCGAAAAAGCGAAAATCCTGGGGCAGATAGCCCACCATTTTCCGGACCTCTTTCCGGTATTTATTGATATCCCTCCCATCGATCAGCACGTCTCCCGAGGTGGATTTCATCAGTGTAACCAGGATTCGCATGAGGGTTGACTTCCCTGCTCCATTAGGACCTAATAATCCGAACATACCCTCATGTATATTCAGATCAATGTTGTCCAGGGCTTGAAATCCTCCGGGATAAGTTTTGTTAAGATTTCTAATTTTTATTTCCAAATGCTGCGAGTGTAATACGTTGTGATTTTGTTGTGCTTTGACTCCAGGAGATCAGATTGGTTTAATACCCGTTCATAAAATTTATATATTTTTAAATCTCAATAATTTTTAAAATTAAACCTTTTCATAAAGGATTAGTCATACCAATAATAATAACTGCAAAACCGTTTGAAAATGAAAAATTTTAAAAAAATAAACGTACTTGGACTGGCATTAATCATATCTCTTTTTACCATTCAATTGTCAGCCCAGAACAACCAACAAGGCCAGAGAACTGGTGGCGGACCAGGTGGTATGGGACGAGGATTTCAAATGTCTGAGGAAGATATTGAAGAACGTGTGGATAACCTGGGGGAAACCCTGGGGTTTTCAAAAGAACAGCATAAAAAAATCCTTAAGTTCGAGTTGGAATTCTATAATAAAATACAGGTGGAACGTCAGAAATTTACTGGTGACAACAGGGAAGCTATGAGGGAGTCCATGATGAAGATACGGGAAGATCGCGATAAGAAATATGAAGAGGTCCTCACCAAGGAGCAGATGGAGAAGTTCAAAAAGATTCAGGAGCAGCGCAGAAGTGATATGCGTCAGCAATATCAGGAGAATGGATCAGGTAGCCAAAGTGGCGATAGACCTGAACGTGGCCGTGGTCGAAACTAATTATGGTTTAAAAGCATTGGGTAAGAGCGGATCGCCACCATGAGTAATATTTACCCTCCAGCTCGTCTGTAGATGGAAAAGGGAAATGCAGGTAACTATCCTGATCCCCCACGAAGAATCCATTTTTAATAGTGCGGTATGAGAGCTCGTCCCTGAACTGGCGGATTACTGTTTTGGTGAGACGTTGTCCGGAGGAAATTAATTTGGAAAGACAATCCCTCAGATGATCCGGATTAGGATAGGGAAGATCATGAATGGGTGCAGCCGGATGCCTTGCCAACCTGTTCAACTTTAATTCAACCAGGAAGACCCTCGGTACCGAAACCGGTTTTTTTGTATCGGTCAGGAAATTTATGAACTCAGGTGGAGACAGTTTACTTGCTACTCTGGTGCTGATAGGATTAAACTGCTGGTATAGATGAATCAGATCAAGCTCGTCGGGCTTAAAGGATCTTGATTGAAGTTCCAGTACTTTTCCATCATCAGTGACCAAATACAGACTCTTCATGGCTTCCAATGGGGTGTTTTCCAGCACCCTGTAGATCGATAAAAAGAGAGAACGCTTCGGTTCTCCATCCTCGTAAGGAACCAATCGCTCATTCATATAATCCACTGGGAGGTTTTTCATTTTCCCGGGATCTAACTCCATGAATATAGCTTGTCCACGTAGTCTTTTCCTGGTGCCTACAGCAAGATAGTTACCGAATTCAGAGGGCGGAAGATGGGAAGCAATCAATGACTCTGGTGTAACGGAGAGGTAAATATAACGTTTCATGGCGATATGATTTAGGGTTTTCCTAAATTTACGCCTCATTGATCCAAAAGTCAAGCAAACTCACATGTTACACATTTATTTTCTGCCAGATTCCGGTGATATTTAATTTGGATATGTTGCTGCTTTCATTTTTTTTTAAATCGAACAAAACTATACCTTACAGGTTATTGTAAGAATAAAACTCATTTAGTTTCACACTCACAATTTTAACAGATGTCCATCAGATCAGCAAATTCGAAATGGAATGGCACCCTGAAAGACGGGTCCGGCACCATGAATTTTAGTACCTATAGCGGTCCTTTCACTTTTGCTTCCCGCTTCGAGGAAGGAGACGGCACCAATCCTGAAGAACTTGTGGGAGCAGCCCATTCCGGTTGTTATTCCATGTTCCTCGCAGCCCTTATTGGTGGTGCAGGTTTTACTCCGGATACCGTTGAAACCACAGCCAAAGTGCATCTTGGTAAAGATGATGTCGGCCCTCTTGTAACCACTATCGAGTTAATCTGTCAGGTTAAATGCGATGGATTATCCCAGGAGAAATTTGAGGAACTTGCCGCTGATGCCAAAGCCAAATGTCCCATTTCAAGGCTCGTTGCTGCAGCTGACATCCAGCTTTCCGCTACACTCCTGTAAAGGTTACTTATTGGTTATTCTTCCCACAAGATGCGATGGATCCCATAGAGTTTTTCCACAGGTATCTTGATTACTTTTCTATCGTAGGTCATTAATCCGTTTACCTCTCCTTCCACATCTGTTGTCTGAGTATAAACGGCTGCAGAGAGTCCCATACTCTTCTTCATTTCAACGATCTGGTCGAATTTATGTTTGTAGTGTTCAATAAGTTCCCCGGTCGTTTTGTAAGTTTGGTAACCCCAGTTTCTCATTTCAGGATTCCAGAGATGCCCTTCAATTGGCAAACCAATCCCACCATACTCTCCAACCACTGATGCCCGGTCAGTTGTTATTGGAGGTACAGTTACTGTTGTTTGGTAACTATGTATATCATAAATATCACCGCAGGATCGCAAAGACCATCCACTTACGGGATTGACAAGTCTGGTTGGATCATAGGCCTTTATCATATCAGTGATCCTGCATGTGGTGTACTGGCCCCATCCTTCGTTAAATGGCACCCAGATCACAATACTCGGGGCGTTGTAATGCAGGTCCATCATGCGTCTTAATTCCCACTCGAATTGTGCAGATTGCTCGGAACGCCTGGGGGGATCAGATTGATCTTGTCCTACAAACAACCGGGTGGTTCCGCGTTCTTCTCCATCTTTAGGAAATACGACCATTACTGAGGGCATGTCTTGCCAAACCATAATCCCAAGTCGGTCACAATGATAATACCACCGGTCGGGTTCCACTTTAATGTGCTTACGGATCATATTGAAACCCATAGCTTTGGTTACTTCCAGGTCATACGCCATGGCTTCATCGGAAGGAGGCGTATGCAAACCGTCGGGCCACCAGCCCTGATCAAGGGTGCCATAATGAAAAAGAGGTTTATTGTTCAGGAACAATGCCCTGGTTCCTTTGACCTCACCCAGACTGATCTTGCGCATGCCAAAATAACTGTCAACTTCATCTATGGCAGACCCCTGATCATCAAAGAGAACCAGTTTAAGGGTGTACAAAAATGGGTCATCGGGCGACCAAAGTCTGGGATCTTCAATCGGCAAACTCTGCTCAGTTTCCACTGGAAAGATATCCCTGGCTATTTCAGTGCCTTCCTTGAAAATAGTCGCTTCAACGTTGAAATTCCTGGGATTAGCTGCGTTAAGTAAGGGGGCCAATGTTACTTGTTCCAGGTCAATATCGGTGGTTATTCTTAACTCCTTCAAGGATGCTTCTGAAGGGACTGCTTCCAGCCAAACGGTTTGCCAGATACCACTCACAGGTGTATACCAGATTCCATGCTGGTTTAACTGCTGTTTACCCCTGGCTTGTTCCCCCATGCTGGAGGCGTCATCCACTGCTACCACGATTTCTTGCCTGCCTCTATCATTCAGATATGGGGAGATGTCAAAGGAAAAACGGTCGTAAGCCCCTTTATGCGAACCCACCAGTGCACCATTGATCCATACGGTTGCTGACCAGTCCACTGCTTCAAAATTGAGCATGATTCGATTGGAACTCCAGGACTCTGACAATTTAAAAGTCGTTTTATACCACAACCTGTCCTGTGGGGTGAAATCTTTCCCAACACCGGATAACGCGGATTCAACACAAAAAGGAACCAGAATGTACCCCTGGTACTTTTCGGGAGCAGGGGTGCTTTTTGGCACTATTGCATATTCCCATAATCCATTCAGATTAAGCCAATCTGACCTTTGAAATTGCGGACGGGGATACTCCTGCCAGACCTTCTGAGGATTCAGGTTTTCACCCCACTTAGTCATGATCCTATCCCCTGCAGGATGCCATTGCTGGGAGAAAGTAAATTGAGCCACTAAAACTATGATGATTGATAAAAATATCCTCTTCATAACCACAAGAATTATTTCATGTTATAAAATTTTTCATATACCAATTTCAAACTGCTGCTCATGAACCACATTGCCGTCCACATCACAAAGTTGGAAAATCACAATGGCTATCTCCTCTACCCTTGTCACTTTGCCTGCCAGGTATCCTCCTTTGACCCTCAGGAAGCGATGTTCAGGTCTGAGGTCTGACTGGCTCCAACCACCGGCATGTACATCGGAGCCAGGGCCACAGCTGAATTCCCATAGATTGGTATCTTCCCAGTGTGTAACATATTGCCAATGGCGATCACCAGTGCACAAAAATATATTATCAAACTGATTAACAAAACGCCTGATCTCCTCCCCTTCGTATGAGAAGTTCTGATTGGAATAGTTATCATGCTTATTGTCACGATCAGGTCCCAGGATTGGAGTGGAAGTGATAATGAGCTTGAAGGTGGCATCCGATGCCTTTATTGTACTAAACAACCACTCTTTTTGTACTTTTCCCCAGATGGTCTTCCCAGGCCCGTCCGGCATATTATTGTTGCTCCTGAAGTTTCTTCCTTCCATGATCCAGATCTGGAGATCTTTTCCCCATCTAACTGTTTTATAGGGTTTCGGATTTGAAGGGAATTGCTCCTTGTCAAAGAGTTCCAGTCCTCTTTCAAATGATACAGTACCATATTTCATCCCGGGATATACATCATCGCGAAGTGCATCATGATCATCCTTCATAAAATAGGTGGTTACCTCGGAATAAAATTGTCTCTGAAATGGAAGAGCAAACAGCCGGTCCCATTTAAAACGCATCAAATCTTCGGTCATGGCCCATGGATTAAACTTATCGTAATACTCCATATCTCCGGTATGAACGTAAAAGTCAGGTACTGAGGCCAGCATGGAAGGATAGATCTTATGCCCCTTTTCAGGATTGTCCCTGCGGTTAAAATCATGACCGGTAACAATGCAAAACCGGACTTCGTCAATGGTCGTTGAATCAGGGGGGGTGATGAATGTACCGGTAACTGTATCCGATATGCCCCCCTTATCTTCCCTCCGGGCAAAAATCTCAACCTGGTACCTTGTATTCGCAGTGAGGTCGTCCAATCTCCATTGCCTGGTAAAGTTCTTTTCGAGATCAACAGGTGTCCAGGGAGTTTCAACAAGTTGTCCGGGATCTATTGAAGGAAAATACCGTAGCATTACTTCACCAACCGCTCCAGGACATGCGCCTTCCATATCCGCCAGGGTCAGGCTATCGGGAATTTGTGCTCTATGGATTGAATCCCGGTTCCCTAATTTGTCAAGGGTTTCGCGCTCTTTCGTTGTTAAAGGGGTAAAAGGTTGCCCATCCATGTTCATTTCAGGATTCTGGGTGAGCCTGGTCCAAATGACAATGGAGTGTTGGTCGGCCCAACCATTGTGAAAACCATTTCCAAAATAGGGACCATCATTAATAGCTGTTTTTGAACATGAAGGCATGAGTGCGAAAGTGACAAGTGTGAAAGTGCCCAGAAGAAAGTGCCTGATGATAAGTGGAAAATGCCCAGCGGAAAGTTTCTGAGAAAGAGGACGGAATAATAACTTTATAAACTTATAAATAATCATTATATCTATTAATAATTATATTAAATTCACTTTCAGTAATCTCAGTTTAACCGGTAATCCATTTAGGGACATCGGGTGCACAATAAGCATTCATTTTAGAAAGCAGTTCACCAATATCTTCACTGATGAGTACCATATCCTTGTTGATCTTCTTAAGGAATCCCTCGCTGACCATGGTTTCGATGGCACTCATAATATCGGTGAAATAACCATTCACATTCAGAAGACCAACTGGTTTCTGGTGAAGCCCTAACTGACCCCAGGTGAGCATTTCAAAAAGTTCATCCAATGTGCCAAACCCTCCCGGTAAGGCTATAACTCCATCACTCATTTTATCTATCAAAGCCTTTCGTTGGTGCATGGACTCCACCTGGATCATTTCAGTAAGGTTATCATGGGCGACTTCCCTGGTATGAAGAAAATCCGGAATAACCCCGGTTACACGACCACCCTCTTCCAGGGCAGCATTTGCAAGAATGCCCATCAGCCCTACTTTTCCGCCACCATAAACAACTTGTATGTTGTTTATGGCCAGGGTTTTGCCCAGGTTTTCAGCCTGCTCTTTGTAAACTCCATTGGTTCCTGAACTGGAACCGCAAAACACTGCAATACATTTCATACGATCAAGATAGGGATTAATAGCTGATTGCAAAAGCACGAAAAGCAAAAAGCTGTCCCGGATCACAATGCCCGGAACAGCCTTTATTCAATAGCTTATATCTAGCTTAAATCTAGCTTACACTATGGGGGATGGATGGTTTTTCAGGACCGCTGTGAACTGTTCGTATTCATCGGGTGAAAGTTCATAATCTTTTAATTCACCTTTGAAATACTTATCATACCCCACCAGGTCCATCAAACCATGTCCGCTGAAGTTAAAGAGGATCACCTTTTCCTTTCCCTCCTCTTTGGCCTTGTTAGCCTCTCTGATAACGGATGCAATGGCATGTGTGGTCTCCGGTGCCGGTATGATGCCTTCGGTACGGGCAAATAACACCCCTGCCTTATAGCATTCCAGCTGGTGGAGTGCCAGAGGTGTGGCCAGGCCCTGCTGCACTGCATGGCTAACTGGGGGGGACATTCAGTGGTGAAGCAAGACACCTGCCTATAGCGCAGATCACAAATACCCACGGCTCAGTGGATTCAGACCAATAAACGCTGTCATA
>SDBT01010308.1_pt1 | contig 15098 bp, 14 predicted proteins | sample 2277101 | NCBI WGS metagenome assembly SDBT01 (sample SAMN10404973, study PRJNA504765) | marine sediment metagenome | isolation source: marine sediment core GS10_PC15, 103 cmbsf | place: Arctic Ocean: Southern Knipovich Ridge | collected 2010 | reverse complement strand
AGAGGTATACAATATCGGCGGGAATGAAACAATGAAGATAGGCGAAATGCTTAACAGATTGATTGCGATGTCAATGGTGAAAAATATTAAAGTCGAGATTGATCCTGCAAGACTGCGTCCATCCGATGTTACGTTGCAGATACCCTGTGTGGATAAGTTTGTGGAAGCGACCGGGTGGAAGCCTGAGATTCCGTTTGAGAAGACATTAACAGATACTTTGGACTACTGGAGAGAATTCTTTAGAAGGCGTTAATTGTGTACAATAAAAATAGTTTTTTTGTAACTGACCGCGGGAGAGGTTTAGACATTTATAATATCAGCCGGACATATCTATGCAATAGAAAAAGTAGTTTGTCTTATTAACGAATTAACTGAATTTGCTTATGAAGTGAAATATAATTATGGACTATAATAATAAATGTGCACAGATAAGAAAAAGATCATTCGATTTGGTTATTAATGCCGGGAAGGGACATTTAGGCGGGTCTCTGTCGTGTGTAGAAATACTGGTTACTTTATATTACGGCGGTATTCTTCGTTTTGATCCATCTGATATAAATTCAAGAACACGAGATAAACTGATCTTAAGCAAAGGTCATGCAAATAACTCGTTGTATGTTATTTTGGCTGATCTTGGTTTTTTCTCGGAGTCTGAGTTAGATAGCTATGCGCAGGATGGCAGTTTTCTGGGAGGGCATTCAGACTCAATTGTTCCGGGAATAGAAATTATTAGCGGTTCATTAGGTCATGGTATCGGCGTAGGTGCCGGAATGGCTCTGGGTCATAAATTAAATAAAGAAGACAATAAGGTATTTATAATTATTGGTGATGGTGAGTGTCAGGAAGGTTCTGTCTGGGAAACAGGATTGTTTGCAAGCCATCATAAGTTGAATAATCTAACAGTGTTTTTGGATAGAAATGGGCTAAGTTGTGAAGATTTTACTGAAAATACGGCAGGGCTGGGTAACCTTGAGGATAAATGGAAAGCTTTCGGGTGGGATGTTAAAGTTGTTGACGGCCATAATATTGATAAAATTTTCGAGGCTTTAAAAGACTCTAGCCAAAGAAAATCTGACAGCCCTTTGATGATCATAGCTAATACTGTCAAAGGCAAGGGTATATATTGTCTTGAAAACACTCCTCAATCTCATCACACTCTTCCAAATCGGGATGAGATCGGAAAGATAAGGGAGTGTTTAAAATGCTAACACATTACGAGGATCCAAGAGATGCGGTTTTTGAAGAGTTATATAAGTTAGCTTTGAATGATAGAGATTTAATAGTCATAAGTACTGATGCCGGAGCAAGGAAGTTCAAGGATTTCCGGAAAAATATCCCCGATCAGTATTATAATGTTGGTATATCCGAGCAGAATGCAATAAGCGTTGCATCCGGCTTGTCATCATTAGGAAAGAAAGTATTTGTTTTTGGGATAGGTTGTTTCGTAACTTCGCGTTGTTATGAACAGATCAAAATAGATATTTGCTGTATGAACAGACCAGTAACAATTATTGGTATGGGAACCGGGTATAGCTATGCCGGAGACGGGCCAACCCATCACATCACAGAGGATTTAGCTATAATGAGACCTCTCGGTAATCTTAATATCTGGTCTCCTTCTGATTGTACTTGTGTGGCCTATTCTGTAAATGAAGCTTATAGTAACCGAGAACCTAACTATATTCGTTTCGATAAGCAACTACGTACTGATATTTATAATTTGGACGATGATTTTAGTGATGGAATTTCCAGTATCGAGAATGGAAAGGATTTAACCATTGTCTCGACGAGTATTATGACGTCCCGTTCTTTGCAGATCATAGCTGAACTTAAGAAAAAAGGAATTGATGCGGGCTTGGTAGATATTTATAGAATCAAGCCTTTAAATGAAAAAGTCTTGTTAGATTGTCTGAAAGATTCTAAAAGAATTTTGGTGTTGGACGAGAATAATAAATATGGCGGTTTATGCAGTGTAATTAGTGAATTCGTTTGTAATTATTCTCTTTATATCCCGGTAAAGTTATTTGGGCTTCCTGATGTTTATCATTCGGTAGCAGGGAGCAGAGAGTATATTTTGTCTTTAGACAAACTCGATAATATTAGCATTATTAATTCGATCATGAAATGGACTGAAAATGTTAAACAAAAGGTTTGGCAGGACTGATACATTTGTTTTAGCTATTGACCATGAGGCCAGGATAACAGGAGTAATATTAAATGAATAAGGTAGATAATCAAGAGTTATACAGAAGTGAAGCAGAAGATAAGATCAGAACAGAATTTGTAGATGTTTTTAGAGATTGTCCAATTCCGGATGTTGATATTTTACAAAATCTCGGATTGTTCATAAGTTCTAAGAATTTGTCCAGGCTCCTTTTTATGGATCATATGTATAAGCAGATAATAGACACACAGGGCATCGTCATCGAGTTTGGATGCCGCTGGGGTCAGAATATAGCTCTTTTTTCAGCTCTAAGAGGTATTTACGAGCCATTCAACAGGCATAGAAAAATAGTTGGCTTTGATACTTTCGAAGGTTTTCCCAGCCTGACAGATAAAGATAACAAATCATGTGATTTTGTGAGAGAGGGCGGGCTTGCGTGCAGTGAAGGGTATGTTGAATATCTAAAAAAAATAATGGATTATCAGGAACAGGATAACCCCCTCTCTCACATTAAGAAATATGACATAAGAAAGGGTGATGCCATCGAAGAACTCGAGCAGTATCTTAAGGATTTTCCTGAAACTATTATTTCTTTGGCTTATTTTGATTTTGATATATATGAGCCTACGAAAAAATGCCTGGAGATGATCAAACCTCATTTGTTCAAAGGCAGTTTAATAGGTTTTGATGAACTAAATGATATTGATTCTCCCGGGGAGACAATAGCGCTAAAAGAAGTATTCGATCTGAATAAGATCAATTTGAAAAGATATAGATATACGTCGAGGACTTCATATTTCATCGTAGAGTAGTATATTTGTTTTTCATTTAATATAATCAAGATCAAATGGTCAAAAAATCTAAAATAAAAGTTGGTTTGGTTCAGATAAACAACGGATTTTCCGGGCAGAACTATTTTCCATATTCAGTGGGCATTTTACAGGCTTATGCGCAAAAATACCTGACGGATCCTTCTGCATACAGTTTTTTGCTGCCGGTTTATAAAGGATTTTCCGTTCAGGAGACAGTGGACCGTCTATGCGGCGCTGATATCGTCGGTTTCAGTGCTTATATCTGGAACATAAAATTTTCACTAGCTACTGCAAAACGTCTTAAAGAAAAAGTCCCTGGAACTCTCATTGTTTTCGGCGGGCCCCAGGTTCCATTTCGGAACACGGAAGAATTTTTAAAGCAAAATCCCTTTATTGATATTGTATGTTTTGGTGAAGGTGAAAAGCCTTTTACGGTTATACTTGAGAACTATACCAACCAGAACTGGGATGCAGTTCCTTCGATATGTTATATGAAAGAAGATGGCAAATTCTGCAAAACACTCATTGCAGAAGACCTTGATTTCAATTCCATCCCGTCACCTTATCTGGAGGGTGTTTTTGACCCCTTGATCGATATGACTGAGGATCACAAGTGGCTTGGTCTATGGGAAACAAACCGCGGGTGCCCTTTTTCCTGTGCTTACTGTGACTGGGGGAATTCTGAAAAAAACAAAGTACGGACATGCGATATTAACAGGCTTTATCGTGAAGTTGACTGGTTCAGCAAAAACAAAATCGAATTCATATTTTGCTGTGATGCCAACTTCTGTCTTCTAAAAAGAGATAAAGAAATAGTAGACTATATGGTGGCCAATAAGGGAAAATATGGTTATCCGAAGGCCTTTTCTGTGCAAAGTACCAAGAACTTTACCGAAGATGCTTTCAGCATTTATGAGAGTATGAGTAATGCAGGTTTGAGCAAGGGCGTATCCCTGTCACTTCAGTCATTGAACACTGCTACACTGAAGGAAACGAAAAGAAAAAATATTTCAATAGAATCTTTCCGGAATATTCAGAAGAGACTTACATCGTATGGTGTAGAGACCTTTACCGATCTTATCCTGCCTTTGCCCGAGGAGACTTACGAAACTTTTGCCGAAGGGGTCTCAAAGGTGATCGAAAACGGCCAGCATAACCGGGTACAGTTCAATAATCTTGCAATTTTGCCTAACGCCGAGATGGGCAGCGATGATTATCAATGTAAATTCGGATTTCAGATAATAGAAAATGACCTGATCAACATCCATGGCAATCTTTCCGGAAGATCTCAGATTCAGGAAACGCAACATCTTGTTGTAGGTACTTCCGCTATGCCAAAGGACCAGTGGATAAGGGCAAGGGTTTTCGCTTGGATGACTGCATTGCTGCATTTTGATAAGCTTCTGCAGATACCGTTAATCGTGCTTCATTATCTAAGCGGTTTGAGTTATCGAAGCATCTTAGAACATTTTACAGAACCTGAGCATATTACAGATTCTCTTGGTAATATCAGGGAGTTCTTTACTCAGAAAGCTGTGGGGATTCAAAACGGTGAGCCTGAGTATTGCGAATCTAAAGAATGGTTGAATATATGGTGGCCCATGGACGAATTGGTGTTTATAAGCCTGTGTGCAGAGGGCAAACTGGACCAGTTTTACGAACAGGCTAAAGAAGTGCTGTCGGGTCTATTGCAAAAAAATAGTGCTGCAGGAGCTGATGATATTCTTGATTCAGCTATCCGGCTTAACAGGAATTTGATCAAATTACCATTCCAGTCCGGAAAAGAAAAGATAAGTCTTAATCATAATATTTGGCAGTTCTATCAGGGGCAGTTACTATCAGAAGAAATTTCGATTGAAAAAGGCACTTTTGAATATGTTATTGACAGATCTGAAGGTTGGTTCGACTGGCAGCAATGGTGCAGGGAAGTTGTCTGGTATGGAAACAAAAAAGGAGCCTATCTTTACGGATGCCAGCCTACAAACTCAGAAGTAATATGCGGGGAATTAGCTTAATGTTCCTAACAGGTAAAAAAATATTTATAGCAGGTGCAGCAGGGATGACAGGCACGGCAATAACACGAAAGCTGCTTAAAGAGTACCCTTCAGTCAAAATTGTTGCTGCTATTTATAATACGGAACCATCAATTCATGATGGCCGTGTCGAATATATAAAAGCTGATCTGACGGATCCTGAGGATTGTTTAAAAGTTTCTTCCGGTTGTGATGGGGCTATAATGGCTGCTTCTTGTGCAGATTATACACATACCCATCCCTGGGAACATATGGAAAAGAATCTTTTAATGAACCAGCAGATGCTTTGTGCCTTTAAGCAAAATGAAGTCAAGAAAATCATATTCATTAGTTCCGTAACTGTGTACCAGTCTCTTGAAGGCTATATAGAGGAAAACCATATCGATTATAATGAAGATCCTCATGACACTTACTGGGGCTATGGCTGGGCGATGAGGTTTATCGAGAAACTTTGTGAGTTTTTGCATCGGCGGTATGATCGGGATATCATTATAGTAAGAGCCGCCAATATTTTTGGTCCCTATGATAAGTTTAACCCCGATCATTCAAATTTTATTCCTGCATTAATTAAAAAAGCAGTGGATAAAATGGATCCTTACGAAGTATGGGGTAGCGGAGAGGTAGTTCGAGATGTCATCTACGTAGAAGATTTCGCAGATGCTATAGTAAAAATGATGGATAATGATAAGCTTAAGTTCGAGACTTTTAATTTAGGTTCGTCATTAAAGACTACAGTGAGCGATGTAGTACAGTGGGCATTGAAATATTCGGGTTATAATGGTGCTAAAGTAAAATATTCACAGGATAAGCCGACTACGATCGGTTTTCGCGCCCTTGATTGCCAAAAGGCAAAAACCATGCTCGATTGGCAGCCGAAATACAGCATAGAGCAGGGCGTAGCTGAAACCGTCAGATGGTGGGTAGATAATAAAGATACATGGACAAAATAAATAAGAAAATATTAATATGCGGAAGCACAGGCTTTATTGGCAGAAACTTAGCTGAGTATTTCGCTAAAAGAGATGATGTTCAGGTTTGTGGCACATACTTTGAGTCGGAACCGTTAAATATTCCGAAAGTTAAGATGGTTTACGCCGATCTTAGAAGTAAAGAAGATGTAGATAAAGCACTGGATGGTATGGATATAGTTATCCAGGCCGCTGCAACTACTTCAGGTGCAAAGGACATTTTTTCAAAGCCCTGGTATCATGTAACAGACAATGCAGTTATGAATGCATATTTATTCAGATCTGCGTATGAGAACAATGTGGGTCATTTGATCTTTTTAAGTTGTACAATAATGTATCAGTCGAGTGATGATCCGCTTAAAGAGGATGACTTTGATGCTAATGCAGATGTTAACTCTGCGTATTTTGGCGGCGCATGGACCAAAGTTTATAACGAAAAGATGTGCGAGTTTTATTCGGGTATTGGTGGAGCTAAATACACTGTGATAAGGCATTCGAATATTTATGGCCCTTATGATAAGTATGATCTTGATAAATCCCATGTCTTCGGTGCGACCATGACTAAGGTTATGGCAGCTAAAGAAGGTGATAAGGTACTTGTCTGGGGTACAGGTGAGGAAGAAAGAGACCTGTTGTATGTTTCAGACCTTGTCGATTTTATTGAACTTGCAATCGATAAACAGAAATCGAAATTCGAACTATTAAATGCAGGTTACGGCAGTTCGATCTCTATCAGTGGATTAGTCAGAAAAATTATTGAGCATTCCGGAAAGAATTTAGATATTGAATACGACCGGACCAAACCAAGTATAAAGACAAAGTTGTCTCTTGACACAGCCAGAGCCAATAAGATACTTGGCTGGAGCCCTAAGACATCGATCGATGATGGGATAATTAAGACTATGACCTGGTACAAAGAAAATATAAGTTGCTTTAATGTCGGGGATGATTAAATGTTGCGAATAGGTTTTATTATTCCTCATGATAATTTGAACTTTAAGCCTTTTAAAAATCAGCAATTGACGGCACTTTATCTTTTGACGATTTTGGAAAAAACCTTTGGAGACAGAGTTCGGCTGTCCGTTATAGATTTACGCAGGATAGCAAAAGAAGATATCGAGTATTATCTGCCTCAGATGGATGTTTATTGTTATACGGTTTTTAGCCCATTGCTTAAAGACCTTTGTCAGGTCAAAAATTCTTTACGCAGGCTATATCCCAAAGCTGTGCATATTGCCGGTGGCCCTCATATTGAGCTTTTTCCTAAAGAAAGTTCTGCCGAGTTTGACACTATTTCCTTGGGTGAAGGTGAGGAAAACATTGTCCTGATGATTAAAGATGTCTTTGAAGATAAATTGAAACATAAATATAAAAACGATGAGGTTGTAGACCTGAACCTTTATCCTTATCCTGACCGTAAATATCAGCCATTTCCCGCTGTTGTAGATACTGATTTTTTTTATACAGATAATAAATCGTTACGTGCGGCAAATGTGTTATTTTCAAGAGGTTGTCCCTTCCGTTGCCATTTTTGTGCTAATCTGAATTTTGGTCCGACAAGGTTTCGTGCCCCTGAATTGATCGTTGAAGAAATTGAATATCTTAAGTCCGAATATAGCGTTGAAGCCCTAGTTCTCAGGGATGACAATGCCATTCCGTTTAATCAAAAGATAGCAAAGCCTTTTTTAAAAGCTATTGGTAAGACTAATGTCAAATGGCGGGGACAATCTCGCTCTAATGGGATTTCTGAAGATATTGTTGAACTCGCTGCGGAATCCGGTTGTCTTGATATCGCCATGGGAATAGAGAGTGTTTTACCAGAAGTTCTCAAGATCATAAATAAAAAAATAGACTTAGAACAGACAAAAGCATATATCAAGCTACTTAAAAAATATGGTATTAGAACAAAACTGCTTTTGATTTTAGGTTTGCCGGGAGAAAAGGGTGATATTGTTGATCGTACTTTAGAATTCATAGACGAAACTGATCCCGATATTGTAGGGCTTGCCCTTTTTTGTCCTTTTCCGGGTTCGTTTATGACGAGCAATTACAGAGATTTTGGCATTAAAAGCTTAAATCCTAATTTAGATGAATACAAGATTCTCTTTGGTCGTTTTGATGAAAATGAGGCCCCCGGTTTAATGTTTGAATATGAAGAAATTACTCCATGGGGCAAAGGTATGAGCAATGAGAAAATTATTAAGAATTATTCGACGCTTCAGACGAAACTGAGAGACAGAGGACTGACCATGTAAGGATGTCTTTAATTTTGAGATCGGTTTAATAGTTTAAGAAATGACATAATGGAATACAGAGAGCTTGGAAATACAGGTTTGAAAGTCTCGGAGATAGGTTTTGGTGCATGGGGTATCAGCGGTGGCGATCATGCCTATGGAAAAACAGATGATGGTGAATCTGTTGCAGCTTTGGAATATGCTTATAATAATGGAATAAACTTTTATGATACTTCGAATTGCTATGGACAGGGCCATAGCGAAAGTCTTATAGGAGAAACTTTTAAGGGCAGAAGAGGCAAAGTAGTTATAGCGTCAAAATTTGGCTTCTATTTGCAAGATCAAAAATATTTTCAAGATTTTTCTGTTAAACATTTGATGGAGAGTTTCCATGGCAGTCTTAAAAGGCTTCAGACTGATTATATTGATCTGTACCAGTTGCATAGTCCCGTTCTCTCAGTCCTTGAAAATGAAGATTTGCTGTCTGAACTTCAAAAATTACAAAAACAGGGAATGATCAGGGTCATCGGCATTTCACCTCGTTCACCACTTGAAGCGCTTCATGTGGCTCAGTATTTTGGTTTTAAAAGTGTTCAGGTCAACTTTAATCTTATAGATCAAAGAGCTTTTGATAATGGATTTTTTGAGTTAGCCACTACCGAAAATATTGGGGTAATTTGTCGAACTCCCTTGTGTTTCGGTTTTCTTACCGGTTTTTTTAACAAAGACACCCGATTTCCCACAGATGACCACCGATCAAAATGGACGCCTAAACAGGTCGTGCGCTGGGCAGAGGCGATTGAAAAATTCAGAGATGTTTATAGTTCCAGATATAGCCCAGTTCAGTTTGCTTTAAAGTTCTGCCTTGCCTTTAACAGCATCTCAACTGTTATACCAGGCATGATGAATGTTTCTGAAGTTAAGGAAAATATATCTGTATTTGAAAAGGAAGATTTGACTGACGATGACCTGGTTTCTATAACGTCTATATACAAAGCTAACACCTTTTTTGAAAAACATTCAGAAGGTGTAAAAAATTGATGTTCAGGAAATGAATATGATCGAAGTACAAAAAACTAATTTGGATGGAGTACTTTTAATTAAACCGTATATTTTTGAGGATTTCCGGGGTCAATTTGTAGAGACCTGGAATGAGAAAATGTACAAAGACAATGGTATCGACATTAAATATGTCCAGGACGATCTTTCCATTTCCACCAAAAATGTATTAAGGGGCATTCACGGTGACCAGGTAACCTATAAACTTCTCTCCTGTTTGCATGGCAAGCTGTACTTTGTCGTAGTAAACTGCGACACCGAATCGAATAATTTTGGCAAATGGCAGTCTTTCATACTTTCCGATGTTAACCGCCATCAGGTTCTTGTGCCGCCTAAATTTGGAAATGCCTACCTGGTCTTAAGCGATATCGCAATATTTTGTTACAAGCAGTCAACCTATTATGACCGAGGTAAACAGTTTACCTATAAGTGGAACGATCCGAAGTTAAACATCTACTGGCCCATTGACAACCCTATTCTTTCTGAGAGGGATAGATAATATTGCAGATTTTAATCGAATGCTAAAATCAGGACTTCAGGAACTGTAAAAGATAAAATGAGAATTCCCTTTGGCACTATAACTGTTACCGAGAAAGCAAAAAAGCTTGTAAAACAGGCGCTCGAATCAAATCGGCTTTCCAGCGGAAAGTTTGTCCGCGAGTTTGAAAAAAGTTTTGCTGAACTTATCGGTGTGTCCCATGCTGCCGCCGTAAGCAGTGGTACTGATGCACTCGCTCTTGCCATGGCAGTGCTATATGATTTTGGTGCTCAAAGAGGCGATGAAATCATACTCCCTGCTTTATCTTTTGTTGCTACCGGCAATGCTGTCCTCCAGGCAGGTTTCAGGCCTGTATTTGTCGATATCGATAGGATAACATTGAATATCGATCCGTCAAAGATAGAGGCGGTGATAACGGAAAAAACAAGAGCTATACTTCCCGTCCATCTAATGGGCAAACCTGCTGATATGGATACTATAAATGCTATAGCTAAGAAACACGATCTTTATGTCATAGAAGATGCCGCAGAGGCACATGGAGCTGTTTACAAAGGCAGGAATATTGGAACGCTCGGAGATATGGCGGCGTATAGTCTTTATGTTGCACATATAATAAGCACTGTCGAAGGCGGTATTGTTACCACTAATAATTCTGAATTTGCAGAAATCCTCCGCTCCTTAAGAAGCCACGGAAGAGCTTGCAAATGTCAAAGCTGTTTACTGAATACCGAGTCGGCTTTTTGTGAGAAAAGATTCAACTTCGGCCAGAATAACGATATAAGGTTCGTATTTGAAAGAATAGGCTTTTCAACCAAAATGAACGAGTTGGAAGCGGCAGTTGGTATCGGAAATCTGGACGTTTATGATGATATCCTTAAAAGAAGAAGAGGAAATCTTTATTATCTGATCAATAAGTTTGATAAATTCAAACCTTATCTTACGACGATCAAAAAAGAAGATCACGAGGACATCGGCCCTCACGCACTGCCGATCATCATCAATGATTCGGCCAAGTTCAACCGTAGCGATTTAACAGGACACTTAGAGAGCATGGGCATTGACACCAGGACCCTTTTTAGTTCTATCCCAACCCAATGCCTTGGTTTTGCATTCTTAGGGCATAAAATCGGGGACTTCCCCAATGCCGAGTACATTGGCGACAATGGCATTCATATTGGTGTCCATCAGGATCTCGGTATTGAACAATGTGATTACATCCTTGAAACTATTGAAGAATTTCTAATTAAACCGCTTACAGATTGACGCCCAAAGCCATGGCCGGAACCGCTAAGCGGTCGTTTGATCCTTGCTTACCATGAAGTCTTCAATTGCCAGAAAGTCTATTCCAGATGAATAAAAAGTATTCAGAGCATCTGATGGGCTGGAAACTATTGGCTCTCCCCGTAAATTGAATGAAGTATTAATCAATACGGGTACATTGGTAAGTTTGTAAAATTCCGAAATAATTTTATATAAATAGGGATTCTGTTTCTCTGAGACGCTCTGCACCCTGCTCGTATTATTGACGTGCACCGTCGCAGCGATCTTTTCAGGATTGAGAACTTTATGCGTAAAAAGCATGTACGGACTGTTTTGCATCTGAAGTGTTTCAAAAAACTCCGAATAATGTTCTTCCATAACCACGGGTGCAAACGGACGAAATTGTTCTCGGAATTTAATCTTGGCATTTAAATGATCCTTCATTCCAGCAGTTCTCGGGTCAGCAAGAATACTTCTGTTACCTAATGCTCTTGGCCCCCATTCATCTCGTCCGTGAACGACAGCGGCAATCTGTCCATTTGCGAGTCTTTTTGCAATCTCAGCAGCGATATCGGGATAGCGTCTGTAAGCTATCTTGTTAACATTAAATGTTATTTCAATCAACTTATCTAAATGTTTGACGCCGAGATATGGTGAGAAACGAAAACGGTGTGGTACATTGTTATTAGAACTTATAGCAGCATCCATAGCAGCACCAATTGCTCCTCCTGCGTCACCTGCGGCAGGATGAATATGAAGATTGATGCCAAGATCCCTAATCATTTGGGCATTGGCAGTGCAATTCAAAGCAACGCCTCCGCCGAAACATACGTTCTGATTGGGATACTTTTTCAACAGTGCTTTTAGCATATTAATCAAAGCTAATTCGAGCACTTTCTGAATACTTGCGGCAATGTCCTTATGCTCCTGTAGAACAGGATCATCCTGTGTTCTTGGTTGAATACCTATCGTTTTTACAAAATGCTTTGAGTAATGTCGATCCTCCCTGTTAAAACTAAAAAAGCGTTGTTTAAGATGGAACGCCCCATCCTTGTGCAGCACTATGATCTTATTTAGAATGCGGTCAATATATTTTGGCTCACCATACGGGGCCAAACCCATCACCTTGTATTCACCGTTATTAATCCTGAATCCGAGATATTGTGTGAAGACAGAATACAGGAGTCCGAGAGAATCCGGAAAATGAATTGAAGCGACCTTTTTTAGTGAATTTCCGTCGCCTAGAAAAACAGCAGTGGTCTCATACTCACCAACGCCGTCTATGGTTATAACAAGTGCTTTTTCAAATGACGAAGTGTAAAAAGCGGCTGCGGCATGCGACTTGTGGTGCTGACAGAAACTTATTTTTCCCTTCGTATAACGTATGTCATCCATTAAAATCTTTTCGACAGGATATTTATATTTATAAAATCTTGGTAAACTCTGGCTGAAAATTTTCCAGCTTTTCGGCCAATCCGTTATTACCTGATCGAATATTCTCCGAAGCTTTAAGTCGGGATTTTCATAAAAAACAATATTGTCAACATCATTGATATCCCAGTCGCAATATTCCAGAGCCTTCGATAACCCTCTGATGGGAAAACGATTGTCATGCTTAACTCTGGACAAACGCTCCTCTTGAATAGCAAACCGGATATTGCCATCTTCGATCGCCGCAACAGCAGAGTCATGATAAAAACATGAAATACCCAGCACTTTCATTTTCTTCGCCATCCTTTCCTACGAAAGCCCAGTTTGCTCAATAAAGACATCGGCGCCAAGATTATATACAAAAGAAAAAGAAAGATATTGGGAAGTTTCATAACATTGCTTCTCAGGTCAATGGATAAGTGTGAACTTTGTCACCAGAGTGTTCTTTGATCTCTATTTCCGCAATATTTTTTAAATATATCCTGAATAATACCGGTTTGATCAGATAAGTCACTAATGCCAATAAGAAAAATACTCCCAGAAAAAGCAGTATAATTTTAAATATAAACATAAAATTCATCCTTTTTAAGAATTTTAGACCTTTATAAACATTGGCTCAGAAATTTTGCAAATTTTATATAACTTTTCGGACGAGGATGAGGGGCATCGAAGAAATCGTTCCTGAAAGTTTCAATATTATCATTATAGAAGTGATGATAAAAATCCAATAACGGAACTTTACCTTCGTTTGCCACTTTTCGAGTAATATCATTACGTTCTTTTATCTCTCCAAAAAGCTTTTTAGCATTGTCAGTCGTATAGGGCATATTGCCAAAAAAAACATATGCTTCATCGTGTAGGGGGCCCGTAGTAACCTCATCAAGTCCAATAAAATAAGAGGACAAATCGATATTTACAATCTTTTCACTTAATGATGTGGGAAGCGTACATAGTACACATCCAGGTAGATTATCTATGGCTTGATGCAAAATCTCATATTCTTTTTGTAGCTTGCCCCTACTGTGCCAACCAAGCGAAAAAACATTATGATCAAGATGAACTTTCTTGTTTGTCTCTATTGCTCGTTCAAGAATATTCTCATAAACATCTCCGCTCACCCCGCCATTTAAGAACTGAAACCCGGGACAAAATTCACTTGCCATTGTAACCCAGCCCCCATTTTCGATAGCAATACCTTCAACCCAAGAATCACCCCAAACAGCTACAAGTTTATTTGAAAAATCTGTCTCCGGTCCCCTGAATCCGTAAGCATCAGTTTCCATCATCATACTCATATCCGATGCGTTTAACACGACAACATTTGGTCTTGGTCTTCGAGGTTCTGAAGTGAAAATAACAGATTGGAGAAGATGAGCATTTAAATCGGGATCATGAATATGAACATATTTATTTACCCCAGATTGCCTTTTTTGCCCTGAAATTTCCTGAAAATCATCCATGATATCTATCCTCCTATTCTTACCCGGAATTTCCCATATAACACTTTATATCTCAGTTCGGTTGTCAGTAAGTTCGGATTCTATAATTGTTGTCAATCCGAAGACTTCATCTGACTCTTGATGCGCCAATAAACCTGCATCACAGGTTACTTTGGTTTCATGAAATTCGACCTTCAGTTTTCGGTCAAAATCAAACCTAAGAGCATCCTTACATCTTTCACCCATTAGGTTTTCCAAATCAGAACAGTAAAACTGCCTTAAACGGCATCCATAAGCTCTACGCTATCAAAATCTTAGTTTTTTTCAAGGATTTATTTGGGAAATCCGGATTTTAATTTCTGATTACTCAAGCTGACCACACAGTTCTTTAGGCCACTTTACAAACTCCAGCGGCTGTAGGCAAAACAGGAAGGTCAGGATATCGACGCACCTGTTGCCATCGATATCGAGGTTGCATGATCTGTGTTCTTTGCGAAATCTGCGGTAAAACGAAAAAAACATAAAATTACGAAACAAAGCCAAATGTTAAGACGGGTAAGTAGGGGTGGATAGTGGGAATAAAAAACCTGAAAGAAGTTGTTAATTATTGTTTGTCGCAGTACGAATCAGGCGGATTTATTTCTCGATGGGTGGCTGACTTTTCCGAAGGAAAGGAATGGTGGTAACCCAGGGGGGAAATTTTGGTTTCTGGCCCCCGAAGGATTTTTCTCACACAGTGCTGTCCAATGCAGTATTCGGAAGCTCCAGTTTTCCTTGTTTAATAATCATACAGACCGGACAAAAAATAAGAGGTAAATCACGTAAATATAGCGGTTTATGGTTTAAGGTACGGCATTTGCTCTTATGAAATCCAAGTGACAGTATAGGCATGTAATGCGCTCTAATTTGGGATTTGAAGGATGATTATTAGCCGTACGCCATTTAGAATATCATTTTTTGGGGGAGGTACGGATTATCCGCCATGGTATAGAGAGAACGGCGGAGCGGTTCTGAGTACGACTATAAATAAATATTGTTACGTAAGTTGTCGTTATCTGCCACCGTTTTTTAAACATAAATATCTGATTAGGTATAGGTTGACCGAACCTGTTTACGATGTGTCCGAGATACAGCATCCTTCGGTAAGAGAATGCCTCAAATTCATGGGCGTGGAAAATGGAATCGAAATGGTTCATACG
>SDBT01010307.1_pt1 | contig 15099 bp, 13 predicted proteins | sample 2277101 | NCBI WGS metagenome assembly SDBT01 (sample SAMN10404973, study PRJNA504765) | marine sediment metagenome | isolation source: marine sediment core GS10_PC15, 103 cmbsf | place: Arctic Ocean: Southern Knipovich Ridge | collected 2010 | reverse complement strand
TGTCTTCATAACTCGCAGCCAGAAGACCCGACTTGCGCCTGCCGCCAGAAGTCTCGCAGTATCTTTTCCTGAATTTCCGTTGGTCTCTTCGGTGATGCAAAAATTCCCTTCCAGTGAAGAACATACTCCGCAGCCATTACCGCCGCGTGGACACTGTCCATCCTTGGCCTCTATTGTGGTAACCTTTATCCCTATAATGTCGGTGCTTTTGCTGAATTTCCTGATAAGCGCACAGGCCAGCTCTGTCTTACCCGTGTTTGTTCCGGCCGAACCTATCATCAACATTCTGTCAACCCTGGTCATTTTTCCGGTCCGCCATTTTGCTGTTTATCGCGAAACCAGCTCCTTCCCTAAACGTATTTGCTCCCGGCGGTGCTTCAGCATGGTGATTACTTTGTCGATAGATTTTAATTCAGTTGCAGCAAGTTTCTGGCTGGTAACATTTACATATAACTGTTGAACTTGCTCAACTAATTCCTGGCGGACTACAAGCAATATCAGGGCATCAGCCGAAGTCAATAATGAATCCACATCTTTGCGCCATCCCCCACCATCAAATTCCAATGGCCCGAACTCGTCAACTATGACAAGCTCGGCGCCCTTTGTAGCGGCTGAGCTAAGAGCGATGCCGCCGAGTTTCAGTCCCTCGGCAATGAAAGTGAAAGGCCACGTTTCGCTTGTGTTTGTTTTACGCCTCACCAGAGATGCCCGGGTTTTATTTCGCACATCGACCGCATCGAATCCTATCAATCTGCCGTTACGGTATAAAGACGGAGCCAATAGTCCCGCAGCGTTGAATCCTTCATCGCGGGCGACCTCCACAAGCTTGGCTGCACCGGTGGTTTTGCCGCAGTGTTTTTCCCCTGTCCACAAAATGAGTTTCTTTTGTATCGCCACCATCGGTCGTTTACTATGTTATATTACCTATTGAGAAACCTGCCGGAGCGGTGAGTAATTCAGGAAAAGAAATATACCGCCATGCCAAAGACCCACAGTCCGGTGGTAACCACAGAGACGCTGCCCGAAGCCAACTGCAATCGCAAACCAAACGGCAGGCCAAACTTTCTCTTGAGTCGCTCACCAAGACGAAAACTCAACGGTACAAAAACCGCACATCCCAGAGCGGCCAGGCTGCCGCCGATTCCAACATGCTCCAGCACCTTGCCGAATCCGCCCTGTACCCAGTAATCGTACCGGAACAAATAAGTAATCATAAAAGCAAACGAAGCATAGCCAAGGTAAACGGCTGCCGCCGCGCAAACCGCTTGACTCTTTAGCTTGAGTGTGCTGAAAAAGACATCGTAACAGACACCCAGCAGAAGAATACCTAAAAGATGACACGCAAAAAAAGGAGCATTGAGAAATTTATAGAGCATAGCGCAGCCGGCGATGAGCGATGCTGTGCCTTTTTGCGGGAAATACACCCTCGAAAAACTAAGTACGATAAAGCCGATAACTGTCAAAGGAACCGAGGCATAAGGCACATCAGCGCGGCAAAGAGCATCACCTAAGACCGCTTCCGAAATACCCCACAAGCCGCTGAAAAACAATATTCCAAGAATATGCTCTTTTTTCATTTGTCACCTTCTTTAAGTTAAAACCTTCTCTTTTATCAAATTGGCATTTTATCGCTTCTTCGCACAATTAACAATTATAACTATGTGAAAAATCCACCCTTAAATCTATAGTTTTAGTCTTTTATCTTTTTTACAGCCGACCCGGCACTATCACTCTAATATTTACCCTTGAGCCAGTGCTGCGAGAACTCCATTAAATCAAATGTATCTACAATTTCATTTGCGTCCTGGATAAGGTCGGCTCCGCCGCACCAGTCGGGGTCGGTGCATCCCTGCTGTAGCCAATGCCCGGCGAACAGACCAAAATCGATAAAATCAACCCCGCAGTCATCGTCTAAATCCGCAGGCTGCTCGATAGTGAAATCCTCGGTGCTGGTTGTAAGCAGCTGATAATAATCGTAATAAATACCTTCTTTCTCTGCGGTGTATTGTTCCAGAACGCCGGCTACACCGCAGAAATTTTGGCCTATCTCTACGTAAGGGTGATAAATTCCGACTCTGTCGTCATTCGTATAGTCGGAAGCCCAACAGCTATGGTTGGGCTCGAGATTACTTTCAAGTATATAGTTGTCGAAAGCCTTTCCGTAACCCGTATCCTTAACATTAACATCTATGACTTTAATCAGCATCCCCTCATATTTCTCGGCATTGTGGTTCGCCACGACCCACGCATCAACCCCTTCGATAGGTGCGGCAATTTCGTTAACTTTTACCGCCAGCGCCTTCGGAAGAAGGTTGTTCGAACTAACTATAGTGAAGTTAGGGTCGTTTTCGCTTTTGTATTGCAGGAATGTGGTGCCCTTAAAGTCTTCAACTTCAACATTGGTAAAAGAAACCCAGTCGCCGACGTTTACATCATCGAAGACGCCAGTCGAGTAGAGGTCCTTTGCCATAATACCGCCCCATCCTTCAGGGTAATTTGGGTCGTATAAAGTTAACTTAGGGCGTAATGGAGGAGCAGACTTATGAATTACTATCCCGCCGAGGCAATCGACCACATTACCATTTTGCGGACTGGTACCATTAACATCGGTGGTGTACTGGATTTCATAGATTGAAAGTGCACTCCCCTGCACCGGCCCAACCAATCCGAGTATGGCTGCAGTAATCATAATCATTAACGTTGTTCTTTTCATCGCTTCTTCCTTCTAAATTTGTAACATAATAAAAAATGTTTTTCCCTTATATCGGTTTTTCTAACGCTTAAGGGTACCAGTCGGGGTCGCCGAAGGGTGGTACCTCCAGCCCTTCGGGCCAATCTGGCTTCCACACCGAGGCTTTCCATTCCACGTGATAGTCGCAGTAGAGAATACAGCCGCCTAATAATCCTCCCGGCTTGCGGTGGCGGGCGCTAAAAGCCTTAGGATAGCTGCCGCAATATTTTCCCGCCGTGGGATTATACTTACTGCCGCCGTATCCTTTTTCAGGGTCGAGCAGCTGGTCGAACAGAAGGATTAAACCAGCAGGATTACTTATGGATGTTGTTCTCAGAAAGCTGGGCATTTGCCAGTTTGTACCTTTGTATCCATAAGGGGGCCAGCAGTTTTCGTCAAGTTCCAGGCAGGAGTTCATAGCATAAGAAAAATAACCGCTTCTTCTTGGTCTATATTTGTAGCTCTTATCAGGCCCCAGCTTCGTAGCCGGGCACTGAAATATCGTACCTTTGCCCGGACGTTGCCAGTAATCGTGGTCACGCCATGGTTTTTCTCCCATCAACGGTGGAATCACATCGACCCAGCCAAAATAGTAGTCCGCCCGGTCGGCGTCTGTCTTCGGATTGCTTGAGGTGCGGTCCCGGCCGTCTATGTGTGGGTAAAAATTGTCGTTCTGCATAGCATAGATTTCAAAGGCTATCCCCCACTGCCGCAGTTGGCTTTGGCAGACTATTTGTTTGGCTATGGCCCTGGCCCGGCTAAGCGCCGGTACCAGCAGGCCAAGCAGCAGCGATATAGCAGAGATAACCACCAGCAGCTCGACGAGGCTGAAAGCAAAAGGCGATTCAGACCGAGATGCAACAGTTACCGCTTTGCTCACTTCACAAGTTCCTTGATATATTTTTTATAGGCTTTTTCTACCGCCTCTTCCACATCGCCACGAAACTTCCCATAAGCCTTCACCCATTTCTCCCCTTGCACGGTTAAATCGCTTCCTCCTCCTCCGTCGCCTCCTCTCTGTTTTTTGACCAGAGCGATGTTTAAATACCTCTCGGCTTTCTTCAAGTCACCCCAGGCCTTTCGATAGCTTATCCGAAGCGATTCACTGGCCGACTTCAGCGACCTCTCCGTCTCAATGGCCTTGAGCAGCCGCCATTTGCCGTCCCCGAATACACCTTCAGCCTCTTTGCTGCTCAGCCAGAGCTTGAACCTCGCTCTCAGTTTTTTCATCTCTTTGCGCCTCCTTACTATCACACAAAGCATCCAAGCTGACATTTACAGATTATTATGCTGTGCTGATTGCAGATATGCCCAATCTCAATAATTTCCGTCTCGAACTTTAGCGCCAGTTCAAAAGCCTCGGCACAGGTCAGCTTCTTGTCCCCGCCCGGCCCTTGTACCCGTTCTAAAACGGCGTTAATCAATTCTTGCTCTTTGTCCATTTGCATTTCTCCACAAAACCCGTGCGTTATGCACAATTCGACATATCGACCATTAAAAAAAATACTTCTTCACTCTGCCAGTCAATATCATAAAGCCTTAATTATTTTTTTACAACCTTTTTAATAGCCGCTGCACAAACCTTGAATTCCGGTATCTTGGCAACCGGGTCAAGGGCGTCGTTGGTAAGCATATTGGCCGGACCTTCGGCGAAGTGAAACGGCATAAACAGCCAGCCTCTGCCTATCTTGCAGGTAACTTTTGCAAAGGTGCTGACAGTACCTCTGCGACTAATAACCTGCACAATGTCGCCGTCGGAAATCCCGTACTTTTGGGCGTCATCGCTGTGCAGCTCGACATATCCGGTGGGCGAAACCTGCTCGATTGCCTTTGACTTTCTGGTAAGTGTCCCCGTGTGGAACTGATAGAGCTGTCTTCCGGTGGAAAGGACAAAAGGAAATTCTTTGTCAGGCAGCTCAGCTGGCTCCTGGAATTCTACAGTGTGGAATTTGCCTTTGCCTCTCTTGAACTCGCCCTGGTGCAGATACCTTGTCCCCGGATGATTCTTATCCGGACAGGGCCACTGCAGACCCACCGACTCTATTCTCTTATGGGAAATGCCGCCGTAAATCGGCGTAACAGAGGCAATCTCGTCCATAATCTCCGCCGCGTCTTTATATTGCATCGGGTATCCCATCGCGGTGCAAATGTCGCAGATAATTTGCCAGTCTTCTTTCGCGTCGCCGGGGCCCTTCAGGGCCTTTCTAACAAGCTGGATACGCCTTTCTGTATTGGTGAATGTCCCGTCCTTTTCCGCAAAGCTGAGAGCCGGAAGAACTACGTCTGCAAATTCGGCGGTCTCCGACAGAAATATCTCCTGACAGACAAGAAAATCCACTTCTTCAAGGGCCTTTCGAGTCCTGTTAAGGTTTGGGTCGGAAAGCGCAGGATTCTCTCCCATTATATACAGTGCTTTGATATTCCCCTCTTCTATCGCGTGCATTATCTCGACAACTGTAAGTCCCTTCTGACCGGAAAGCTTAGTGCTCCACGCCGACTCGAACTTGGCCTGCATCTGGGAATCTTCAACGGGTTGGTATCCCGGATATACATTTGGTAAAGCGCCGAGGTCGCAGGCTCCCTGCACGTTGTTTTGGCCACGCAGCGGGTTTACACCGCTCGATTCTTTGCCGACGTTACCGCAGAGCATGGCAAGGTTTGCCAGTGAGAGCACGTTGTCGGTGCCTGTTGTATGCTGCGTAATACCCATACTGTAGATAATGCTCGCCGGCTCAGACCTTGCGTAAATCCGCGCCGCCTCACGAATCGCCTCAGCAGCAATACCGGTAATCTTCTCGGCTTTTTCCGGCGTGAAGTCTTTTACAGACTCGGCCATTCGCTCAAAGTTCTCCGTACGCTTCTCGATGAAACTTCTATCATGCAGCCCCTCGCTGATAATTACGTTCATCATAGCGTTTATAAGGGCCACGTCCGTGCCGGGACGCTGCCGAAGATGACAACTGGCAAAACGAACAAGCTCGATGTCCCGCGGGTCGGCTACAATGAGCTTTGCCCCGTTTTTGACGACCGCCTCCTTGATTACCAGACCGATTACCGGATGGGCCTCCGTGGTATTTGAGCCTATCACGAATATGCACTCTGCATTTTTAAGCTCATCAATTGAATTTGTCATTGCCCCGCTGCCGAAGGCCTTCACCAGCCCGACAACGGTAGAGGCGTGACAGAGCCGGGCGCAGTGGTCAACGTTATTCGTGCCAATCGCCGCACGCATAAACTTCTGGAACAGATAGTTGTCTTCATTTGTACATTTAGCCGAAGATAATCCCGCAATACTGTTGGCGCCGGTTTCGGTTTTTATCTTGCCAAGCCGTTCGGCAACAAGCTTAATCGCCGCCGGCCAGCTCGCCTCTTCGAATTTACCGTCTCGTTTTATAAGAGGGTTAGTGAGCCGGGCCTCGTGGCCGACAAAGTCCATTCCGAATCTGCCTTTGACGCACAGATTGCCGTCATTAGGAATGCAGCCGACCTCACTGGTCACACGGACAATCTCGTTTGTTTTTGGATTCACATTTAGGTCGATTTGACAGCCCACACCGCAGTATGGGCATGTTGTCCTGGTGCGCTCAAGGTCTTTGCACTGCCCCTTGCCTTTCGCTGCTCGTTCGTATAAGGCCCCTGTTGGGCAGCTTGAAATGCACTGACCGCACAGCTCACATGTCGAATCATTCAAAGGTATGTCAAAAGCGGTGCTGACCTCAACGCTCGCCGCCCTACCCTTAAATGTCAAGGCACTGTCGGCCTGAACTTCCTCGCAGATTCGTATGCACCTGCCGCACCGGATACATTTACCCGTATCGTACTCGAGCGCCTCATTACCGGTAGTGTAATTTTCACGCCGCTCTTCCCCGGCAGATGGCTCAAAGACGTCATCACTGAGTTGATATTCGTACGCATACCTTTGTAGCTTGCAGTTGCCGTTTTCATCGCAGGTGGTACAGGAACCGCGATGTTCGTAAAATAAAAGTTCGAGAACGGTTTTCCTTATCGCCCGTATCTCTTCCGTCTCCGTTCGCACAACCATTCCAGGCTGTATCTGTAAAGTGCACGCGCAAACCGGCTCGTTTTGTCTCTCGACTTCCACAAGGCACAATCTACACGACCCGGAAGGCTTGAGCCTGGGATCATAACACAGATTGGGAATATCGATTCCGTTCTGCCGTGCGACTTCAAGAATCGTTTGCCCCTTTTGTGCGGTTATTTTCCGGCCATTTATTGTAATGCTGAATGTTTCGCTCATTTTCGCCTTATCTTGTTATCGCCTGGAATTTACAAACCGTATAACATTGGCCGCACTTAATGCATTTATCCTGACGGATTTCATGTTGCTGTTTGTTCTCGCCGATTATCGCTTCGACCGGACAGACCTTTCGACAAGCACCGCAACCCACACATACCTCGAGTATTTCGTATCCTAACAAATCCTTACAGACACCGGCCCGGCATTTCTGCTGCTGGATATGTTGGACGTATTCATCGCGGAAATTTTTCAGGGTACTTAAAACCGGATTCGGGGCTGTCTGACCAAGGCCACAAAGTGACGCCTTCTTGATATGTTCTGCCAGATGCTGAAGGTAATCAAGGTCTTCTATTTTTGCCTCACCTCGGCTGATGGCCTCAAGCATCCGAAGCATCTTCTTCGTACCAACCCTGCACGGAGTACACTTACCGCACGATTCAGCCTGAACAAATTCGAGGAAGTACCGCGCGATATCCACCATGCAGGTGTTTTCATCCATCACGATAAGTCCGCCCGAGCCCATTATCGCGCCAAGCTGCTGCACGCTGTCGTAATCGATTTGACAGTCGAGATATTTTGCCGGTATGCAGCCGCCGGAAGGGCCGCCTAACTGCACAGCCTTGAAAGGCTCATCATCCAGAATTCCGCCGCCGATATCATAGACAATCTCTCGAAGGGTCGTGCCCATCGGAACTTCCACCAGCCCGGTATATTTGACCTTACCAGCCAGGGCGAAGATTTTGGTTCCACTGCTCTTTTCGGTGCCTATTTGGTTGTACCATTCTGCCCCGTTTTTTATGATAAGTGGGACGTTGGCCAGCGTCTCGACATTATTAATGGTCGTTGGTTTACCCATATATCCCTTTTGCACTGGAAATGGCGGCCGAGGGTTTGGCATACCACGCTTGCCTTCAAGCGATGCTATAAGAGCTGTTTCCTCACCGCAGACAAACGCACCGGCGCCCATACGGACCTGTATGTCAAATCCAAAGCCTGACCCTGCTATATCATCGCCCAAAAGCCCAAGACTACGCGCCTGCTCAAGTGCGATATTAATATGTTCAACCGCGATGGGGTACTCCGCCCGAACATATATGAATCCCTGGCCGGCACCTATGGCATAAGCTGCCACAATCATTCCCTCGATAACTCTGTGTGGGTCACCTTCCAACAGTGCCCTGTCCATAAACGCCCCCGGGTCACCCTCGTCGGCGTTGCAAATAAGGTATTTTTCCTCGCCCTCTGACTTTCGACAGAAATTCCACTTCACGCCGGTTGGAAAGCCAGCCCCACCGCGACCTCTTAGGCCCGATTCTGTTACCTCGTCTATTATCTGCTGCGGCTTTTTCTGGGTTATACCCTGTACTGCCGAAAGATATGCTCCGCGTTCGACCGCCTCTTCAATCCTCCTCGGGTCTATTCGCCCGCAGTTCTCCAGCACAAGCATGGTTTGCTTTTTGTAAAAACCAATGTCCTTTATGTGAGGCGTCGGCTTGCCATCTTGAACGACTGCGAGCCGCTCAACTGCTCGCCCCTTCTGTATCGTCGTCGAAATAATCTCATCAATATCTTCGCTGCTGACCCCGCCATAGAGATATTCATAAGGCTCAATGAGCATAACCGGTGCGCGGGCGCACATCCCGATACAGCCGGTCTCGACAACCGAAACTTCCTTTTCAAGAGAAAGACTCTGCAACCTTTCCCTGAATTTCGCCGCAACACCCTGGGCTCCTAACGCCCTGCACCCTGTCGCACAGATTAAAACTCTGGCCTTATATTCCTGCCGTCCGCTCAGCAGGTCTTGCTGGAATTGTTCAAGGTCATTCATTGATTTTATCTTTTGCGCGGCCATCAATCTCAACCGTACCTTTCGAGTATGTCACTGACCTTATTCGGTACCAGGTGACCGTAGTAATCGTTATTAACCATCATCACAGGACCAAGAAAACACGTTCCAAGACAAGCAACGGTTTCAAATGTAAACCGCATGTCTTCGGTCGTTTCGCCTTCTTCCACGCCAAGGATTCGAGAGATGGCCCGGATTATATCCCGGCCGCCTTTTACATGGCACGCCGTTCCTCGGCAGCACTTAATCTTATGTCGGCCGTGAGGCTCAAGATGGAACTGTTCGTAGAAAGTTGCCACTCCGAAAACCCGACTGGCTGGAATGCCGGTTTGGCTGCTCATAGCCATCAGTACACTGGACGGCAAATAGCCGTACGCCTTTTGAATCTCCTGAAGGATGGGAATAAGATCCTCAGCACCAGCCTCCGGCCGTGACGCCAAAATCCTCTCCAGGGCGACGGGGCTCTGTGCTCTTACCGGCTTTTGATACGTTTGCGTATTGAACTTTTTCATATTTTTAACAGCCGCTCAATTGCCAACTGCCAATTTCTTTGCACCAGGGCTCTTCATTTTCAATAAAAAAAGGCTCTTTGCAATAAAATTCTCCAACAGCCGGCTATCGAATCATCCTGGACATTCTAAGCCTGCCGGTTTAACCAAAGTCCTGCTGTAGCAGCTATAAAAACAATTACAGGTTTGTTTTTTTCGACTCTGTAACGGTCACTTTCCGTTGGTTCTGACATAATAACCTCTCGCGACCGTATTGGTGTGGCGTAAAAATATTGTTTTTATCCAACCTCTGTAGTAATATTGGGCCGGCAGAGTTCGGAAAGGAACAAAGAAAGAAGGATATTGTTGTACTGGTCGTTCTTTTGGGAAAAGCGGCCCGGAATCAAAAGTGGACCGAAAAGTGAAAAAATATTTTGTTTTTGTCCTGGTATTCGTCGCAATAGTCTTGGCAATTTCGCCGGCACCACCAGTCTACGCCGACCCAAATCTATCGCAGACCGGCGAACAGAAAAACCTTGAAAAATCGGTAGTCTTGATTCGGAGCGTCAGGCAGGACTTCGACTATGTCACCCCATGGAAGCAGATGGCGATGAGCCGGGGAATTGGCTCAGGTTTTGTCATCGAAGGAAGAAGAATCCTCACCAACGCACACAACGTCAGTAACTACAAATATATTGAATTAAAAAAACAGAACATTGCCAAACGCTATCCAGCCAGCGTGGCCTTTATCGCCCACGATTGCGACCTGGCAATAATAACCGTCGATGACCAAAATTTCTTTGACGGCACTGTACCATTACAACTGGCAGCAATTCCCAGCGTAAACACCACCGTCTCAACATACGGCTTTCCGTTGGGAGGCAGCCGTATTTCCGTTACTGAGGGAGTGGTTTCACGCATACAGATGGACGCTTACGCCCACACCGGAGCTGATTCGCACCTGGTCATACAGACTGACGCAGCCATCAACCCAGGCAACAGCGGTGGACCGGTTATGCAGAACGGAAAAGTGGTCGGAGTCGCCTTCCAGGGCCTCCGACAGGCTGAGAATATCGGCTATTTGATTCCCACAACCGTCATCAGCCACTTTCTCGACGATATCCAGAACGGAAAATATGACGGATTCGGAACCCTCGGTGTCACATTATATCCCGGACTGCACAGCGCCAGCTACGCCGACTACCTTAAGGTTCCCCAGCAGCAAGACGGCGTCGTAGTAGTCGCTACAATGATGCACAGCTCGGTCGAATCAATACTCCAGCCCGGCGATGTACTCACACGAATCGACGATTACAATATCGATAATGACGGAATGGTGCAGATATATGGTCTGACATTGCATCTCTCCGAGGTCATCGAAACTAAACAAATCGGACAAACCGCACAGCTGACTTTTTATCGACTTGGAAAGCTGATGAAAGAAACCGCCACCATCGCCTTAAACAGACCAATTCTCAAATATGCACGACAGTATGACTGCCCCCCGAGATATGTCTGCTTTGCCGGACTGACCTTTATCCCGGCAACGAGAAACTACCTCGAAACATGGGGACGAGACTGGCTGACCAATATGCCATACTACCTGCGATATCTCTTCAACCACTCGATGCAGCTCAACACCGACCGGCAGCGAAAAGAGTACGTCGTCCTTGCAGAAATTATGCCCGATGAGGTTAATTCCTATTGCGCCTATTTTAGGAGTCAGCCGGTTGAGAGCATCAATGGTACCGCCATCTGGTGCCTTGATGACCTTTACAAAGCCTTTAACCAGCCCGTCAGCGATTTCTACATCATAAAGTTTATGGGCACCAATCGCTCTTTACTAATCGATGCCAAAAAGGCTCAAATCAGACAGCAGCCGATACTGAACAAATATGACATACCTGTCGAAGCTCGTTTGGAACAATAGCTATGAAAAAACAAACGGTTTTAATATTGATTACACTTGGTGTTGTTATCGTATTCTGCACACGCCTAATCGCCGTCGGACCTTCTCGAACCGATATGACTGAGGCGATGAAGCAGTCTATTGTTTATCTCAAAACCTCTTTTTACGGTTACGAGCATCGCCAGCCTTGGAAGCACAGGGACCTTTCGGAAAATTGGGCGTCCGCTTGCGCTGTTGGTGAATACGAGGTGCTTACGACTGCTTGGAATGTCGCAAATGTAGCCTTTATAAAGGCTCTTAGATACGGCCAAAACGAATTTATCAATGCGAAAATCAAAATCGTCGATTACGAAAGCAATCTTTGCCTCATACAACTCGACCCCAACGCTATGAACAAGCCTTTGAAGCCCATTGTCTTTAGCGAAGAATATCAAAAAGGAGCTGAAGTTGATTTCTACTGGCTTTCATCAGACAACCATTTATACAACGGACGAGGTTATCTCGACCGAACAGAAGTTTCAAAATCAACGATTTCATATGCTAAATTCCTTAATTACGTGGCGGCTAACATATCCAGTCGTACCGGCGCAGGACAGGTTTATTGTGTTGGCTCCAAACCAATAGGCATAGCCTGTTGGTCCAACAGGGACAAGGAAGCGGGATTGATTCCAGCGGAGATAATTAATAAATTTTTGGCTAACGTAGCCAACGACGGTTATAAGGGTTTCGGAGCAATTGGCTTTGCAGCCTCCGGGTTGCTTGACCCGGCCATGCGTTCCTTCCTGAAGATACCACCGTCTCTCAAAACCGGTGTTTATGTAACCGACGTTTACAACCTCGGTACTGGCAGCGACGTGCTCAGGAAAGCGGATGTCATCTTGGCTATTGACGGCAAAACTCTCAACCCTTACGGCCGATTTATGCACCCAAAATACGAGCAATTACATTTCCATCATCTGATTACAAGTAAGGCTGTCGGCGATACGGTCTTGTTCGAACTTTGGCGCGATGGAGAAAAAATACAACTCAAAGCTGAGGTTAAAAACTTCAAAGTCTCCCAAATGCTCGTGCCGTATTATCAATTCGACCAACAGCCCGAATACGTCATCACAGCCGGATTCATCCTGCAAAAGCTCACTCGAACATATATGGCCGAATGGGGTGACGATTGGTTCGGCAAAGTCTCGCCACATCTCCATCATTATTATCGTCAGTTCGCCTTTAAGCCAACCGAACAGCGCCGAGACATCGTGATACTAAGCTACGTCCTGCCGGCAGATATCAACCTCGGCTACAAAAACCTCGCACAAATAGTCGTCAAAAAGTTTAACGGAATGACCATACGTTCCATCGCGGACATCCTGACAGCTCGCAAACTCAATCCAGGCTCCAAATACGATGTAATTGAATTTGAGCTGGACAATCCCGTTGTTGTTATCCCACGCGAGCAGTTGACAAAAGCCGATATGCTCATCGCCGAGAGATACGGTATACGCAAAGTTGTAAATGTTAACCAATAATTTGACCAGGCTCTCGCCACCGAACTAATCCATCGTTTGAAGGTTTCGTGAATCGCCCTTGAATCCCCCTCCCTTGCCCGTCGGTTATCGGGCTCCTTCCGCAGCCGCGAGCTTGTCAAAGGCTGTTGCTCAGTTCTCACGCTGATTTAAAAAAGAAAAATTCGCAGAAATTCCTTGCAAAATCAATCATTTTTGCGTTATAATGGTCCTAAAGCAAGATACGGAGGTGGGTTTGAAAAATTATTTTTATTTTACCGCCATAAATTACAGCCACTTCATACCGGCCCTGCCTTCAAGGGCTAATAATCAGCTTTATCAGTGATGTATTGAGGGTTCTCCGGGGAGAATAAAAAATGTGCAAACAAAGTCGCCTGTGCCTGACCCTGGCAGCCGTTTTCGTACTCAGTGCTGGCTGTCCCCTATCCGCTGCGATACGCAAGGGTCCTTATCTGATTTATCCCGGTGACAACACGCAGATGACGGCTCTATCTACCTGAGGGCTGAACGCAGCGGAACCGGCACTGGCAGAGTTTACACCATCACCTATCAGGCAGCCGACGATTCCGGAAATGTTACCGTCCGCAGCGCAGCCGTTACCGTTCCACACGACCAGCGCAACGGCAAGGCCGGATTTGACAATTTGGCCTTGGCCGGACTTGCCGCCCAATGGCTTTGGGTCGGCCCGCCAGGGGCTGTCCCGCAGGACATCACTAAGGACGGCACCGTGAATTTCCACGACTTCGCATTGTTAAACTTCCTATATTGACCCCACTCAGAGCCCCGACCGTAAGGAAGCGTCAATCTCCCTGCGCAATCTCAAAAATATTTAGCAACATCACCGCTTTGTTTTTCTCAAGAAATGGCAATCTCAGGAGATTATTATTTGATTAAAGCCAAAACCTCGGCTATAGTCAACCAGGACATTACTCTTATGACAAAGAAATATACCAATATCAAGAGAAGTTCAACCCAAAGGGAAATCTCGGATCAATGTAATTCTGCAGCGTTCCGGGCAAAACCACCTGTTCATTTATGAAAGGTATAATCATGCGAAAGGGTGTTTTTCGATTTACGCTGGTTTATTTAAGTTTGATTTCAACGTTTTTTTGCTTTGGTTGTTTTCCTGCGCCGGTCAAAGCCGCCGGAGAATGGAACCGGCCTCGGACACTTGGGCCGCCCAAGCACTACTGGGGTGATATTGATGGTTTTCTCAACCGTCAGTGGCAGGCTGTCCTTGATGTAAGCGGCGAGGCGTTGAATAGATTCCCTCCCCAATTGCCTGAGCCTATTGAACGGCGTATGGCACTGCTGATGCTTGATACTGTGTTTCATGACGTCAATGCTCCTCGCCTGGCGCCTGTTCAGGAATTTTTGCGATATCGTATGGAACGAGCCTTGACGGAAATAGAAGGTACCAGAGTTAAGGAGGGAGCAGTAATTTGGAAACTCTACAATCATGGTTTCGTAGTCCGAACGCCAACCGTGACAGTTGGATTTGACCTTGTGAGTGGATATAGGATGGGCCGCCGGCAGGGTTTCTTTGAAATTGGAGGAGACTTTGTGGACCGCCTTGTTCGACAGTGCGATATTCTTTTTGTCAGCCATCGCCATGGCGACCATGCAGATGAGTATATTATTCCAGCTTTTATCAACCAGTCAAAACCTGTGGTTGCACCGCCCCGGCTCTGGGCGGACAAACCAATTCACAGCAAAATAACTCATCTCAATCGAGATGCCGATGGTTTTCAAACGGTGGAAGTTCGCGGTGGAAAGCATAAGCTCAAAGTTATCGTATATCCCGGCCATCAGGGGCGGACTTCGAACAATGTATCTCTGGTTTTTACACCAGAAGGAATGTCCTTTTGCCATACCGGCGACCAGCACAACAGGGAGGATTTTGCCTGGATTGACAAAGTGGGCGGAAATCACCGGGTAGATGTACTGTTGACGAACTGCTGGACGGCAGACATTAAGCGTGCGGTTAAGGGATTCGACCCTGAACTGGTTATAACCGGACATGAAAATGAGCTGAATCATTCCGTCGACCATCGAGAACCATACTGGTTTAGTTACGACCTGCTGTATGATTTGAATTATCCGTATGTTCTTATGACATGGGGTGAGTTGTTTCGTTATAAACCCAAAACAAAATAGGACTTGGCTTGTTTCTCGCAGCCTCTCCTTTCGTCGTCTCATCCCTGATTGAAACCCAAATTGTCGCCGGCGGAAAACCCAGCATCGGCTGGATGGTTCTTGCATACACCCTGCTTACCTCTGCTGAGGTAATGGTCTCAATCACCTGCCTCGAGTTCTCATATACTCAGGCACCAAAGAAAATGAAGTCTTT
>SDBT01010306.1_pt1 | contig 15099 bp, 4 predicted proteins | sample 2277101 | NCBI WGS metagenome assembly SDBT01 (sample SAMN10404973, study PRJNA504765) | marine sediment metagenome | isolation source: marine sediment core GS10_PC15, 103 cmbsf | place: Arctic Ocean: Southern Knipovich Ridge | collected 2010 | reverse complement strand
TCTGCCGGATGCGCTGGCTTCGTTGCCGGCAAATTTGCAGCTGAAGATATCAGCCGCGACAGAGGCACCGTAGATTCCCCCACCCTGACCGGCCACAAAATCAACGTCACCATCTGAGGTGCCGGCAAAGTTTCCTGCGAAGAAAGAATTTTCTATTGCCGCCCAGCCGCGGCTGGCAAACATGGCCGCACCCTGATACGCTTCGTTATCGATAAAGTTGCAGTCTTTAACTTCGAACGCGCCACTCAGGGAGGGCTCAAAGCGTGACCATAAACCGCCGCCAACGGAGGCCTCATTTTCCACAAAGCGGGAGTTTACGAACCTGACCGATGCGGTTTCCTCAAAGGCCACACCGCCCCCATGGCCGAGGTACGGGTTAACGTGATAATCCTCATCCGGCTTGACAGCTGCATTGTTTGCAATTGTGCAGTCGATGAATTTGACCGAGGTATCCTTGGCACAGTAAACGCCGCCGCCATACGACGGGATTTCGTAGCTAAATACTGGATCAGGTATAGTAGCGCCTGATGTCCACTCGCCGCCGACACCGCTCATGCCGCCCTGTGCCGTGTTATCGATGATAGTGCAGCTTATGAATGTTGGTGAGCTTCCCTCGTCACAGTAAACGCCGGCGCCGTAACCGCTGTAGTACCTGTAGTCGGCGAGTTTTCCGAGGCTCTGCCACGGGAAGTAGAAGTCGTTGCTCCAGTTGCCGCCGTATCCGGGAGGCCAGATCAAAACGTCGTCCTGCTCAAAGTCACTACCGCCGTTACCGCCATTGCCGCCTGTAACGGAGCAGTTTCTGATAGTAACATTTAAGAATGTCGGAGCGGCATTTTCTCCGATATAGACACCACCGCCGTAGGCCGGGCCGCCCCAGCCGCCATGACCGGCTGGGTACAGCTCCTCGGCGTCGGCACCGTTGCCGGCGTTGGCGCCTGTGATAGAACAATCCCTGATGACAGAGTTCTTTATAGTCGGGCTTGACCCGACATCGCAGTATATACCGCCGCCCCTCGTCGGAAAGCCGTTGTTGCCGTCGTAGCCGTCGGGGTGACCTATCGGATTTTCGTCACTCGGCTGCTCGCCGTCAAGGGCGTCTATGATAAACCAGCTGCCGTTGGCAATGGTGACCCCGTTCAGCACCGTACGGGGGCCGGCATTAGCGGTGAAATAGACCCCGCGCGAGGCATATCCTGCGCAATCGATAACCGTCGCCTCAACGATATCAGGGTCGTCCGGGTTCGTGCTCGTTATGGTGACTTCCTTGTCGAGGATGATCTGGCTACGGCCAAAGTAAACACCGGTCGAGAGGATGATTATGTCATTCCTTTCTGCGGCCTCTATGGCGCTTTGAATATTCGGGAAATCGCCGGGTACGGTCCATGTCCTTGGCTCATAAAATTTGTAGGTTACAGTGACATACTTGTCGGAATTCATAGTCACGAAATTAACGAGACTCGTAACAGAGTCATCGTCGGTGCCGCCCCATTTGACCATGTAATCTTCCGGTGGGTCGGTCGCGGTCAACGTGACAACTGTGCCTTTTTCGTAGACGCCGTTGGTGGGGGATGGATCGACCGAAACACTGCCCGGTCCGACCGTATTGACCGTGAGAGTGAACAGGTATTGTTCAAACTCAGCAGTAACCGTTCTGTTTGTATCCATGGTAACAGTATTCGTGAAATCAGTGATTTGGTCATCATCGGTACCGCTCCATTTGACGCGGAAACCCGGAGGAATTGTCAACGGTGGCAATATGCTCAGCAGCACTACAGTGTACTGGTTGTAATCGACGCCGGTCGGATGATTAGGATCGATATCACCGCCGATGGTGCTGATTAGCTGCGTAGTCAATTCGTACTGAGGGACAGGGAACGGTTTGCGATGGTAACCCATATCAACAATACCCGCGTCGAGCACGCTGTCGGTCCTGGTGGTGTAGCCATCGAGGCAGGTGCCCTCAAAGCAAATATTGGCAGCTAAGTCGCTTCCGGCATCGACACAATTGCTTTCAACCAGTTGCCCGGCTGCGATTTGACTCAGGAAATAGTCGCCGATAAACAGCGGGTCATCCTCAATGTTATGCGCAGCCGGGTCCCACCTGAAGGTGTTCGGATCAAAATTGTACCTTGGCTGCCCGTTCAGTCTGCAGCCATTTGCCACCTCAATGTGAGTTTTAGTAATAACAATAAGCTCATCCAGAATCCCTCCCTCAACAGAAAAGATGTAACGCCCGCTGAGCGAACTGTTCCGGCTGTCGTAAATCAGACCGGTGTTAGTATTCGTGTCCAGGAAAGCACCGTTAACACCCGAATTCTCGAACTCGTAGAAAGTCCCGGCTAAGCCCGTTCCGGCAGAGAAACCTACACGTGCTGACTGTCCGCCTAAACCACTGACTCCACCACTGGCGTCGCCGGCTTCCCACTGAATCTGCCCATAGTTGAGCTCGATGTCGAAACTGCCGGGGAAACGGTCGCCGCGGTCAATAAGGATTAACTGGAAACTGTTGAGGATGTCGATGTGCTGGGAAAAATAGCCGACATCCACCCAGTTGACACCAAAGGCGTTATGCCCGTCCACCGTTCCCTGACCATATGTTACGATGGCACCCTGACCCGTATCGACATCAGCAAAGAAAGGCGCGATAATCGACGTCCCTATGTTCGTGGTCAGACCAAACGGTGTAAATGTGTACATGCCCTGCTCGAATGTTACATTGCCGTTATTGTTCACATAAAGGCTCGATGTTACCAGACCGAAATAGTCAATTTCAAAACCGATGTCAACCAGGTCCGTGAAGAGATCATCATTCGCTGCTAACGAATACGCATTAAATCCGGTCCTGATTACAGGGGATGTATCGGCGTCAACCGGCCCCCATGCAGCAACCGCATCTGGTTGGGTGGTTAACTGGACATCACTGTATGTAATGTTGGCCTTTGAGAGATAGATGTCCACCGTCGTGTCGTTCACATCTATCCAGAAGCCGTCAACAGCAAGCTGTGCGCCGTATTCAGCATTGTTCGCCCATAAAATGCTGTCGATAACGTCCACCTCGCTGCCGTAGCTAACGTGAAGCCCGCCGCCGTACGAGTTCGGGTCTGTGGCTTTGTTATCACTAATTGTGCAATTGGTAATCCGGGCTTCTACGAGCATATTGCACGCGACGCCGCCGCCGCTTGCGCCCGTGGTGTTGTCGGTTATCAGGCAGTTGGTCAGCTCTGGAATAGCGTCTGTATTCCACCGTGTAAGGCTCTCCGGGTTCCCGCCTAAATACACGCCGCCACCGGAAACACCGGCAAAGTTTTTCGTGACCAAAGTATTTGAAATGGCCGCATCCGTTGTGAAGCAGTACAGTCCACCGCCTGTGCCCAATTCTCCCTGCTGCCATTCGGGTTCGCAGGGATCTGCGGGTTCGCAGGGATCTGCGGATCCAGGCTCCTGGACACCTGCCTGAACAGAGGCCATGTTGTCCCGGATTATACATTCGGAGATATCAGCCACGCTGTGCACCGAAAACAAACCGCCGCCAAGATAAGAAGAATTCTCGATGAAATTACACTTGCTAATATTCAGCTTTGATTCCCGGCCGTAAATCCCGCCCCCAACAGGGGCCGAATTGTTGGTGATTTGGCAATCGGTAAACGTAGCCTCGGCGCGCTTCTTCTCCGAACTATAGCTGTAAGTATAGATTTCACCACCCTCAAATATCCCAAGAAGTATTTCACTGTAATGGTTTATGATGCCCTCAGTGCATATTCCACCGCCGTAGCCGGTATATCCCGCCCCCAAAAACTCCTCCAGCTCACGTGGTTCCGTTTCTTCCCAGCCCAGCGGCAAACCTGGTCCATAACCATAGGCCGTTTCGTTGTTCCTTACGATACAGTTCGTAAACGTCGTATAAGAGCCGCCTTCACAGAAAACAGCCGAGCCGTAACCTGGCATCTTAAAGTTGTGTCTGGGTTGTGAGGAATAACCCCTCCAAGCGTCACCTCCTATCCCGCTGATGCTTCCGTCGGCTAAATTATTCTCGAATAAACAATCGATAAAGGTCGCGCGACTGTTTGCACCACAGAAAACGCCTCCGCCGCGCGCGGAACGCGCGCTCGGTTGTGGCTGCATCTGGTCGTAGCTGGTTAGTCCCCCGTAACCACCATAGCCCCCATCCTCGCCGGAATCACCACCATCACCACCGTAGCCACCATAAGCCCGGTTGTTACGGATGATGCAATTCTTAAATGTCGGCCTTGTGTGCTCTTCGATATATACCCCCGCTCCCTCGGCCGTACCCGGCACACCTCCCCTGCCACCGTCACCGAACTCGCCTCCCTCGGCACCGATGCCGCCGTGACCGCTGGCCACAATACAGTCTTCGATGATGGTGTCTCTGATGAGTGGCCTGCTGTCGTACCACCAGCCCCACCAATCCCAGTTGTAGTTCCGGCCGATATAGATACCGGACCCTTTACTGCTGCCCCCGTTACCACCGTAACCTCCGAGCGGTACTTCGTCATCGCCGGCCTGGCCGTCTCCACCATTACCTCCTCGTATGTCGAAGCCCCTGACGGTACAGTTGGCAACGGTATGATTACCGTAGATAGATATCGCGCGAATGGGGTAATCATTCCTTATGTCTTGTAGATTTCCGAACGGCCACCAGAACCCTTCAAAAGTAGACGCACCCGGCATACCGGGCGTGCCGGCAAGGTTGTCTTCTATCTCCTCACCGTCATACGCCATCCAATGCCACCACGTCGTGCTGGTCTGTATTACAATACCGTTCAAGATGCACTCGCCCCGCCCGGCACCTATCAGGTGAAAACCACCATCTTCTTCATTGGTGCAGTCGATAATTGTCGCCTTGGTGGGGTCGTCCCGCTCCGTGGGGTTCTGAGCGGTAATCGTGATATTTTTGTCCCACACCACAAAACCCGTGCCCGGATATGTGCCGGGTGCAATCATGATCATGTCGCCGTCCCTTGCGGCTTCGATGGCACTGTGAATATCGTTATAAGGGGGCTGACCGGGAACATGAATAGTATTCTGGAATGCCACCTCGAACTCGACTTCCACATATATAACATTGCCCCAATCGATGTTTTCGGTGTACATCGTAATATTGTTAGTGCTGCCGAACCATGGCTCGAAATCCGCGCCTGTCCACTCTAAAACCCTGTAGCCCGAGTCGGCTTCTGTAGTCAGAAACACTGAAGTACCCGGCACGGCTTCATAGAACCCGTCCTGTGCCCGGGTAACCGTGCAGGGATCAACACTGCCCGGAGGAAAATATTTAAGCGTGCCATTTCCTTCAACATGCAATATCAACGTATACATAATGGAGGGAGTGAAAGGATAGTGATAGCCGAAATCAGTAGCACCAGTGTCCCAGTTATCTTCAATGTTCGTTGTGATATCAAGAGGCAGCAATTCGTATGTTGCATGCAGCCCCTCCGGACCGCCAAGAATATCTTCGGCATCGGTGGCATCAACGGCCGGACTGGTTAAAGCCTGGCCGAGCGGCTGGCTCAGGTAAAACCGCCCATACCCGGTCTTGGTGACAAACATCGGATTCTGGAACAGATACTCATCCTCAATCCAGCAGTTTTCCGCTGCTCCAATGTCAGTAAGGTCAACACCAAACGGATGGTATATGATACTGTAGCTGATTTCCGGGGCCGATTCAATCCAAATGATGCCATCAGAATGCTCGCCGGTCGCCGACTCTGGGTCGACGGTTTCGCTATGGTTCTCAGTAACCGTGCAAAGTGTGATGATCGCATCGGAACCATAGGCAAGGTAAAACCCGCCGCCGGGGCCTTTGGACCTGTTATTTAGGACCAGGCAGTTGATGAAGTCGGGAATAGAAACATAGCAATAGGCACCTCCGCCGGAGCCATAGGCCAGCGCACCTGACGTGATACCTGCCTCGTTGCCGCTGATTTCGGTATTTATGATTATTGGATTCGCGTTCAAACAATAGATCCCGCCGCCATCGCCGCGGCCTGCCTCGGCGACTTTATTCCAGCTGACTTTGCAGTTGTTAAGCGTGGCCCTGTCCGGCTCATCAGCGTCAGGAGAATCCACAATCTGTTGGAGTATAATAGCAATTTGGCGGGCCTGAACAGCGGCAGCCAACTCGGCAGGGTCAAGTGGGTATGGGTTCCCGTTAGGGTCATTACCGGGGTCCGAAATTTCCGCCTCAGCCTCCGTAGCGGCATCGTCAGCTTCGGTTTGGAGGTCAACCCAACTGGTGTCTTCTTCGTCTGGGTCGGGACCGGCAAAATAAACACCGCCGCCACCAAGAACAGCGTAGTTACTATGGGTTTCTATCCCGATTCTGGTCCCGATTATGCAGTTGTTAATCAGAGGCGTTGCCCTGGGCTCGATCAGAGGCGTTGTAACGCCCCCGATGGCAATGGCACCGCCGTAATCCGCATAGCCGTTTATGATAGTGAAACCATCAACAACGGCCCCATTGTTTTCGGCGCCCGGCACTACGACACCCCGGGCCGCATCGTACATAACATCTCCGAGGCTCGGGGCCACACCCGGGAATACGAAGGCCCGGTGTGGGTCAGTCGGCGAGCCGCCACAGTTTATGATACATTTTGCAGGTCCTACCTCGCTGCGGACCGTTATCAGTTTACCGTGAAAGTCCAGGTCCCGGTTGCCCGGCCCGGTATAGGTCCCGTCCGCCACAACCACGATATCGCCGGGAGTTTCCGGAATCTCCGGTAGTGGAGGGTCGGCGTCCGGGTCACCTTCATATATATACGCTCCTGAAATGCCGCTGAGAGTATTGGGATCGTCGATAGCAGCCTGAATTGTGGGGTAGCAACCCCTCGGGTTGGCCCAGTCTGGTGAGCCGTCCGGCAGACTGGGATAGACACAGATACTGTTGCCGCCGGGAAGCTGAGTTTGTTTGAAGAAGACCGTCACCGTTGTATTGCCGTTTATTGTCACCGTCCCATGGTTTTCTGACGTGACCGAAACGTTGCCACTCCATTGAACCGAGTAGCCTGTGTTCGGGTGTGCCAACAAATCTACCCCGGTACCATCACGATATTTGCCGTCGGGCTCTGGCGCGGTGAGCGCGTCCACCGTACCGTTATCGTGGCCTTGCGAATCCGGCGTAATATCAATCGTCAGCCAGTAACTGGGAACAGGCGCAAACAAAACCTCAACCGTTTTGTCCTCGGTCATTGTAACGGAATTAATAAGGGCTGTAGAACCATCGCCATCGGTCCCAGACCAACTCACCAGCCGATACGGAGGATCAGTGTTGGTGTTGGGGTAGGCCGTAAGCGTAACTTCACATGGATCAACTCCGGGCCCAGGGTACCGGTACCTGCCGCGCCTGGGGTGTACCTCTCCACCTTCTAAGTTGTACACGACCGTCAGTTCCACATAATCAGTTATGAATTCGACGCCTACGTCCTCCCTGTCATCATGCATCGTAATCCAGGCACGAGTCATATACAAGTTTGTGGCGTCTCTATCAGGGTCGTAAGGATTCAGATTCAGTCCCGTCCAGTTTTTCACCACGTATCCGTCATTCGGGATTGCGTCAACGATCACCGATTTCCACTTGTAGAACAAGTCTTCTGTCCCGCCGATTGGCTCGGTAAACACCTCAATCCGTCCACCCTCGCCAGGTGTTACGGACAACCGGCGTCTCGGCCGTTTATCAAACTCAACGGTAACTCTTATCTCGTCGGTACCGGGAACTACGTTATCTTCTATAATTTCTATCGTGTTATCTGTTCGCCCCTGAGGCATATTCTTGGACGACCCGGTGGGTCCATCGTACTCCGTCCCCCCGCTCCACCTACTTACTATGGAGTCTTCATTGGGATCGGCCGTAAGACCAACTATCGACAATTCTGTATAAGGATGGCCTAAGGGATGATTCGGGTCTATGGTGCCCTCGGCCCCATTTACTGTCTCTACTTTCGTCACCAACCAGTAAGACTCTTGTGGCAGGACGCTCTGGCGATAGTGATAACCTAAGTCAACGGCCTGTGTGTCCTGAACATTATCCGTTCGTGTTGTGTAGTTGGGGTCAGCGTCGAGGGGAAAGGGAATGGTGTACCAAATATGCCCTCCATTCAAGCACGGACTGTTAACCGACTGCCCGGCGGCTATCTGACTCAGATAGTAATTGCCTAACGGCTCTGGCAGAAACTCTCTCAAAGGCCCTTTTACGAAAAGCGGGTCAGTATCGTAGATAGAGTCGATCAAGTCGCCTCTCTCCAGGTCGTTAGGAATGCTATTAAGCCCGTCAGGACCCAGTCTACCCCAGTATGTCTTTAGCATATCGGCGTCATAATAATCGGCACGAGGGCTGTGTTCGTTGCCGGCAACGATATAATTTTCAAAGAACAAACAATTATTCACCTTTACATCGCCTTGGGTGGTCAAAGCGTATTCGCATATTGCATGACTGTTGTTGTGTCTGAATATGCTGTCCTGGACGTGAGGCAGCGAGTACCAACTGGTGAATATGCCTCCGCCCCCCTGCCCGCCGGCAATGTCGGCCCGGTTATCATCGAATGTGCAGTTGATTATCCTCGGCGAGGCGTCATCATTTTCTGTGCCTTCACAATCTATGGCGCCGCCGTAACCACCTGATGAATTGTCGTAGAACAGGCAGTTAAAAATCTCCGGCGACGCGCCATAGCACTCGATGGCGCCGCCGTAAGAATAGGCCCTGTTTCCAGTGAAGATGCAGTCGCGAATCATCGGCGACGAATCAGTGATACATTCAATCGCACCGCCGTAGTTTGCACGGCCGTTTTTGATTGTAAAGCCCTTGACGACAGAGCCGGTTTCCGTTTCCGTTACGTAGTTGTAGTCGTAAAATTCACCGCTGTGGAAAGAAAAGGCGCGGTCCACGTACTCACAGTCAATTATGCAGTATGCCGGCCCGTATCTGCTGCGAACGGTTATGGCTTTACCACGAAAATCTATGCCCCGGTTGCCCTCATCGAAAGCCCTATATATCTCCGGGACCTCCGGGTCCGCCCATTCCGGACCGACGACAATCTCATCACCATCGACAGCGATATAGGAGGGGTAGCAGGGGTCATCAAAATCAATTGCACACTGAATCGTGGCGCAATGCTCGTTAGGCAAATCTATTATTTTTGCCGTCGCCAAACCGGTCAAGCCGAATAAAACCACACAAACAGCAAGAACTTTCCGTGTCATGATAACCTCCTCACAAGGTAAAATGACGTTTGAAACCATTGAATATCCGCGAAGCAAACCTGCCATAAAACGTCAAGGGCATAATATCGTATTATGCCCCTGTACTGCAAAACCATTACCTCATCGGAAAATGTTTGTGGCAGGTTTACCATAATCTATCATATCCACCGTACTAATGTCAAGCACAAAAGTTGGCTGCAACGATGTTATGGGACTATTCGCCGAAGAAAACCCCGCGCTCCGAGCGCCCAAGCGCCTTCGGCTGTCGGATTCTTCTGTCTTGACGACCATATTCTTTTGTAAATTCTTTCCGACTATATCTTCTCTCCGACAGTATATGGGACTCAATTAAAACCTGTCGGCTTTGAAACAACCAGTTGACACGCCAAAACACGATAATCGGCACCAGAGCTTTTGCCTTTGCGTCTGCGAGTATTCTCCCGATGCCACTCATTAATTTCGAAACAGCCACATTTAAATGTCGGTCCCGTGCTGCCGATTTCCAATTGTTTGCTCTCAGTGCACCCGCTAATCTTAACATATTCTCGAAAAATATGCAAGGAATATTTCGCGAATTTCGAAACGTTTCGGAAAAAATCCGGGCAAACCCGCCCGAATCCAACTCGCATCGAGGCAAATCCTTATATAACAGCAACTTATGAACTCAACGGCAGGGGCAAGTTTTGGTAAAAATTTTCACAAAAATTTAAAAAAAACAACCGCCGCCAAAAAATCTTTTCACAATTTCACTGTTTCTGGTAAAAAGACCAATTCAGCAACGGTTTTGCAATATTGTATTTAGCGCAAACTGCCAGTGCCGGTGATTCGTTATGAAACTTGTTGTGAGAAAATCAAATCTGCAGGGCACCGTATCGATCCCGGGATCGAAATCACACACTATCCGCGCCGTAACCATAGCCTCGCTCGCCGAGGGCCAAAGCACAATCCGCAACCCATTAGTCTCGAATGATACCCTCAGCGCGGTGAAGTGTTATCGTGCGTTGGGTGCGAAAATCGACACTACAAATACAAAAGTGTGGAAAGTAATTGGAACCGGCGGACGACTGACCGTGCCCGCCGAGACTATTGACGTGGGCAATTCGGGCACCACACTGCGGATTGCAGTCGGCTCAGCAGCATTGGTTGATAAAGAGGCAACAGTAACGTTTACCGGTGACGAACAGATTCAGAGCCGGCCGATCGAGCCGCTTTTGGCTTGCCTGTGCGATCTCGGAGCAAACGGCCGCTCTGTTAATCACAACGGCAAACCGCCCGTTACCGTATCCGGCAAACTCGTCGGGGGCACAACTACCATCGAGTGCGTTACCAGTCAGTATCTGTCCAGTTTGCTTCTGGCAGCACCGCTGGCCGAACAAGACACCCACATTCAGGTTGCCCTGCTCAATGAACCCGATTACGTTCAGATGACGTTAGACTGGCTGGACAAGCAGGGTATCAAATACGAAAATGACCAAATGCGCTCCTTCAGGGTCGCAGGCGGCCAGAAGTACAAGGCCTTTGATTGCACGATCCCGGCCGATTTCTCCAGTGCAACATTCTTTCTCTGCGGGGCCGCTATTCTTGAGGCCGACGTAACGCTGACAGGCCTTGATTTCTCAGACAGTCAGCCCGACAAGGCGGTTGCCGACTATCTGCGCTCGATGGGGGCCGATATCAGTATTGATAAGGCCGCCGTCCGCGTGAAAGGCTCAAAGCTGGCCGGTGCGGTAATTGATATGAACAGGACCCCCGATGCACTGCCTGCGATGGCCGTTGCCGCGGCATTTGCCGCTGGCACCACAAAACTGGTAAATGTCGCCCAGGCAAGGAATAAAGAGACCGACCGCATTAGCTGCATGGCCTGCGAACTGAAAAAAATGGGCGCCGATGTTGAAGAATTGCCCGATGGGCTTATAATACATCAAAGCCGGCTGGCGGCGGCGCAACTTGACGGCAGAAGCGACCACAGAATAGTGATGGCCCTTAGCCTGGCGGGCATGGCAGCTGACGGTGAAAGTGTTATTGAAACAGCCGAGGCTATCAACGTTACGTTTCCTGATTATGTGGAATTGATGACCGGCATCGGCGCAAAAATGAATTTGGTTGATTAGCATTGAGTTTGGTGAAAGCGGTACTATGACGGGTTGCACAAGGCAGTTCGGTTACTCACTCTTAGTAGTCATATTAATAGTGGCTGTTATTGCGATACTCGGCATGATCGGGGCCCAGAAGATATTTGACAAGGGTTCCCAAGTCCCGGACGGAGGTGACAGAGCCGGGACTACGGTACCTGCGGGCTACATCCCGACCGGCATGGCAGCCCTTATGAAGAACCCGAGCGACAAAGCCCTTGTAAGGGTTGTCAGAGAAGCTAATACCAAATTTGTAAAAATGTTGTTAGCTGGTGGCGCAGATCCCGATATCCGTACTTCCACCGGCGGTACACCTCTGCACCGGGCGGCGGCCAGAGATCTTGTTGATATAGCACGGCTGCTCCTTGAGTATGAAGCCGACGTTAATGCGCCAAACTCAAAATCCATTACTCCGCTGCATCTGGCTGCCGGTAATGGGCACGTCGAGATGGTGGAACTGTTGATAGACTACGATGCAAATTTCAATCCCAAAAACGATGATGGGCACACCCCCCTGGCAATGGCACTGCAGGGTTTTGCCGCCACCGACTCAGCGGACAAGGACACACGCAAGCGATACGAAAAGACCATAGACCTGTTGCGAAGCTGGGGGGCAAAGTCGTAACGGAGGTGCATTCGGTTTTCAGAATTACAAGATGAGATGTTGACCTTTGAGGAGATTATAAAATGTTAGGTTGTCATATTGGACGTTGTTTTGGTGTAACTGTCGCCGGCGGCTCATACCAGGAGGGCCTGACGGCTGTCATACAGGGCGCACCGCCCGGAATGCTGATTACCGAGCAGGAAATCTACGGCGATTTGCTTTTGAGAAAGCCCGGCGCCGATGAGCTGTCCAGCCCGAGGAAAGAGCCGGACCTGCCGATTATTTACTCCGGCGTAAACGCCGCTGATACCATTGCCGGCGCCGCCAACAAGAACCACACCAACGGAACACCGCTGACAATCCTGATTCCCAACCTGGACCGCCACTTCGTGCACATCAAGCAGTATCAGGATACAAACCGCACGCCGCGCCCCGGACACGCCTCCTATGCTTCGTTTGCCAAGTACGGGCCGGATGATGATGCCATCGGGGCCGGATTTTTCAGCGGCCGATACACCTCTACCATCGTCGCTGCCGGCTACATCGCAAAAAAAGTCCTCAAAACATGCGGCATAGAAGTATTCTCCTATATCAAGGAACTTGCCGGCGTTCGATGCGGCGATGTTGACCATGCCAAGGCATTTGATTATACAAACGCCTACAAGAAAATGAGGTGCGACCTCGACCCGTTCTACCAGGAAATCTATGTCAAAAACCGCATCACATCCGAGATGCGATTTCTCGAAAAGATGCGGATACTGGCCGAGATTGAAAAAGAGATCGACGCTATCCGCCAAAAGGCGCCTCAAATGGCTCCGGCTGCGATTAGCGACAAATACGGCGTCCATCACATATTAAACTGTCCCGATATTGCCGTCGCCCGGCAAATGGTCGATGCTGCCAACAAGATATCCGCCACGGGTGATTCATCCGGCGGTGTTGTCCAGGTCGTCGTAACCGGTGTGCCCGCAGGACTCGGCGAGCCGGTTTTCTATAAGCTCGACGGTGAATTGGGCAAAATGTTAGGCATTGGCGCCGTCAAAGGCGTAGAGGTCGGCGCTGGTTTTGCCGTCAAGGATATGACCGGCTTCGAGTGCAACGACCAGATGCACGCCGAAGACGGTAAGGTTGTTTTCGACTCCAACAACGCCGGCGGCATTACTGGTGGCCTGACGACCGGCCAGGCCATTGTTGTCCGGCTTACCGTAAAGCCTACGCCGACGATTGATAAGCCGCAAAGGACGATTGACAAATATACGCTCGAAAACAAAGATTTAGCGGCCATCACCCGACGCGACCCGACGATTACCGGCCGAATCTGGCCTGTCGCAGAAAACTACACAGCCATGGTAATACTTGACCACCTGATGGCGCACCATGGCTATCAAGCAATTAAAAACGGTCAGAAGGTCAGAGGGTTTGAAGGTTAGACGGCCAAATTCGGAGATGATTAGTGGGTTATCAAGAATTCAGGGAACTGAGAGTATGGCAAGAAGCCAAAGCATTGGCTGCTCAGAACTACAAGATTACCACTAACTGCGACTTCAGCCATGACTACGGATTGCGAGATCAGGCCCGAAGAACGGCAGTTTCGGTTGCATCAAATATAGCTGAAGGCTACGAAAGAAACAGTAATAGGGATTTCATAAGGTTTCTCTTAATTGCCAAGGGTTCTCTCAGCGAGTTAAGAACCCATTTGGAAATAGCCGTTGAAATTGGTTATATCAATGGTAAAGCCTTCGAAGTTATTGAAGAACAATGCAAAAAGACTACTGCTATGCTGGTGAAATTAATCAAAGCCAGGAAAGAAAAGAATTAGTCCGCCCCTCTAACCGTCCAACCGTCTGACCCTCAAACCGTCTTCGGCCGTTGCCTTATTCCATCGCGGCGATGGCCTTGGCCTCGGCCTCTTCCTTCAAGATTATCGTCGGCTTTACAAGAACCAGGAGTATCTGCTTGTCTCTAATTTTACTGCGGTTCTCAAACAGTCTGCCTAAGATTGGTATCTTGCTCAAAACCGGCACGCCGGACTGGATTTCTCTCTCAGCCAATAATGTCAGTCCGCCAAGCAGAACCGTTCCCTGGTCCGGAACGGTAACTCTCGTCATGAGTATGGTGTTTTGAAGTTCAGGCAAATCGAAGGTGTCCGTTTGGATCTCGCCAGAATCAGGGTCGAGAATTGAGACTGAGCCTTCACCTGTTCCGGGCGACAATAAGTCATTAAGAAACGTCATAATGTACAAAAGCACATACTTTTTGTCCGCAGTGATTGTCGGCGTGATACTAAGACTTATACCGGTTGGAATCGTGCCAGGTGTAGCATCCGACCAGATAACAGTCTCTACGCGATCCACACCAACCGTCACTGTTTCACTATTAAATGTCTTATCGGCTATGTAGTTCTTCTGCTGCTGTATCGACATCATCGCCGATTCGCCGTTTAAGACCATAAGCTTCGGCGCCGTGAGCATCTTGCTGTTTGCGTGCATCTGCGTGGCTCGAATTATAAAACTAACCGTAAGGTCATCAAACAATGCGCCTCCATCGTAGGAAAGGCTGGTGGAGAACGCAGGGTTGCCTGTTCCGACGGCGCTTTGGCCACCCAAACTGCTGGAAATTGAAGTTGCGCCGGGTATGACGGCCGTAGAGGAACCCTGCTCAACGGTGATATCCCCACCGCTATTCCACCTGCTACCTAATCTGAGAGTAATAGTAGAGTCGATGCCGATATCTTCGAGGAAGTTTTCATCGACCAGCAGAAATCTGGTCTCGACGGCAACCTGGTCGCCGATAAGCCTTCTCAGGCTGTCTATAAGTTTTTTGATTTTCTCGTGGACGGCAGGCGACTGCCATACGATTAACCGCGTCCCGCCGAATGGCTGGATTTCGCCCATGCCGCCGGCCTGATACCAGCTTTCCGGCTCAATTGTCAGCTGAATAATATAGCTCAGTTGATACGCCCTGTAGGTGGCTTGCATTTGACCGCCGCCACCTTGACCGCCACCTTGGCCGCCACCGCCACCGCCACCGAGACCACCACCGCCGCCACCTACGCCGCCGCCACCGCCACCACCGACGCCGCCGCCACCGCCACCGAGCCCGCCCCCCCCCCCCCCGCCGCCGACGCCGCCGACACCGACACCCAAGCCC
>SDBT01010305.1_pt1 | contig 15100 bp, 15 predicted proteins | sample 2277101 | NCBI WGS metagenome assembly SDBT01 (sample SAMN10404973, study PRJNA504765) | marine sediment metagenome | isolation source: marine sediment core GS10_PC15, 103 cmbsf | place: Arctic Ocean: Southern Knipovich Ridge | collected 2010 | reverse complement strand
AGCTTCTGGCCTATGGCACGGCGGTCAAGCTCAGCGCATAGACCGCCTGGGCGAAGGGATACTGATATGTGTAAGGCGCTTGCCCGTTCTTTGGCCGATCCGTTTGGTCGCAGCCAAGGCCAAGCTGTAGAATAGACTGATGCTCTCGGAATCGCGCAAACGCAAGCTCTCGATGCTGGCCCGGTCGATCGCGGAGGGCGACTTCGCCAAGGCGTCGGAGCTTCTGACGGCCCACGGGCACGCGGGCGTCAATCGCGGCCAGGCCGGCCCGCAGGCCGTCGGCAAAGGCCCCCTGCCGCTTATCCAAGCCGCCCCCGGCGGCGGCGAGACGACCTTTGACGTGCCCGCCGGGCCCGGCCGATGCTGGCTGATCTCCCGGACGCTCTCGGAAGTCTGTCCCGACGAGGCCGCCATCGCCCGGGAGTTCTCAACCGTCCTGCGGGGCGCCCGGCATCGCTTCGATGAGCTGGGGGCCTCCCCCGCCCTCTGCCACGTCGCCAACGCTCGCCCCGAGGACCTGCTGTTTATGGACACGGAAACCTGCGGGCTGGCCGGGTCGGCGGTATTCCTCGTCGGGCTCATGTTCTATCAGGAGGATGAGCTCGTTTTCCACCAGTACCTGGCCCGCGACTACGCCGAAGAGGCGGCCATCCTCCAGGCCTTCGCCGATCGGCTGGGCCGGGCCGGCATCCTGGTGACGTTCAACGGCAAGGCCTTCGATATGACGCTACTTTCCGACCGGTCGGCCTTCCACGGCGTCGCGCTGGCCCGCGGCGAGATAGTGCACCTGGACCTGCTTCACGAGGCCCGCCGGCTGTGGCGGGGGCATCTGCCGAACTGCCGTCTCCAGACCCTCGAGCGCCACTTCTGCAACCGCGTCCGGGCCGGCGATATCCCAGGATCGGCCATCCCCGATGCCTATCACAACTTCGTGGCCACCGCCGACGCCCGGCAGATGCGAGACATCCTCCACCACAACCTGCTCGATCTGCTGACGATGGCCCAGCTTATCTGCGCCATGCTAACCGGGTGTGATATCTCAGACCCCTAGCCAGCCGCGTGGGGGCGCTGTCCTGTGACATCGGCGCTGTAAAAGGAACCGACCGGCATCCTGCCGGTCGGCCCACCAAACTCTATATGAACCCGCACCAGCGGGGTTGCAGCCGCGGCCGTCCGTGCCGCGCAACCGCCGAACCTATTCCTTGAAGTCGGCGTGTCCCTGGCTCGTCGCGGCGGCTACGGTCTTGCGCCGCTTTCGCTTGCGCCGCCGCCCGGGTTCGGGCACGTCCGCCTTGGGGATCCGAATGGGATGCTCGTTGACGGTCTTGATCGTTTCGTGAACGCCCGGAGCCTGGAGGTCGGCCCTGACCTCCTCGGCCAAACCGTCGGCGCGATTGAAGACCCCTCCCACAACCAGCACCTGCATTTCCTGGCAGACACCGACTTCCCGGATCAGCGAGATCAACTGGCGGGTCATCGGCACGTCCTGCGGATGGGCGCCGTAGATGCACAGAATATCCGGCTTGATCCGACCGACGAACTGAAGCACTTCATCGTTGGGCACATCGGACCCAAGTAGCCACAAGCTCCACCCGTCGGCCTCGAAGAGGTCGGCAATCATTTGCGCCCCCAACTCCTGCATCTCGCCGCGACCGCACGTGATCACCATACGCTTGCCGGACTTGGGCTCTCGGGCCAACACGCCGCCAAGCTGGCAGGCCAGCATCCGGTTGATCCGCGTGGCTATCTCGGCCGTGATCCGCGAGATGTCATCGGCGCGGTAGAGTTTCTCGATCTGCTCCATCGCCGGCCAGATGACCGTCTTGAGCAGTTTCGAGCCCGTAATGGCCCGGTCATGGGCCGCGAAGATTAACTCCCGCGCCTCGCAGCGCTTGCCCGCGAAGAGATGCTCCATATACTGCTTGAACAACTCGGCTGCCTTCATAATCGGTCGCCCTTTCAAGCAAGTCCCGTCGCCGGTGCGACAGGAACCCGAATTCCATTCAAAGAACTGCCAGATCCACTCAAGCCCATGCCATGCCTGCACCTATGGCAGCTTAAGGCCAAGTCCTTCAGAAGTTCCGCCACTCTCCAAGCCCCGGCATTGCCCTTCCCCCCCCCGTGGCCGACAGGATGCTTACTTACCGTGTTAAGATAGGTAATTTGCATAACGCTGGTAAGTATCGGCTGGCCCTTCGGGAAATCTTGAGGCCTTTTGTGAAGTTAGCGAAGATACGTATTATAGATAGTTCTGGCGCGGGCTACCTCCGTTGGTCTCTTGGCGCCTGGGAGGCCGAACCAGGCCATCGGCGCCGGTGGCATCCGTTCTCTCCGGCCGCCACGCCGCGTCCCCGTCACGCGAGACGACCGGTCTCAGGAGCGTCTCTCCCGAGCCATCGGGCTCAGACTTGCCTCTGGCGGGGCTTTGCCATACGCTTAGCGCCATGCAGCGCGTAGGGTTCGGATACGACTCGCATCGTTTTGCGCCGGGGCGGCCATTGGTGCTCGGGGGGGTAACCGTTGAGCACGATCGCGGCCTGGCCGGGCACAGCGACGGGGACGCGGCGCTTCATGCGATTACTGACGCCGTTCTGGGAGCCTTGGCAGCCGGCGACATCGGCGAGCATTTCCCCGATACCGACCCGCGCTGGGCCGGCGCCGACAGCGCCGCCCTGCTTGCTCATGCCGTCGCCTTGGCGGCCAAGCGGGCGATGCGCCCGGTCAATTGTGACGTAACGATCCTCGCCGAGGCGCCGAAGCTCTCGGCCTATAAGCCGAAGATGCAGCGGCGGATCGCCGAGCTGCTTGGTGTGAGCGTTGATGCCGTTTCGGTCAAGGCCAAGACCAACGAGACAATGGGTTTTGTCGGGCGGGGGGAGGGCATCGCGGCCATGGCCGTGGTGATGCTTGCCGGTGAGGCCCCACCGCCGACCCGGTAGGTCGTCGCCGAAAGAGAAAAGACACATGCTTCGACTGTTCAACACGATGACGCGCAGCGTGGACGAGTTTCAGCCGGTCGAGCCCGGAAAAGTCAGCCTCTACACCTGCGGCCCGACGGTCTACGACTACGCCCATATCGGCAACCTGCGGACGTACGTCTTCGAGGATATCCTCAAGCGCATCCTTTGCCGGACCGGTTACCGCGTCACCCACGTCATGAACGTCACCGATGTGGGGCACCTGGTCTCCGACGCCGACGAAGGCGAGGACAAGATGGCCGTCGGCGCCCGGCGAGAGGGCAAGACCGCCTGGGAGATCGCCGAGTTCTATTGGCAGGCCTTTCGGGAGGACCTGAAGCACCTGAACATCATCGAGCCGGATGTCTGGTGCAAGGCCACCGAGCATATAGCCGAGATGATCGACTTGGTCCGGCGGATCGAAGAGAAGGGCTTTGCCTACCGCGCCGAGGATGGCATCTACTTCGACACGTCGAACCTTTCCGACTACGGCCGACTCGCCCGGCTGGACATCGAAGGGCTCCAGGCCGGCAAGCGAGTCGAGATGGTCGCCGGCAAGCGAAACCCCACAGACTTCGCCCTGTGGAAGTTTGCCCCCCCGGGCGGGCAGCGGCAGATGGAATGGGACAGCCCATGGGGCGTGGGCTTTCCCGGCTGGCACATCGAGTGCTCGGCAATGGCGATGAAGTACCTCGGCGAGCGGGTGGACATCCATTGCGGGGCCATCGACGCCGTGCCGGTCCACCACACCAACGAGCTCGCCCAGAGCGAGACCGCTACCGGCAAGAAGTGGGTTAACTGGTGGATGCACGGAGCATGGCTGGCCTTGCCCAAGGACGCGACGGGCGAGGAGGCCAAGATGTCCAAGTCTTCGGGCGAGTTCATCACGCTCCAGACGCTGATCGAGCGAGGCTTCGACCCGCTGGCCTATCGTTACTTCTGCCTGAACGCCCACTACCGTGCGCAGCTCACTTTTGGGTGGGAGGCACTCGCGCCAGCCGCCAACGCCTTGGATCGCCTCAAGCGATTGGTCCCTGAGTTGCGAAAGCAGGCGACGGGCAAGGAAAAGCCCATCGAGCAGGCCATGCGGGACTTCAACGAGGCCGTCGAGGACGACCTGAACATGCCGCGCGGGCTGGCGGCGATGTGGTCGGCGGTCAAGAACGAGCAGGCCGAGAGGGGCGAAATCTACGCCACGCTGCTGGAGATGGACAAGGTGCTTGGCCTGGGCTTTGAGCAGATGACCGAGCAGCCCCTGTCGATCCCCGAAGCCGAGATCGAAGAGCTTATCGAGCAGCGCAACGCCGCCCGCAAGGCCAAGGACTTCGCCAAGTCCGACGAAATCCGCGACCGCCTTGCCGAGTTGGGCATCGCCCTGGAAGATACCCCCGGTGGGACGACTTGGCGAAGGGGATAGACGCCGGTGCGTCTTTTTATGGCCTTGGCGCTTTGCCGGCTCTGAGCGGGCGCTTATCATATCCCCCATGGCCAGGACAGGGACGTCCACATCTCGGATCGTCGGGATCGACCCGGGGCTGAACATTACCGGCTACGCGGTGGTGGATTTTGCCGGCCGGGAGTTGGCCATCGTCGAGGCCGGGGCGATCCGGACGAATCCCAAGGCCCCCCTCGTCGAGCGAATCGAGCAGATTCACCGCGACCTGTGCGAGCTGCTGGCCGAGTTCAAGCCCGAAGCAGCCGCCGTCGAGAAGCTCTACTCCCACTACAAGCATCCGCGAACGGCGATTCTCATGGCGCACGCACGGGGCGTCGTCATGCTTGCCTGCCGGCAGGCGGCCATGACGGTGATGGACCTGGCGGCCACCCAGGTCAAGAAGAGCCTGACCGGCAACGGCCACGCCTCCAAGCTCCAGATCCAGCGGGCCATCCAGAGCACCTGCCGGCTGAAGCACCTGCCCGAGCCGCCGGACGTCGCCGACGCCCTGGCCATCGCCCTCTGTGCGGGAAAACACATGACAGGAGCGATCCCAGCCGGTTAAATCACCGAAAGGCTTTCCGGCCACTGGCTACCGGCTACTAACTTACTGGCTACCACGATGATCGCACGTATCACAGGCCGACTGGAGCAGATCGCCGACGCGACGGCGCTTATCGACGTGGGCGCGGGCATCTGGTATGAAGTTCGCATACCCGCCTTCGACGTCGAGCGGCTCAGCCGGCGCGTCGGTCAGGATGTCGTGCTGCACACGATCCACTACGTCGAGGGCGACCCGTCCCACGGGCAGCTAACCCCTCGGCTGGTGGGCTTTCTCAGCGAGGCCGATCGCGAGTTTTTCCGCGTCTTCACGACGGTCAAGGGCATCGGCATCCGCAAGGCCCTGCGGGCACTGGCCCGGCCGGTTGCGGAAATCGCCGCCGCCATCCAGGCCAAGGACACCCGGTTCCTGATGGCCCTGCCGGAGATCGGCCGGCGCACGGCCGAGCAGATCGTCGCCGAATTGCACGGGAAGGTGGAGAAGTTCGCCGGGGCCTTGCCGAGCGAGGAAAAGGCCCGGCTGCCCGAGCCCGCACGAGAGGCGGTGGCTGTGCTTATCCAACTCGGCGAGCGCCGCGCCGATGCGATGGCCCTTATCGAGCGCGTGCTGGCCGTCGCGCCGGAACTGGCCAGTCCGGAACTGATCCTCCAGCACGCTTATAGACTCAAAGCCGGCGGGCTGTAAGCCCTGGCCACGGACCACTGAATACGATTGCCATGGCAAGAGAAAAAATCATCTCGAGCGAGTCAATCGGCGGGGAGGACGAGCAGTTCAACGTCACTCTTCGGCCCAGCCGCCTCGACGAATGCATCGGGATGGGCGATCTGTTGGAGAAGCTGCGGATCTCCATCACGGCCTCCCGCCAGCGCGGCGAACCGATGGAGCACGTCCTGCTGCACGGCCCGCCGGGGCTGGGTAAGACGACATTGGCCTACGTCATCGCCCAGGAGATGAGCACCGCCATCAAGGTCACCTCCGGCCCGGCGCTGACCCGCCCGAGCGACCTGATCGGCATCTTGACGAACCTGGAGCACGCCGACGTGCTGTTCATCGACGAGATCCACCGCCTCGGCCCGGCCGTCGAGGAGTACATCTACCCGGCGATGGAGGACTACAAGGTCGATTTCGTGGTCGATTCGGGCATGCACAGCCGTACGATCAACCTGCCACTCAAGCCCTTCACGCTGATCGGGGCCACGACCCGCGCCGGGCTGCTTAGCCCGCCGCTGCGGACGCGTTTCGGCATCACGCATCACCTGGACTTCTGGTCGGTCGAGGAGTTGCTGGCCCGGGCGCGCATGACGGCCGAGATGCTCAAGCTGCCCTGCGACGGGCAGGCGCTGGAGATGCTGGCCGGCCGAGCGCGGGGCACGCCGCGAATCGCCAATCGCTTGGTCCGCCGCTGCCGCGACTACGCCCAGGTCAAGAGCGACGGCCGACTGACCGTCGGGACGGTCGAGGCGGCCTTGCAACTGGAAGGGATCGACTCACTGGGACTCGACGAGTTGGACCGGCGGTTCCTCCGGACGATCATCGACATTTACAGGGGCGGGCCCGTGGGCATCGAGGCCGTCGCGGCCACCCTCGGGGAGGAAACCGACACGCTCGTGGACGTCGTCGAGCCTTATCTTCTTCAGATCGCCCTGCTGGCCCGCACGCGCCGCGGGCGGTCGGTGACGATCAAGGCCTACGATCACCTCGGCATCAAGCACGACAGGCCGGCCGACGGGCCGCTGTTCAACGAATAGCCACCTCGCCTTGCCTGGCGACGCCCGACGGGGGCTTTAGAGCTTCCACGCCTTGGCGAAGGCCTTGAAGCTGCGGTCGTAGGTTTTCTCGGCCTCGGGGGGAAAGCAGCATCCGGGCAGTTGGCGGCTGGCCAGGTGGTAGGCCAGGCAGTCGCAGCAAACGCCCTTCCTGTCGCAGGAATAGGTGCAGCCGCACCGATCGAGGTTCTCTTGCTTCTTGCACTCCATGACAGATTCCTTTCCGCCGCTCCTGCCACGGGCGGCGCAGGGGGAAATCTTAGGAAAGCCAAGCCGATTGAGCAAGTCGCCTTGGCTAATTCAGGCTGATGTGCAGCTGGTCGTAGCGAAGGTCGAGGTACCGGTTCAGACCGGCCAGCCGCCCGTCGTGATCCTCGTAGTAGGCGTCGAGATAGGCAAGTTTACGCTCCGGCGGGACGACGTAATCGCCCTTTCCGGCGGGGAAACGACCGAAGCGTATGTCCGTCGGATTCTCCCGGCCGAGCTGGGCGTACATTCGAAGGAACGGCTCGGACCTGCTGATCCGCCCGCCATGGTTGCGAACATCCACAGCCGATATCTGGTTGGCGTAGGGCCGGGTGGCCAGGAGCTCGATCAGTCGGAGGCCCGCGGCCAGGTCGTCGCCGTCCCATCGCCCCCCCACGGCCGGCGGGTCCGCCCGGACGCCCAGGATATTGACATAGTGCACCCCAACGGGCCGATAAGCCGGCGGGACGTCCGATTCCGAGATAAAGTAGAGGGCGCCGCGGGCGGGCGAAGCCCGGCGGTCCGATTCAGGGGCCCAGGCCCCGGTCAGGACCATCCGCTTGGGCACATCTTCGCTGGGCAGACAAACCCCTTCACGATCGACGTAGGCCGATTCCGTGCCCAGCCAGACGCGAGCCACGGGCTTTCGGAAGCGGCAGGACACCTCCACCACCGGCACGGCGGGGTCCGCGCCTCGTCGCCTCAAGACATGGTCCAGCTGAGCGATCCACGGATTCCTCAGCGCCGCGGCGTGTATATCGCGGGCCAGGCTGGCGCCTTCGAGCCGCTCGGCGGGTGGAACAAGGGCCTCGGCGATCCGCCGCTCCAACTCCGCCGGCATCCACGCTGGCCGATGGGAGAAGACCACGCGCACGGCCTGGGGCTTTCCGCCCGTGGGCCCTTCGAGCACGTGATGCTCCAAGACCTTCATTCCCGCGACGATCGCCAAGCAGACGCCCGCTAACAAAGCGGCGCCGAATAGCGTTCTGGTCGCGGCAGCCCGCCAATGCGAATCCGATGCCGCTTGGCGTGCTTTGGAGGCCTTCACGCTCGTTCTTTTTTTCTTCGGTCGTCGAAACACCAAACTGCTCCATTCATAGCCCGCTGAGCCCGCTTCAATGCGCCAGGGCCAGATTCACCAACCGCTCAACCAGGTCATCGAAGCTCAGCCCGATCCGCTTGGCCGCCATCGGAACCAGCGAATGCCTGGTGAAACCTGGAATGGTATTGATCTCCAGCGCCTGGGGGCAATTCTCGCCGTCGAGGATAAAGTCGACGCGCGACAAGTCGCGGCAGCCCAGGGCGCGGTGGGCGGCCAGGGCGTCCTGTTGCAGCTCGCCGGCCGCCTGATCCGACAGGCCGTGCTCGAACTCATAGCGCGTGCCGGCATCGTCGGCATACTTGGCGCGGTAGTCATAGAACGTCCTGGCCGGGATCACCTCCAGGACCGGCAGGGGCTGATCGCCGACGATGCCCACTGTCAGTTCCCTTCCGTCCACAAACCGCTCGACCATCGCCCGGCCGTACTTATCCAGCAGGTCGGCCAAGGCCTCGTCTCGCGCCGCGGCGTCCGCCGCGATGGTAATGTCCACGCTCGATCCGCCGTCGACGGGCTTGAGCACCACCGGGGGGGGCAGCTCCTCCAGCCAGCGGCGCACGATCGCCGGGGAATGGAATTCCTCGATAACCATCCAGTCGGGCGTAGCCAGGCCCGCCGACTTGAAAATCTGCTTGGCCGCGGCCTTGTCCAACGCCAGCTTGCTCGCCCTGGGCTCCGAGCCGATGTAGCGAAGCTCACGCTGCTCGCAAAGCTCCTGGACCTCGCCCGACTCGCCGAACTCTCCGTGGAGGGCGATGAAGACCAGGTCGATGCCGCGGCGATCCAAGGCTGAGGCATCGGTGGGAAGGATATCCGCTCGTACGGCGGTGTGGCCCAGCCGCTCGACGGCGTCGGCGACAGCTGCGCCGCTCATCAGCGAGACCTGGCGCTCGGTGGAGGGCCCGCCCATCAGCACGGTGATATCCAGGCGTGGGCCCGGAGCCGCCGACTCCCGCTTCCGGCCATCCTTGGCGACGGAACGTGCAGTCATCTCACCAGACCTCGATCTCCAGCTCGAGGTAGACCTCGAACTTCCTGTAGACCTCTTCGCGAATCACGTTGATGAGTTTCAGCACGTCCGAGGCGTTGGTGCCCGCGTCGGCCAGGATGAAGTTGGCGTGCTTGCTCGAAACGTGCGCCCCGCCGACCCGGCGCTCCTTCAGGCCAGCCTTGTCGATCAGCGCGCCGGCGGAAAGCCCGCGCGGATTTTTGAAGACGCATCCGGCGTTGCCGCGGCCCAGCGGCTGGGTGTTCTTCTTATAAATCCAGATCTGCTTGACCTGTTTCAGTATCCGGTGCGGATCGTCGGAAAGAAGGCGGAACTCCGCGGCGAGGATGAACTTGGCGGTGATGTTCGTCGAGCGGTAGGCGAAGGCCAGGTCTCCGCGATAACGGGTGAATATCTCGCCCGCGTCGGTCATCACCTGGACGCTCTCGATGGCATTGCCGATATCGCCGAAGGCGCCCCCCGCGTTCATCCTTACGCACCCCCCGACCGTCCCGGGTATGCCCGTCAGGCCTTCCAGGCCCGAGCGCCCCTCGCGAACGCAGCGCAGGACCAGCTTGCCCATGTCCGTGCCGGCGCCGGCCACAAGGCCCCGTTCGTCGGCTCGCACATCGCTGAACTGCCCGGCGCCGAAGCGGATAACCGCGCCCTTGACGCCCGCGTCATCGACCAGCACATTGGCGCCGCTGCCGAGGGCGTAGGTCGGTATCTCGTTCTCCCGGCAACGCTTGACGACTTCACCCAGTTCCTCGACGTTGCCAGGCTCGATCAGGAACGAGGCCGGGCCACCGATCCTCAGCCAGGTGTACGGCGCCAGCGGCACATCCGTCTTAACGATTGCTTCCAAGCCTTCGAATAATTTCATCGGCGACTTCCCAGATATTGCCCGCGCCCATCGTCACCAAAAGGTCCCCGCTCCGCAGCTTGCCTTGCAGATAACTGACAATCTCAGGAAAGCTCTGCAGGTAGACAGCCTCGCAACCGTGCAAGCGGATTTGAGCAACAAGATCTTCGGAGGAAATATAGTCCTTCTCGCGCTGCGAATCTCGAACAAAGTAAATATCGGGCACGATCACCTCGTCGGCCAACGCGAAACTCCGAGCGAAGTCTTTCAGCAGGAAGCGGGTCCGGCTGTGCTGGTGTGGCTGAAAAACGCACACCAGCCGGCCGGGCTGATAGTGATCGCGCAGCGCGCGCAGGGTCACCTGGATTTCCGTGGGGTGGTGGGCATAGTCGTCCACGACAGTGACCCCGCCGGCCTGACCTTTCAGGGTCATTCGCCGGTCGGTTCCCCCAAAGACGTCCAGCGCCTTGGAGATGTCTTGGGCCTCGACGCCGGCATGATGCAACAGCGCCGCGGCCGCCAGGGCGTTGTAAACATTGTGCAGGCCCGGCAAGGTCAGGCTCAGTCGGCAGAACACGCTCCCCCCGCAGACCACGTCCAAACGGTACTGCCCGCGATGCTCCGTCAGGTCCGCGCCTCGCCAGGTGCAATCCTTGGCCAGGCCGAAGGTTTCCACCTCGCAATCGGCCGAGCCAATGGCCTGGGCAACGTTCCGGTCCTCTCCGTTGGCGACCAGCACGCCCCCGGGCTGCACCTGTCCGGCAAAACTGGCAAATGCCTCGATGATCGCATCAATGTCCCGATAGCAGTCCAGATGGTCCTCTTCGATGTTCAAAATGGCGGCGTAATGCGGATGAAGGTTCAGAAAGCTGCGGTCGAACTCGCACGCCTCGGCGACGAAGTGAGGCCCGCCGCCGGCGCCGCTTGGCCCGCCTAGCTGGTCGCAGGTCGCTCCGATGACAAAGCTCGGATCCGTCCCGGCCGCCTTGAGGGCATGGGCCACCATGGCCGCGGTCGTGCTCTTGCCGTGTGTCCCGGCGACGGCGATTCCCACGCGCCGAGCCATCAGCTCGCCCAGCATTTGGCTGTACTTGACGATCTCCAGCCCCCGCTGCCGCGCCGCAGCCAGTTCGGCGTTAACCTTGTCGATGGCGGCCGAGTGCACCACCAGCTCGCACCCGGCGGGGATATTCTCCCCCCGCTGGCCGATGGACACGTCGGCGCCCTGCATCCGCAACTGCTCGAGGGCCTCGCAGGAGGCGACGTCTGAGCCGCTGACGGTGGCGCCGCTGTCCAGCAACATCTTGGCCAGGGCGCGCATGCCCGCTCCGCCTATACCGATCAGATGGATGCGGCGCCCGCCGAAAGATTCCTCAACCTGGCGTCGGCAGAGACCGGTTTGTTTGTGGGTTTCCATGCCTCAGCGCATCCTACTTTCAGTTCGCCGGCGCTGTCAAACCTCCACGTCGCAAGCCGCCGGTCCGGCTGTAAAAGAGCAAGCGTCATCTGTACTTATCGCCATGGCCGGGGCGTTTTCTTTAAGCGCCGCCCCCGGAGAGCTGGCCAAGCCACTCGGCAACCGCCGCAGCCGCCCCGGGCCTGGCCAGAGCCCGTGCCGAGTGGCGCATCGCATCGAGGCGCCCCGGCGCTTCCAGCAGCCCCACCAACACGCCCCCCAATTGCGAAACGTTCGCCGAAACCTCGCGCAAATCGTCGCAGACTATCGCCGCACCCGCGGCCGCCAAGGCCTCGGCGTTGAGACGCTGGTGATTGTCCTTGTGGTACGGATACGGCATCAGAATCGCCGGCGTGCCCGTCGCCGCCACCTCCGCCACGGTCCCCGCACCGGCCCTGCCCAACGCCAGGTCGGCGGCAGCATAGGCCAAGTCCATCCGCCGGCAATACTCAACCGTGCGGACGTGAATCGGCGGGCCGCCGCTGGAGCCGACATCAGCCGTCTTGGCCGGACCGGTGATGTGCAGCACCTGCCAAGTCTCCGCGAAGCGTGTAAGCTCGTCCAGCAGCGCCGTCAGGGCGCGGTTGATCGACTCGGCGCCGAGACTACCGCCGTTGACCAGCAGCGTCCGCCGATCGGGTCGCAGCGAAAAATGGGCGAGAGCCTCCTCGCGGCCGGCCGAAGTAATTGCTCGCCGAACGGGGCAGCCGACACAGCGAATCCGGCCGCGCTCCCCCGGCGGGAAGGAGTCCAAACTCCGCTCGAACTGGGTGAAGATCACCTCCGCGTGTCTGGCCAAAAAGCGGTTGGCCTTGCCGGGCACCGCGTCGGGATTCAGCAGGCCCGTCGGCACGCCCCTCCGGGCCGCGCGCCGGACCACAGCCGCCCCCGCGAAGCCCCCCAGCCCGAGGACGGCCTTGGGCTTGAGATCACGGATCAGATCCCCCGCCAGTGCCACCGACCGCACCCAGCACCACAGGAAGCCCGGCCACCCCCTTCCCCCGCGTGGCATGGGCCTGGCGGGCTGAGGAACGATTGGGTACGGCTCGGGATCGAGCACGTGGCGGTCGATCGGCCTGGACGAGCAGGCGAAGACGATCTTGGCCTCCGGCCTGGAAGCCAAAAGCTCTTCGGCCACGGCCAGGCCGGGGTAGAGGTGTCCGCCGGTGCCTCCGCCGGCAAAGATGTATATCTCACCAGCCAAACCAACTCCTAGCCGACGGATATTTCTTATCGCCGGAACGAAGTGCTCTGCCTCAGCCGATCACGCCCGACCCTCGAAAAAGCCCATCGCCTCCAGGCCTTCGGCAAGGGCCTTGAGCTGCTGGTCCGATGGGTTTCTCAGCGGCAGACGAACCGGGCCGCAATCCAAGCCGATCATTTTCATCACCGCCTTGAACGCGCCCATGCCGCCGCAGGCGAGACATAAGGCGATCATCTGTCGGCTCCGTTGTTGCATCGCTTGTGCGCGGGGCATATCCCCGGCCTCGAAGGCCTCGATGAGACGGCTATACAAAGGGGCCGCGAAGCTGTAGGTCGTGCCGATCGCCCCTCGGACGCCCAGGGCAAGGCCCGACAGTAGTGCTTGGTCCACGCCGAAGAGGATGGTGAACCGGTCCGCGGGAAGATCGAGACATCGGCCGAAATCCTCCAGGTCCATGTGCGTGAACTTGACCCCCGCGAGGTTCGGTATCTTGCCTTCGGCGGCGGGGAGAAACTCGGCCATCTTCAGGTTCACACCTGTCCTGGCGGGAATGTGGTAGTAATAGAAAGGAAGCTCCGGGGCCGCGCCCGCCACCTCGGCGCAGAAGGCCGTCAGGTCTTCGACTGTCTCCGGCCTGAAAAAGCACGGCGGTATGGCCCCGATCGCATCGGCGCCGATCTTCCGGGCGTGGGCGGCCAGGGCCTTGCACTCGGCCAGGCAGTTGTGGCCCACGTGGACGATGACAGCCATGTCCTTCCCCGCCACCTCGCGCCACCGCTCGGCCATCGCCATGCGTTCTCCGGCCGTCAGGGAAAGGCTCTCGCCCGTGGACCCGCAAACGAACACACCCCTTACGCCATCGGCGATCAGCAGCTCTGCGAGCTTGTCCACCATGGGCAGATTCAACTCCCCGTCGGGGCACATGGGCGTGAAGCTCGCGGCGATAAGTCCGGTTAACTCTCTTTTCACGGCGCTGTCTCCATCTGCAGGTTGCAGCGGAAAGAACCATCTCCGCCGGCTGCATTCTATAGCTTATCGAAGCCCCAGACCAGTCGGACCAGCCAATATGCCCGGCGGCCAAGCCGGCTAGCCGCCTTCTGAAGCAGGCGTTCTCTGCAAGATGCACGATCCTATGCCCACGCCCCTGCTGCAGGAGTCCCGCCAGATCGCCTTCGGCAAAAAACTCCACCGCACCCTTGACGAATTGCATGTTGGTCTGGATGCTTGGGTGGCGGAATACCACGGCTCGCGGCCGCACAGCCAACCGCCAACGTGGCGTAAAGGCCAGATCTGACACTGGCTGTTACAGGCCAACCCTGAGAGAAACACGCAAGACTTCTTATGAGAGGTGTGAACGTGAACAGCAGCGAGACGATGATCTTCGACATTAAGGGCAAGTGTATCGCGATCACCGGCGGGGCCGGCGTGCTGTGCGGCGCCTTCGCCAAGGCCCTGGCCAAATGCGGGGCGAAAGTCTGCGTCATCGACATCGACGCGGGCAGGAACGAGCAGCTCGTTAAGGAAATCCAGGCAGACGGCGGCTTCGCGGCGGCCGTCCAGGCCAGCGTACTGGACAAGGACGAGGTCCGCAGGGCCTTTGACGAGACCGTCGAGGCACTCGGCCAAGTGGACGTACTGATCAACGGCGCCGGGGGAAACAAGAAAGAGGCCACCAGCGCCTCGCCCAAGACCTTCTTCGACCTTCCGGCCGACGCGATCCGCTGGGTCTTCGACCTGAACTGCATGGGGACGATCCTGCCCAGCCAAGTCTTCGGCAAGTATATGGCCGATCGCGGCAGCGGGAACATCGTCAACGTCTCGTCGATGAACGCGTTTCGCCCGCTAACGAATATTGCCGCGTACTCGGCAGCCAAGGCCGCCATCAGCAACTTCACGCAATGGCTGGCGACGTACATGGCCCAGCGGCACGGCAAGGACATCCGCGTCAACGCCATCGCGCCGGGGTTCTTCCTGACACAGCAGAACCGCTTCCTCCTGACCGACGAGAAAACCGGCGAGCTGACCGATCGCGGGCGACAGATCATCAGCCACACGCCAATGGGCCGATTCGGCGAGCCGGACGACCTGATCGGGACGCTGATCTGGCTGATCTCCGACGCCTCGAAGTTCGTCACAGGCGTTGTCGTCCCGGTCGACGGCGGCTTCAGCGCGTTCTCGGGCGTTTGAGAGGCTTATTGACATTCGTATATTAAACGTAAGCTCTGAACCTGGTTTTGAAGCATTTATACGAGGCGCACAAAGTAAATGCGCCAGCGTATAGAGCAGCAATGTCGCAAAGGGTTGTTCTCACCACTATGGACAGTGGCGGAGTTGCACCGCCGAGCGCATGAATTTAGTGCGCCAGGTATTACAAGCCCGCGACCCGCTGGGAGCGGGTTGCGTTGGTAATGCGAAGTTCAATAAGCTTCTTCTCGGCCTCCCCGGCCGGAACGTCTACAGCAAGACACGCGAAAGCAGATTACAGATTCCAACTGGAGAGACCATGGCTGACCACGTTGAAGAAC
>SDBT01010302.1_pt1 | contig 15104 bp, 11 predicted proteins | sample 2277101 | NCBI WGS metagenome assembly SDBT01 (sample SAMN10404973, study PRJNA504765) | marine sediment metagenome | isolation source: marine sediment core GS10_PC15, 103 cmbsf | place: Arctic Ocean: Southern Knipovich Ridge | collected 2010 | reverse complement strand
CTGCAATTGCAATTTTTGCTTTTGTGCCTTTGCAAAAAGGTCTGTTGGTTGAAGGAGTTTTTATAACTTCTGAAGGAAATCCAATTGAGCTTTTTCCTAAGTTTGCAGAAAATGAGACCTTCCTTATAAGCCCGCAAATAAATACAAGAGCCAAAAGCGTTGATCATCAGATGCTTAATGGGCTGAATTTGTTCCAGACTGTTTTTATAGGTAATGGTCACAAAGCTGTACAGGTTTTCAGGGTTTATGATGACGGAGGAAATTTTGTATATTGTCTTACTAATTATGGAGATGTTACTGTATCGGAAGAGCTTTCAACTACTGAATGTCTTGAATATCTTTCTACTGAAAATGGTGCAATAGTTTTTATTGAATCTCCTGACAAAACCCTGTCAAAGCCTGTTATTGAAATAAGCGAAAACAAGCTTGTTATAAAGCCAAAAACAAATGATGATATTGGTAATACAAGTTTTCTTGCTTTAAAAATAATGTTCGAAAACAGTGAAGAGATTGTAGCTGGGGCAAATGCTATTGTGGACAACTTTACTGGCTAAAGGGGGCCAATTTTAACCCTTAAAGGGTCATTTTTATGCTTTTTTTGTAAAATAGTCTTTTGAAGTAGTGTCTGTTTTAACAAAACACTCCCCCCTCAATCGGTCTTTTTCTTTAAAGTAATTTCCAGTTGTTATCTTCTGGGATTAGCTTTAAATTACTGTTTAAGTCTATTTAATTCTAAGGAGATAACGTTTTTATGAGCCTTAAAATCCGTCAAATTCCTATTGCAGCATGCATTCTTTTCATAATAGTTCTTGTTGCTGCATTGCTTGTTCCTGTCTGGCATTCTTTTCCAATAGTTGCTTTTTCAAGTACCAGTATTTTTTTGGATGAATATAATTCAACAGCATATAATGGTGAAGAAGCCTGTGTAAAAATAAATTTCCATGTGCCTGAAAACATTCTTGCCGAAACAGTTGTTTTGAGAATTTTCAGCGAAAACACTCCGCTTTTTTTTGAGGAATTTGACGCAGTTGGAAAAGATTTTGAAAAAACAGTTTGTTTTTCAACAGCAGCCTTGTCAACCGGTGACAACAGAATTGAGGTGCTTGCATTTGGTAAAAATCTTTTTTTCCACCTTGAAAAAATTGACGGAGCAAAGCCTTTTGCAAAAGATACACTGCTTGAAAATGTTTTGTTAGAAGACGGGGTTGTAAATTTTTCTGTAAAAGATTTTGATACAGGCTTTGTCAGACCTGTTGAAATAATGGTCAATGGCGAACTTGATCATGCAGTTTATCCTTTTGAAGAAGGACAGTTTTTTTCAGAAAAAATAAAAATGGAAACAGGACAAAATATTGTAAGCCTTTCTTTTGGAGGAAAAACTGTTGAAAAAAGTTTTGAAAAACAGGCAATTCCCTCAATTCCTTTTCCTCTTGGACTTGTTTTGATTGTTTTTGCAATGGTTGTTTTTGCCTGCGGTCTTTTTCCGGAACGAGGTTTTTTTGAAAAGGCTGCATTAAGCATGGCAATTGCTTTTGCTTTGATAATCGTGCTTGTCTTTTCATTGAATTATCTCGGCGTCCTAAACTTTTACTCAGTGGCAGGATGTTTTACCGCAATAGTGTTTGCAGTGCTTTTGCTTTTTAGAAAAAATATTAAAAAAGAGGTTTTGAAAAAAAAGGCGGTTGAAATTACACCCTTGATTGCAGCCGCAGTCTGTCTTTTCCTTCTTGTTCCTGTAGTTTTCCATGTCTTTTCATTTACTGAAGTAACCTATTGGAATAAATTTTATGAAAGGCAGTCTGCTCTGATAGTTGCACAGGAGTCAGTTCCTGTCTGGGACGAACTTGCATATCTTGGAAGAACTTATTCGTTTGCACCTGGTTATTTTATGCTGGAATCAGGCATAAGCTGGATTACCGGTCTTGAAGATCAGGGAATTTATACAGCAATGCTTGTGATGTCCAATGCATTCCTATTAGTCTCATTATTTTTCCTTGGAAAATCTCTCAAGATTGAAAACAAGCGCATTGCCTTATTTTCATTGCTTGCTGCGATGAGTGGTTTTCTCCTTTCAGCCATGTGCTATTCTCCAAGGCATGTGTTTTCCTTTTCATTTTTTATAATTGCGCTTGCATTGCTTTGCAGTAAAAGAAAATCTATTATGGTTGGATTTTTCCTTGCAATAACTGCATTCATACAATTTCCTCTCTTAATATTTTTCCCGCTGTTTTATGCAATCATTGCAAAAAAAGTTGACTGGAAAAGGCTTGCAAAAACATTTGGGTTTGCATTAGTTTTTACATTAATTTTTATGATTCCGAATCTTTTGCTTTATGGTCTTCCGTTCCAGGCAAACCCTGAAGAATGGGGTTATCTCATAGACTACAATGCCTATTACTGGTTTATTGATATTATTGCAATCCTTGCATTTTTCCTTGTCTTTACTTTTGTTGACATTATAAAAAGGAGAACCTGTAATGATTTTTATTCAAAAAAACTTCTTGTAGGTTTTATACTTGGCACACTAATACAGCTTTTTGTTATTTACCGGTGGAATATTTTAACAACAACAACTCTTGCATTGCTTATTGCTGTTGCATTTCCAAAGAATGCTCTTAAGGGTCCTATTGCTGAAAGACTCACGGCTTTCCTTATAATCGCAGCGTTTGGATTCCTTTTTTTCGGCATGTCTTACCTTAATGTTCACGAAATTGTTACAACTCCTGTATCATTTATTGAACAAAGGACAAGTACTGATTCAAGAGTGCTTGCAGATCCAATGTTTGGTCATGGCATAACCTCTGTTGCTGAACGTTCTGTTTTGGCAGACTTAAGGGTTGAATATGCCGATGAAGAAAAGCTTTTGGACGCATATGATTTCCTTGAAACTAAAGATTACTCCGTTCTTGAAAAATACGGTATTACTCATGTCTTTAATCAGGTTGATTACATTCACCGGCAGGCAATTGGAGGCAAGCCAAAATATGGTATAATAGAATTTTACCCTCTTGATAAGGTTTATAGTAATGGATTCATATTTGTGCACAGGGTAATGCCCGGCGAAAAGAATTAATAACACTTTTACCTAACACACCATTAGGGGACAATATATAATGCACAAAAATATCAAAACAGCGTTTATTATAATTGCAGGCGTTTTTGCATTGCTTGCAGTTCTTGCAATTCTTTCAGGTGCTTTTTCAGTGCTTGCAGAAGCAGAGCCTATTGCTTTTATTGCAGGTGCTTTGTTTTTCATTGCCAGCATTATTGTATGGATGCTTGCCTGGGCAATTCTGATAAAAGGCGGGAGAACTTTTGAAAAAATCAAGATAGGTTTTGCATGTGTCTTTGCTTCAATGACTCCTGTTCAGCTTGGTGCTGATGCAATGCGTTCCTTAAAAATGAAGGATGTTTTTTCAACATCTTACAAGGAAACAATTGCCGCTTCAATGGTTGTTAAGGGATTAAAATTTCTTGTTATTGCTTTGGCTGCCAGTGCTTCTTTCTTTTTTGCAATAATGCATCCTGCCCTGCAGCTTTGGGTTAAGGCAATTCTTGTATCCGGTTTTGCAGTTGTTATTTTTGCATCATTACTTTTCCTGCTTCCTTTGAAAAAAGGAATCGGTTTCAAAATTGCAGGCGTTTTTGACAGGCTTTCTAAGCGTTTTCATTTTCTTAGTCGAGTTTCAGAATATTTTAGGCATTACAGTCTTTACCTTAAAACAATTCCTGCAAAAACACTTGTCTTAATTGCATTTCTTGCAATAATTTCACTTGCTTTTGAATTCATCGCTTTTGCTTTCTGTTTCTTTGCTGCAAATTCTCTAATTCCTTTTTATCCAATGCTGATGCTGTTTACAATTCTTGTAATTCTTGAAAGAGTGCCATTCCTTCCAAAGGGAATTGGTATTGTTGAAATTTTTGGAATTCTTTTCCTTTCAATTGAATCGCTTATAATAGAACCGCTTTCCATTCAGCAAATTGTAGCAGTTATAATTCTCTTTGATTTAATAAGGCTGGTTATTCCAACATTCTTAAGCATGGCAACTTACTTTTTTGCTTTCAAAGGAAAGACAAACAGGATTAACTAAAGTAGTCCTATTTTGCTGAAAACAAGAATCCAGAAAAGGCAATTGGCTGCTACAATTGTCCAGATTACTGCAACAATTACCCATTCGTGCATTGGTCCCAAAATCTTCAAAAGCATTTTTGCAAAATCATACCTTGGCGTTCCATGCGGAATTCTTAGCTTGTTGTCCTTTCCAATTACGTAAGGCATGTTTTTACTTTGACTCATGTCATCTTTGTTTGTCAAAAACTTCAGCAAGAAGTCTATAATATGCGGCAAAAAGAACAACACTGCAAGAAAAATAAGTTCTATTCTTTGAGTTAGTATAATTATGCATGCAATGCTTCCGCCAATTAAAAGTGTTCCGCTGTCTCCTGGAAAAACTTTTGCAGGGTAAACATTGAATATTAAAAGTCCTGCGATTGCTCCGACTAAAGCAATAGCTATTGGCAGTGGTCCGGAACTTATAAGTAATAGTGCAACAAAGCAGGCTATAATAAATCCGCTTCCAACTTCCCAACCATTAAGCCCTGCAAATGTGTTTTCAAAAGAGGCAAGTCCTGCTACAAATATTGCAAATGGAAGAATCCAAAAAATGTTTGGAGCATAAAACATGGCAAACATCATGCAGACAAGTGATACTATGGCAGCTCTGCTTGTCCAGCTAACTGTCCTTACCTTAAATTTTTGTTTCCTGTCATCCAAAAATCCAACAATACAAAGTACTGTTATTGTAAGGCCGAATGCGATAAATCCTGTGTTTTCCGCAATTAAAAGATTAAACATTATTATTGCTGTCCAAAGAGGGGCAAGCAATGCAAGTCCAACTCCTTCAGGCAATTCTTTTTTGTTTATTTTATTAATGTCTTTTCCTATGATTTTCATTTTTCTGTTTTGTTTTGCAACAAACAGTACTGCAATAACCGATATGACAAATGGGATTGCAAAAAAAGAAAGTTCAACAATCATTTGCTTTCACTTCCGGCGTTTTGTCCTTTCATAATTTCTTCCAAAACAGTTGTGGCATAATTTCCTTTTGAAAGCTCAAATGAAATTGTTGCACAAAGTTTTTCCGGATAAAATTCATCTTCTTTGATGTCATTAAGTTTAAGTTTTTCAGGAAATAAAATAAGTTTTTTTCTTGCGCCCTTGCTTGAAATTTCAGCCATTTTTTTTACCTTGAATTCTTCCAATGTGACATCTTCTTGTTCCAAAATCTTTTTTTCAATTTCTCCTGGTTTGCCCTCTGCAAATCCTGATTCAAATCCAAAAAGCGGGGCTGTTGGAACACCGTCAATTAATATATCTCCTTCAACATTTTTTAAACCAATTCCCTGTCTTATTCTTTCTTCTATTATCAGATTGAACAAATAGCTTTGATAAGCGTGTGTAAAAAGATAACGAAGCTTTTTGGGTAGTTTTCCAAAAGCTCCTACAAAATCGTTTGGGTATTTGCACAAATGGTGAATTATGCTTCTTTCATATCTGAATTTTGGCGGAAACAGTCTTGTTGCTTCTGCAAGATCTCCTGTTTCATGAAGTCTTTCTCTTGCTTTTTTGATTTCTTCCTGTTCTCCCTCCACTGTGTGTGTAAGGTAAAGCATTACTCCTTCCTTAAAGCGTCCTTTCAAAAATTCTTTTCCAACAATGTGAGTTATTTGTCTTATTCCGCCAAATCTTTGTTCGCCAAAATAGTTTGCGATTCCGTTTTTCATTTCCTTAAAGCATTCTTTTATTCTTTTTTCAATTTCTTCCTTTGGCAAATCAATGTCTCTTATTATAATTGTAAATTTGTTACCTTTAAGCATTCCAAGTTCAAGCCTTTCCTTTTCCCAACTTGGTTTGCTTAACTGAATTCCTCTGCTTCCAAATGCTTCAAGTCTTTCAACATTTGGCTGAAAGATGCTGATTCTCTGACATGTAATTGCCCGTTTGTCTTTCATTCCTGCATAACCAATTCGTCTATTGCTACATTGTAAATATCTTGCAAGCTCTCTTATTACAAAATTCATATCCTTATTTATTTTTTCCAAATCAAGGTATAATTGTTCCCTGCCTTCAATTTGTTTTGGAACTTTGATTCTTTCCTCTAAATGTGTTCCTTCTTCAAGAAAACGTTTTACTTTGCAAACCCTTTTCTCTTCTCTTATTTCTTCTACGACAAAATCAGTATAGCGCCTTTTTATCTGACCGCCTGTTCCTTTACTTTTTGTTGAGTAAATTTTTTCCATTAAAAACCAACTACTTATATCTTAGTACTGCCCCGATACCACCAAAGCCTCTGTAAAACTGTTCTCCTTCAGGCGTTTCAGTGCTTATAATTTTTGTTTTGGCTCCGGTGCTTTGGGCTTTTTCCATTATCCAGTCAATGTAATCGATTTGTTCAACAAGTTCTGCTTTTGTACTTTCGCATTTTTCGCATTTGAATTTTTTAGCTTCTTTATCTGATTCGTCCTGCACAACAATTTCGTGTTGTGTTCCGCAACTGTCGCATTTGAATTTGTAAACCCACCATTCTATTTCTTCGCTTAGTAAAAGTGTGCCCACTTTTCCTATTAGCAATGCCTTTTCAACTTCTTTCCTTCCATAGGTTCCCAAACCTGTTTTTACAACTGCTTCAAAAAATTCATCAAGATTTTTTCGCTCTTTTGTTATTTCAGCTCCTTTCAAGAGCTCTCCGCTTTTTTGAACTGTTTCTCTAATTCCTGATTCATCAGTATAACTTGTGTCAATGCTTCCAATGATAAGGTTTCTAATTCTGTTATCCATAAGCTCTTGGTTAAGAAAATAATTTTTTGTAATGCCTGGACCTGCAATAATCAATCCTTTGAGTTTTTCTCCGTATGGTAAAAATATGCCGTTCATTTTTTCGCTTATTTTTTTGTAAAAATTTTGTGCTGCCTCTTCTCTTAATCTTTCAAAACGGTGTGCACTTTGCCCTCCAGCCCTTGTTTTGCCTGCAACATTGCTTGTAAAATGTCCCACAATTTCATATTTTTTTCCTATTAGAATTGCAATTGTTGCCTCGTTTTTGTCAATTGTCAAAATTCCAAAAATTTCAGATGGTTGTGCCATTTCCTGCAATGGTCCCAAATGGAATTCTGAATCATACCTGTAAAGTTTTGTGTTAAGAGTTTTCACTGTCTTTAATGTAACAAGCTGTGTGTCTGATTTTCCTTCCTGTTTGCTTATGTTTCCGCAAAAAACAACAAGGCCTTGTGGCGGAAGCTTAAAATTTATTGATTTGAGAAAATTCTGTAATTTTCTTAATGCTCCTTGCACGTTCTTTCTTGTGGTTGGGCTTTTGATATTACTGCTTTGTGACATTTCTTCTGTTAATTGTCCTGTAACCAGACTTCTGTCTACATCATGCGGCAGATAAAGCGAAATAAGTTCGGTTCCTTTTCCCTTAAAGGAAGCCATTTTTCGCAGTTTCTTTTTGAAAACCGCCATATCGACCTCTGTAATCTCTTCAATTCCATTGTTTACCACAGTTATCACTCAAACCGTTAAAGGACAATATTTAATAAGTCTTAAGAATATTTAATAAAACAAAGCATTTAATACAAAAGGCGAATTTTTTATGTTTGAAGATATGTTTGGAATGTTCAATAAGGACGAAGAAAAGGATGAAGACACTGAAATAATCAGACCAGAGCGTGAAACTTATTCATCACCACCTGTGCATTCTGTTGTTTCTAATGTTACTGTAATAAGTGTTGGCGGAAGCATTTTGATGGATGGAAAGCCAAAAGCAGAGGCTATTTTGGCAATTTCGAATTGTTTGAATGAACTCATAAGACAGGGTCACAATATTGTGCTTGTTGTCGGTGGCGGCAAGGTTGCAAGGGATTATGTTAATGCAGCAAAAGAGCTTGGAGCTAATAATTTTGAACTTGATAAATTGGGAATCAAAATCACAAGAGCCAATGCATCACTTTTAATTATTTCTATTGAAAATGCTTTTCCCAAAGTACTCAGGGATGTTTCCCGTGCAGGTGAAATTCTTGCAAACGGCAAGACGCCTATATATGGTGGATTAATTCCTGGCTTTACAACTGATGCAGTTGCTGCTTTGATTGCAGAATCTCTTGGAGCAAGATTCATTAATTTAAGTAATGTTGATGGAATTTTTACAGCTGATCCTTCTGCGTATCCTTCTGCAAGAATGTATACTGAGCTAAATCATTCAAAGCTTATTGAAATTCTTGCAGGAAATGCAATGAAACCAGGACAAAATCTTATTCTTGATTTGCCTGCTGCAATGATTTTGAAAAGAAGTCAAATTCCTGCTTTGTTTTTGAACGGGCATGATTTGGAAAATGTCACAGCAGCAGTGCAAGGTACTGACTTTAAGGGAACAATTGTAATGAATGATTCAGACGAATCAATTGAGGGTGAAGAAGAAGTAAAGAAAAGAGTCAGGAAAGCAAAAAAGAAAAAAACCGCAAAAAAGAGCAAGGTAAAAAAAACACGTGACTTTTACGAGGATGATGAAGAGCCGCATCCTGACAATATAAAGTTCTAGTTACGAACTTTCCAATTTCTTTTCAGCAAAGCTCACAAAGCTCGTCAAAAAAATATTCTTCAATCTTTTTTTCTCCAAGTACTACAATTGCTTCTGCAGGGTTTATTATCGGCTGCCTAAAAAGCGAGCTGTCATCAAATGCAATTCTTGGACAGGCTGTGCTTACAATTGCTTCAACATTAATTCCTGCAATGTAATCAGGAACAAGCAGATTGCTTGTAAAAATATAAGCCCTTTTTCCTTTTGTTTCAAACTTTTTCTTCAATTGCATTGCAAGTTTCATTCTCTGCTGTCCTTTTTTTGTACAAACCCATATTGCAATGCTTTTTGCCTGTTTTGCTTTTTCAATCATTGCAATTCGTTTTCTCAAAAACAAATCTTTTTCCTGTCCAATTTCTCTTATCTCTTTTTGTACCGGTTCTGCAATAAAAACCGGCTTTTTTGCAGCAAAGCTTAATCCAATCGGGTGAAATAAACCGTCTCCGATAAATATAATTGCGTCTGCTTTTCCTTCAACTGCTTTTACTCCGCTGTAATTGCATCCAAGCACTTGTCCTTTTTCAACATTTTTTCCAGCGCCTTCAAAAACCTTAAATCCTTTTTTTCCAAGTTCTTTTCCAACAATAGTTCTGTGTTCTTTAAATTGAATAGTAGAGCATAATACGATTTTTTTAATGTTTTTTTCCCTAAGCTTGTCTTCAAGTTTTGTTGCAAGTAATGCCATTGCTTTTTTGTCTGCTTTGTATTCAATCGGAATGTAAATTGTTGGAAGACATTCTTTTGAAACAAATTGGGTGTGGCCAAAGTGTACAAGCATGTCCATTCCAAGTTCTTTTGATGCCACATCTTTGATGCCGCATGCTCCAAAACATGGGTCAACAAAGGAAATAATATTTGCACCAGTCTTTTTTTCTATTTCTTCAACAAGTCCTGGAAGTCGTGGTTTTATTCCTTCAGGAATTTGCAGGGCAACATTTTTTGCCTTTCTTTTTTTTATTTCCTGCACTGCCTTGCTTAAGTCAAATTCTATCATAAAAAGAATTCTTGCCAGAGGCATATTATAAAATTATCCTTTGCGTTCCATTCCCAAAATGAGCTTTTTTTCTTCTACTAGTGCTGTTTCTCTTACAATTTTTACTGCGTCAATGTTTGCTGAAATACTGTCAATTCCAAACTCAACTAAATGTTTTACCATTTCTGGTTTGCTTCCTGCCTGTCCGCAAATGCTTGTTATAACATTTTTCTTTTTGCATTTTTTTATTACATGTCTGATGCTTCTCAGGACTGCTGGATGTAATTCTGTGAATATTTTTTGAATGTGTTCATTGTTTCTGTCAACTCCTAAAGTAAGCTGTGTCAGGTCATTTGTTCCAAATGAAATAAAGTCAATTCCTTCTTCTAAAATCTCATCAATTCCCCAAACTGCTGCAGGTGTTTCAACCATTACGCCAAATTGAGTTTTCTTTCCTGGTTCAAGCCCTTCTTCAGTTGCAATTTTTTTTGCTGCCTTTACTTCTTCAGAGCTTTGTACAAATGCAAGCATTACGCCTACATTGTCAAGTCCTTCGCTGTGTAATTCCTTAATTGCCCTGAATTGTGCTCTTAAAAGTTCAGGCATATCCAAATCGCGCCTTATACCGTGCCATCCAAGCATTGGATTGTCTTCTTTTGGCTCGTTTTCTCCTCCTTCAAGTCCTCTGAATTCATCAGTTCTTGCGTCAAAGGTTCTGTACCATACTGGTTTTCCTTTAAAGAGTGATGCAACTATTTTAATTCCTTTTTTAATGACTTTTGTAAGTTCTTCTGATTCTCCCTTTCTTATGAATTCCGCAGGGTGTTTTCCTGAAGATGTAATCATATGTTCTGCTCTAAGCAATCCAACTCCGTCAGCTTCTGTTTTTGCAGCTGATTCTGCTGCGTCAGGTAATGCCACATTTACTTTAATCTTTGGGGCAATTTTTCTAAGCAAATCAATAATTTTATCTCCTTCCTCTTTCTGTTCTTTTTTAGGCATATCTTCTGCCTTTTTTTCTCCAAATTCTTTAACTATTTCTTTTGCTTCTTCCGGCGCCTTTTCCATTATTTCATTTCTTTCCTCTTCCACTCTTTCCTTAAATTCTTTTTTGTGCTTTTCAGCCTGATTTTCTTCGGCAACAGCTTTTTCTTTTTTTACGCCTTCGCTTACTTCTTCTTTTATAATTGTTTCAACAGGTTCAATATCTGTAAGTTTAATAACTTCAATTTTTACTTCGTCAGGTTCTTCAATTTCAACAGTTCCCTTATACACAACTCCTTCATAACCATTTACTGTTACTTCATCTCCATCTTCTAAAATTTCCATTGCTCTTCCTGTTCCTACAACGCATGGAATTCCCAGTTCCCTGCTTACAATTGCAGCATGGCATGTTACTCCGCCTTCATCAGTTATTATGCCGCTACTTTTTTTCATTGTTGGAACCCAGTCAGGGCTTGTCATTTGTGCAACCAGAATGTCGCCTTTTTCAACTTTGGAAATTTGTGCAACATTTCTTACAACTTTTACTTTTCCTGGTGCGATTCCAGGAGATGCTGCAAGTCCTTCCAATACAATCTTGTCTTTTAATTCTTCAAGTCTTTTTTTTCTTCCTTCACTACTAACGCTTGTTTTCAATCCAAGTGTTGTTATTGGTCTGCTTTGCACAATAAAAAGTTCTTTGTTTTCAATAGCCCATTCTATGTCTTCTGGTTTTTTGTAATGGTTTTCAATTTGTTTTCCTAATTTTGCAATTTGTATAATTGTTTTGTCGTCAATTTTTTGTTTTTTTGCAACCGCTGGAGAAAGTTTTTCTTTGACATTCTTCCTGCCTTGTTTTACAATCTTGAATGTTTGGCTGTGGATTTTTTTGTCAAGAATCTTTAAGCTTCCTTTGTCAACAGTGTAAGTGTCTGGTGTAACGCTTCCTGAAACAATTGCTTCTCCCAAACCAAATCCTGCTTCTATTACAATTTTTGTTTCGTCTCCTGTTGGTTCTGCTGTAAACATTATTCCTGATGTTTGTCCATTTATCATTTTTTGCACAACAACAGCAATCCCAACTTGTTCTGTATCAAAACCTTGTTTTTTCCTGTAATAAACAGCTCTTGCAGTAAAAAGTGAAGCCCAGCATTTTTGTACGCTTTTTACCAGATCTTCTCTTCCTTTTACATTGAGGTATGTCTCCTGTTGTCCTGCAAAGCTTGCACCAGGAAGGTCTTCTGCTGTTGCACTGCTTCTTACTGCAACAAATTCTTCTTCACTGCTTGTAAGCCAGGCAATTTTTTTTTCTCCAAGCTTTCCATAAGCCCTTTTAATTTCGTTTGAAAGAGTTTCTGACATTGGTGTTGCAAGAATAATGTTTCTTACTTCTTCGCTTACTCTTGCAAGTTCTTCACTGTTTTCAACATCAATTGCATCTATTTTGCTTACAATCTTGTCCTTTATTCCTTTTTCTTCAATATATCTAAAATATGCCTGGGCTGTTACAACAAATCCTGGTGGAACAGGAAAATTGTGATTTACCATTTCTCCCAAAGACGCGCCTTTGCCTCCAACGCTTGGAATGTCCTTTATTCTGATTTCTCTGAACCAGAGGATTCCAGGCGCTTCCATACCGTAATCGTTCATATCCTATTACAAAACTGCGTTTTTCTTTAATAATCTTACGGCTTCAAAACTGGAACAAAATAGCAAAGAATAAATAAGAATTCAGACAATATTCTTACAATGAGAAAATTCAAAACAACTCCGCAAAAAAAATTCGTCGGAATGATTATTCTCTTTGTAGGTATTCCCTTATTCATACTTGCATATATTTTTCTTGTTTTAAAGTGGAGACCTGGTTTTGATACTGTTATAATTTCTGCAGCAATTGCAATTCTTGCACTTTATTTTTACTTACAGTACAAAAAACAGCTTGCTTTACAAGACAAAGCCCAAGCTCCTCTTGCAGAAGAGTCTTTGGGTGAAGAACCTTTAGATGAAGAGCCTTTGGGTGAAGAGCCTTTAGATGAAGAATCCCTTCCTGAAGATCATTCAGCTGAAGATTGCGAAGTTTGTGAAGTAGAAGAAATCCTTGAAGAAAAAGTGCTTGGCAAGGTTTTGCCTGGAAAAAAAGTTTCTAAAAAGAAATAAAACAAGGGCTGGGAGTCGAACCTTTTGCCACAATTTTAAATTATATCCTTCTTCTTTTTGGTCGTGAAAAACTGGTTTTGTTTTCCCTAGGTTTTGTTTTTTTTATTTTTGGCTGACCAATTTGTATTGGTTTTGTTTCTCTTGCTATCTCAATTGCTTTTCCTACTTCCTTCAATCCAGAAATCTGCGGAACCTTTCCCAAATTTTCAACTCTTTTTCCTGTTCTGTTTAAGAGAATCCCCTTCATCCCAAGTCTTGCAGCTCCCACAATATCGCTTCTAGGAGAATCTCCAACCATTATTGCCTGCCATGGTTTTATTCCGACTTTCCTGCAGCATTCTCTGAAAATGCTTGGGTTTGGTTTAAACTTTCCTGTTTCGTGACTAAAAACCGTTACGTCAAACAAATCCAAAATCTTGCTTGTTTTTCTAATTTTGTCAACACCCAAGCCCCAGCTGTTTGAAATCAATCCAAGTTTGAATCCTTTTGCTTTTAAAACACGCAATGCCGCTTCTGCATCAGCAAAGGGCTTTACAATTTCTAATTCACTTACAATTATTCTTTCCATCTTTTGCAAATTTTCTTTGTTTGCTTCAATTCCCAACTTGCTTGCAAGATCTTTTGAAAATTCGTTTATTGAACCATCAGTTGTCTTTCCACAAGTAATTGATTCAACTTTGTAGTAAGGAATATCTAAACCAAATTCCTTCATTATATGGGCTTCTGGATTGCCGCTTTTTACAAGAGTATTAAACAAATCAAAAAATATTGCCTTAATTTCAGCCATTTTTGGTTCCTCTTATACAAAATAAAAGATTTAAAGCGAGGGGAGGGAGTCGAACCCTCTTCCTCGGCTCTGCAGGCCGGTGCATAACCGTTCTGCTACCCCCGCTTGTATTCTAACAGAATTTACGATTCAAAATCCTTTTTATAGTTTTGCTTGGCAAACTTATTTCATGACAGAACAAGAATGCTTGCTTGTAAAGACTGCTTCGGAAATATCCTTAAAAAGCCCTTTTGTAAGGCGCTTTTTTACAAAAAAACTAGAGCAAAGTATAAAATTTTCACTGAAAAGGCATGGTATTGAATTGGATAAAATTGCGAGGGGTGGCGGTCGGCTTTACCTGTTCTGCGAAAACTCGCAAAAGGCACAAAAAGTTCTTTTAACAATTTCGGGAATTCACGCAACAGCAATCGCGCAGCATTTCAAACCTGCGGAGTACAATGAAATTGAATCACAGGTTGTTTTATTTGCAAAAAAGTTTTTGAAAGAAGGAAACGAGTTTGCTTTGGATGCAAGGTCTGTTGGAAACAATATTTCGGCACGTGGCATTGAGCAAAAAGTTGGCGCTGCTGTAATGGATGCAATTCCTGGTTTGAAAGTAAAGCTAAAAAATCCTGAAAAGGAAATTTTTATTGAAGTAAGCAAAAAGGATTTTTTCATTTACACAGAACAAGCTATGGGGCTTGGTGGCTTACCTTCTGGTGCAGAGGGTGCTGTTGCAATGCTTTTTGATGGTAAAGAAGATGAATTGCCTGCGGCATTTCTGTTAATACACAGGGGCTGTAATATTTTTCCAATTGTTAAAAAGAATTCAAAAAAACTTGAAAAGCATATCGCTAAGCTTGTTCAATTTAATGATTACAGGCAATTTGCTTTAACCAATGAAGAGGATTTATCTGAATTGATTAAGGAAAGAAAGATTAAGGCAATTGCAACAGCGGATTCAAAAACTGATGAGAAAAACCTTGCCAAATATGAAAAATTTAATAAAAAGCAAAATCTTGTAATCCTAAGGCCGCTTTTGCTTTATCCTGAAAAGAAAAAAGCAATGCTTTTGAAGCTTTTTTTTCCAAATGAAAAGAATTAAATAATCCCTCTGCCTTACCTTAAAGCATGAAAAAAGCATTTTTGATTGCTGCATTGGTTGCATCACTTGTTTTAAGCGGGTGTATTATGCCAGCTCCTGATTCTACAGGACTTGAACAATCTCAGGGGATTATACCGCTGGACAATCAACAGCCAAACAATCAGCAGCCTGATAGCCAGCAACTTGTTGAATGTCCTGATGGTTCTTTTGCAGCTTCTGCAGATCTTTGTATTGGTTCACCAGAACAACCTCCTGTAAATCTAGGTGTTGAAAACTGTGGTTCCATTGATATTACAAACCTTGCAATGGCAACAGGTTCAACAGAAGAAAAGACAAACCTTTCATGCTTTAATCAAAACATGGCTTCCTGTATTAATTCAACTTTTGAGCTTACAGGCCAGTTCGGAGGGCTTTTTTCTGTTTTGGGAGAAGAAGGAGACAATTGTCTTATTTCCTATTATGATAACACTGATCGCATTCTAAAAA
>SDBT01010301.1_pt1 | contig 15105 bp, 5 predicted proteins | sample 2277101 | NCBI WGS metagenome assembly SDBT01 (sample SAMN10404973, study PRJNA504765) | marine sediment metagenome | isolation source: marine sediment core GS10_PC15, 103 cmbsf | place: Arctic Ocean: Southern Knipovich Ridge | collected 2010 | reverse complement strand
TTCACAACCATCTATAGCAAATTTCCTTGGCAAAGCATTTATAGTTGGTTATAAATCTGGCACTACATTTTTACCTAATGCTACTGTAAATGCAACCACATTTTCAACCTCTGACAGCGATATAACATCAATGCCACAGGCTAAATATACTGTTGTTTATAGAGATTTGTTGTATGTATTACATGCTAAGACTGGTGGTACAGTATATCCTAGTAGGGCTTATTACTGCGATGAAATAACAAGCGGTGCTATTAGTTGGAATAATTTAACAACAAAGTTTGTATCTTTCGGATATGATGATGGTGATGAAATTACTGGTGCTGTAGAGGCTTTAGATAGACTTGTAGTGTTTAAAAGGTTTTCAATATGGAAGTATGATGAATCTTCTGTTATTAAAATAGCCGACATTGGATGTGATAGTTTTAGGTCAATAAAAATAATAAATGAAATATTATATTGGACAAACAGAAAGGGTACTTGGAGATGGCGTGGTGGTGAACCAGAACTTATATCCGCAAAAGCACAGGAATATTTTGATGCAGTAAACCAAACAACATTAGGAGACCAAGTTGCTGAAATATATGACCAAGATGAATATAGAGTATCTATTGGGGATGTTACTGTGCAGGGTATAACATATAACAATGCTTGGTTTTGCTGGAATACAACTAGGGAAAAATGTTACATAAGGTGTACTGTTGATGAGGTTAAATCAGCCTGTCAGTATATAGAATCTGGCGTTAGGCGTACTTATTTTGGTAATGATAATGGCTATGTAATGAAATTTGCCAATGAGGTTGATAGTGTATATACAGATAATACAGCTGAAATAGATAGTTTCTTTATAACAAAAGCGTTAGACTATGGAGTCCCAGAAGATATTAAATTTACAAACCATATAACTATTTTTTCAAATTATGCTGTTGGTATGAAGTGTGCAATTGAAGCAGACAATTCAGGTGTATTTAATGATTCGACAGCCCCAGTATTAAAAAAGAATGTTTCTACATATGATTTAGGTTCTTCTGCTAACAGGATGAGGTATAAATTTTATGAAAAAAGTGGTGGTAAGTCTTGGGAATTTGAAGGATTTACTATAGAAACAGAAGTAAAAGAAGAAAAACGATAATATGAGTTATAAGGACTTACAATATGATAACTTACTGTCAAAAAAATCAAACCCAGAAGAAATAACCAACTTAAATGTTGATTCATTAATAGAGTCTGGGGCTATTTCCTTTGGGAAAACCGATTTGGCAGTTTTAAATAATCGAATTATCGAATTATCGGTAAAAAAGGGAAGCGGAGATACTGCTTTTAGGGCTGGTAAGACGGACTTTACAAATACTGAATCTGGCTTTATATTAGGAATAGATGATAGTGATTCTGACACAGCTAAACTTTATATAGGTGATTCAAGTGAATACTTAAATTGGGATGGTAGTTCCTTAACTTTAACAGGAACAATAACTGCAGGTTCTGGTACTATTGGTGGATGGGTTGTTACCTCTGATGCAATTAAAGATTTGGCTGGAGTAGTTGGTATGTCTTCTGCTGTTACTGGTGGAGATGATATAAGATTTTTTGCGGGACACGCTACACCTGCATCCGCTCCTTTTAAAGTAACTGAAGCTGGAGTATTAACAGCAAGTTCCGCAATTATAACTGGTACTATAAATATTAGTAACCCAAACGATATAGATGGTTCTACAATAACGAATGATGATGGTTGGACAGATGATACAGCAGCAGACGCAGCTCAATCTACCGCAGATGCTAGAATAACTACGTTTTTTCAAACAGGAATACCTACCTCATTAGCAGCAGGAGATTTATGGGTAGATACGGATGATTCAAACAAATTATACAGAGCTACTGGGATAGGTGATACTACGATTGAAGCAGGTAAATGGATTTTAGCCCAAGACCAAGATGTGCCACAAGCAATATCTGACGCTGCAAATGCACAGACTACCGCTGACAGCAAGATAGTAACATTTTTACAAGCTGGTGTTCCTACTGCTACAGATGCAGGCGACTTATGGGTTGATACTGACGATGACAATAAACTATACAGAGCTACAAATGTTGGAGATGATGAGATTACAGCAGGCGAGTGGGTATCTGTTCAAGATGCTACAATAGCACAAGCACAATCCGATGCTACACAAGCTATAACTGATGCCGCAGGAGCTCAAGGAACGGCTGATGGAAAGGTAGTAACCTTTTTTCAGAACGGTGTACCAACCTCAGAGGGTGCTGGAGACTTATGGATTGATACTGATGACGGTAATAAACTTTACAGGGCTACAAACGCTGGTGATGACCAAATAATAGCTGGGGAATGGATAGAAGTACAAGATGATGATATTGCAACTGCTATATCAAATGCAGCAACAGCACAAAATACTGCTGACAGTAAAATAGTTACTTTTTATCAGTCTGCTATTCCAACAGCCACAGATGCAGGAGATTTCTTTTTTGATACTGATGACGGAAAAATGTATAGGTCTACTAATATAGGTGATACACTGATACAGGCTGGACAATGGGAAAGAACGGATGTTGGATTAACGCCAGGATTAATAGATGTTTTGAACACAACTAACGCACCTGCCGCCGCTAATGCTGATGTAACATCAACAATAATAGATGGTGGCTTGGTAACTACTGGATTTATAACACTAGGTACTTCTGGAAATATAAAAAGTGGGCAAACAGCTTATGATACTGGTACTGGGTTTTTCTTAGGTGATGTTAGTGGAACTCCTAAATTTTCAATAGGTGCGTCAGCAGGTAATAAATTAACTTGGGATGGTTCGGCTTTAACAATAAATGGTTCTGTAATAACTTCGCCAAAAATTACAGGAATTGTAACTGGTTCAGAAATTGCTATACAAGGATGGACACACGATATGGTATTTAGCGTTACTGATGCTGATACGATAGCTTGGTCTAGTGGTACTGTTACTTTAATGAATGGGGACACTTATAGTATTGATGCTGGTAATACTGGTAATATGGCTGCCGAAACTTATATATATTTAGATGCAGGAACGTCAATAACGGTTTTACAAGCAACTACTACTAAAGCAACGGCAGTAGGTTCTGGCAAGATAATGGTAGCTGTTTGTGAAAATGCTACTGGTGAAGCAGAATTTGTAGTATTCGGTTCAGCTGAGGCTAATATAGATGGTGCTAAAATAAGAGCGGCTAGTGTAACAGCAAATGAAATAACTGCTGGCACAATAACAGCTAACGAAATTACTGGTAGCACATTATCGGCTATATACGCAGACTTAGGAACAATAACTGCTGGTAGTATCTCGATTATTGCTGGGGCTAATACAATAGGACTTACACCTGCAGGAGGTAACGCTATCTTCTCTGGAACAACTGGCTCACCAGAATTTGCAGTAACACCAGCAGGAGCAGTAACCGCAACAGATATTGATATTGGTAGTAGACGACTTACCGTAGCTCCAGGAGAAAGCATTCAGGATGCTATTGATACTCTAAATGCTGGTACTGGAGGTACTGTATTTTTACAAAATGGTACTCATACTGTTACTAGCAATATAACTTTATATTCAAATATTTATATACAAGGACAAAACTTTTCTAGTGCTATTGTAGATTTTACTAATTGGACTAGAGGATTTAAAGCAACTGGAACAAACGCATATACAACTGGTACTATAAGTATTGATAACAATAGTACAACTGTTACTGGTGTTGGAACTACTTTTGCTTCTGGCATGGTCGGTAGGAGTATTTATTTAGCTGGCGGTTGGTATCCAATAACTGTTTTTACTGATACAACACATATAACAATAGGAATAGCTTATGCTAGTGAAGATTTATCTGGAGTAAATTATGCGATAGCAATACCAGTAGAAGATGTTAGAGTTGCTGGTATTACTATTAAAAATGCTGATGCTGGGGTAAAATTACAATATACCAATCAAGTTTACTGTGAATTTGTAGAAATACAGACATCTGTTATAGGTTATGATTACGATTATGCTGCAAACTTTAGAATTGATAATGGTATAGGTATAGGTGATGAAAATCATATAACCTTAGATAGTTGCGGACTTGGTGTTATTAATGGTTTTGGCGGATTACATACTACCAATGCCTTTGGTGGAGGAGAATATAGTGGTGTAAAATTAACATCTTGCCATAGTTTAATGTTTACTGGTAACTATATATTAAACTCGGTTACAGACGGAATACGAATTACAAACTGTAAAGATATGTCATTCTTTGCAACGGTATGTACTGAAAATGCAGGACAAGGCATAGAGTTGGTTTCTGGTAATACTAATATATTATTTGTTTCTTGCGGTGGTAGAAGTAACGGTTCTGATGGTATTAAATTGACAGCAACGAGTGATAACTGTGTCATTGGTTCTTGTGCGTTTAATGATAATGGTGGATATGGTATAAATATAGCAGCAGCAACTTGTGATAATAATGTTATAAGAAATAATGTATATGATGGAAATAGTTCAGGAACATACAACGATAGCGGAACTAATACCTCAACAGATGCTGATACTACCGACAGAATAACAAGAATATTTACTGCTGGTGAAAATATAGCAGCTAATGATGCTATTTATATAAGAGGTAATACACATTCAATAGATTTAGAATCGGGTAGTAATCAATTTTTAAATATTGCTGACGGCGATCAAACTGGTTTAGATTTATCTGGAGATAACACTATTGAATTTTTGATTAAATTTGAGTCATTTGGAGCTAATGATACTTTAAGATACATTTATTCTAAAATCTCTACTGGTAATGAAGGAGGATATGGATTAAAAATATATAATGCTACTGGGACACAAACATTACAAGCAGAAATATATGAAACAGCCGATACTACAACAAGAGATGTTATATCTTGGACACCATCTATCGTAACTGGTACTTGGTATCACTTTGCTATTACCGTAGATATATCGGCAGCGTCAGCAACAACATTTGAATTATTTTTAGATAGTGTTAGCCAGGGGAATGGTTCAGTTAATGTTGGTGATAATTGTGCATCAATTATAAACAATGCTTTTGATTTTAGAATAGGTGCTAGTGGAAACAGTGATTTGTTTGAAGATGGTTTAATAGATGATTTTAGAGTGTGGGATGATATAAGAACACCAACTGAAATAGCAGATAATTATCAAAAAGAATTAGTTGGAGATGAAGATAACCTAGTTGCATATTGGAAATTTAACAATTCATTATTAGACGAAACTTCAAATAATAATGATTTGTCAAATAATGGTTCAGCCGTATTTTCAACCGATACTGAATTTGATGCTGGAACAAATACAGCTATCTTTAAAACAGATGCAAGTCTTGCGAGAACATCAGATGGATTTATTGGTTTTGCAATTTCTGCCATTACAAGTGGAAATGAAGGAACAACGGTTATATCGGGAGTAATAGCTGGCTTTACTGGATTATTAGTTGGAACAAAATATTATCTAAGTGATACTGCTGGAGAAATATCAACATCAGTTGGCTCGGTAACAAGAAAAGTGGGAATAGCGGTATCAACAACAGAACTTTTGATAACAAATATCTGGTAATAATAATTAATTTATATATATGGCATACACACCAAGCGGATTAGGGACTAATACAGCCGAAGACCTTAGCCGAAGACAAAAGGCTGCATACTCATCCCAGGAAGACCAATTAAAGAATGGACAACTTTTTTGGCTTGGTGGGGGCGGTAGTGCTAAAACATTAGCACAATATGTAGACGGAACAATAAGAATTTACAAAAGTGAACAGCCCCCAGAACTATCTGACGCTGAAAGAAATAGTATATTACAACATTCACGAACACAATTTACAGCCGCTGAAAGTGGTACACCAGTTCATCAATATTGGAGTTGGGTTAATGCTGGGCGTCAGGATTTAGCTGATGATATGTTAGAAAATTTAAAATGGCAAGGTAAAACCCAAGAATATTGGGGGAATAAATCAACTGAAGAATTAATGAAGCAATTAGACTTAGCTGGGCAAACACCTATAGATTTAACACTTACTGATGCTGGGCAAAAGAATGGAGTTCTACGAGATGTGGTTATGAAACTTCCACAAGAAAATATTAGCGAAATAGAACAATTTAAGTCTGGTTGGATTAGTCCAACATTGCCACCAGAAATACAAGAAATGCCAGATTTAACAGCTGCACAAAGAACTCAAATGGTTGAAAATCTAGAAACAATGAAAAAAGAAGAACAGGTTAGAGTTTTAGCTAGTAAAGATATTAAAACTTTGTTGGAAATACCTATTACAGATATTAATTTTAAAGATGGTCTAAGCCAAACACAAAAAGATAGTATTACTAAATTGTCAAAAAAGCCTGCAAGTGAATGGAATGATACAGATAAAGCTAATTGGAACTATGCAACTAATAATCAGACGTTACCAGGACAGAGAACTACTACGACTACTACACCAACAGACATAAACTTTAAGTCTGGATTATCAGACCAACAAAAATCTGGGATAACTGATTTATCTAAAAAACCAGTATCACAGTGGACGGATACAGATAAAGCTAATTGGAATTATGCTACCAACAATCAAGCATTACCAACACAAGCAACCGCTCCTACTGATATAGCTTTTAAAGAAGGATTAACACCAGAACAAAGAGCTGGCATAAATGATTTAGCAAAAAAACCAACCGCACAATGGACAGATACAGATAGGGCTAACTGGAATTACGCTACTGGCGGACAACCAGTGCCGCAGATATCTGGAGTTGATACTGATACTGGGACAGGGGCAGGAGGAGATACTGGCACAGTGGATGAGCCTGGTTCTGGTGGTCCAAATACAGTTGATACTGGAGGATTAACAGAAGAACAAAAGGCAGCTATGAAAGAATTAAACGATGCTATAGATGGCTGGGAGGGGTTAGATATGAACCAAAAAGCTATATTAAAAGAAATAGCATCGCAAGACTTTACATCTGGGCAAAAAATACCAACCACAACTGAGTTATCTCAAATAATACAAGATGCGGCTACAAATGCACAAGCAGATTTAGACCCATATTATCAAAAGACTGAAATGCGTGAACTTGAGGATATAAGAAACTCGATGGAAGATATAAGGTCTGAGGCATCACGGTATGGTAAGCAAGAAGCTATTGGATATAAAGAAAAACTTGAAACAACTAAGCAAGGTTTAAGGGCTAGGGGTATGACATTTTCTGGTAAATCTAGAGCATTACTTGGTGCTGAAACAGCGATAGGTGCTGGTGGAAGAGGAGTAGAGGGGGCTATACCAGAGGCAAGGCGGATAGGTTATGAGGGCAAGGTAGCTGATTATCAAGAAAGGGCTAGAGATATTGGTTTAGCTGGAGAAAGATATTTAGGCTCTGGCAAGATAGGAGATTTAGGAGGTATTAGTACGCCCTATGGGTCTAGACAGTTATACACTCCTAAAAAAGAGGGTCAGGTTGGGTATGTTTCTACTGGAGACTTAGAGCTAGATAAGTTGAAAGAAACTGCAAAAAGCAAATGGGAACGTGTAGAAGCTTACAGAGCTAATATTTAATTTTTACATATATGGCACTTAACACACAAGGATTACAAGAAGCATACACTAGACAGCAACGTGGGCAATCAAACCAAACCGATGATGCTAATCTAAAATATGCTATGTCAAAGGGCTGGACACCGCCAACAAGCCCTCCAGGACAACCAGGACCAACCATTCGTAGAACAGATGATGGTGGTATCGAGGAAAGGGCAGACCCTCGTTCAATAGTGGATAGGTTTTCTAACTTAGAGTCGTTTAATAACAGCACTCAATTTTTAGAGGCGGCTAAAAAAGTTATACAAATGAAGCAGAAAGCAACACAACCCCTTAGTGAACAGAAAGCCTTTTGGAGAACATTACAGACCAGTACCACTCCTTTTGGAGGTATGGTTTCTCCAGCAGTTAGTCCAGTAGGACAATTTGCAGATGAAAGGTTTAGAGAGATGAGTCCAGGAGACCAATCATCTATAAGGGCTAGTAGGTATGGAGCTGCACAAGCTCATTTACGTGGCATTAGAGAAGAGGAGGAATATAGGGGTGGAAGAATTGAAGATTTAATGTCATCTATGAGTAGTATTATGGCAGAAAAGAATAAACTTTCAAAAGAAGCATCTCTTGCCGAAGGTAGAGCATTAGATATACTTAAAAAGAAAAAAGATTTAAACATACCGCTAGACGATAGTGATTATAAAAAGATAGGTGTTATATCTATTGATAACAAAGTTGGTGGTACAATTTCATGGCAACATAATAACCCACTTAACCTTAAATATGCTAAATGGGAAGATAAATATGGTGCTACCCCAGGGAAAGCAGGTACGGATGGTGGTAGATTTGCCTTGTTCCCAGACGTTGAAACGGCTTATAAGGCTTATAAACAATTACTAGGTAGTGATGCTTATAAAGATTTATCTCTTGAAAAAGCTATGAGAAAATGGTCTGGTAATGGTTATGGGGCAGAAGTATTTCCTAATGCTAAATTATTTGGACCAAGTCTAAGTATGCAAAAGGTATTAGATGACCCTGTCATGTATAAGCAATTAATGGATGCTATGAAAGTTCGTGAGGGTTGGGTAGAGGGGACTATACTTGGAGCTGATGAACAAGTTGAACACACTATGTGGACTGAGGCTGCTGTTAGGACTTTAGCACAAAAAGTTCCAGGAAAAAATTCAACTGAATTGTGGGAAAATTATACTGATGCAGAATTGGACAAGTTTGCAGAAGATGCTGGGACAGATTTAGTTACATTAACTGTTGCTAAAATACCACCACAATCTTTATTAAGAATAGGACTAAGCAAAGAACAGGCTAAAGAAATATTAACCTTACAATCGTTAGGAGTACCTTCTGAAGAAATAAAAAGTTTGATGACAGAGTTGGGTATGGATGCTTCTAAGTATGAAGACTTGATGCTTATTTTAAAAAATATAGATAAAACAACTGGAAGTAGTTTTGGATAATTTTATGGGAAGTTTATTAGAGCTTTACAACAAAAAACAAGATGGTAAACCAACAACAACAAAAACTGGTGGTTTAATAAAACTTTATAGAGAAAGGCAGGCAGTTGCTTCTATGGAAGAAGAAAGACGGAGAACTACACCAGACCCATTTACTGGGAGATTGCCAGACCAACCTCAGGTATTACCAGATTTAACTAAGGGTAGACCAGTTGGTCCTATGACAAGAGTACCAACAGAGCCTATTGTTCAAGAAAGACCTCTTGCTCCAACAGAGCCTACTTTGGCTAGGAGACCAGTAGTAGAATCAGAAGAAGAACTTAGGGCTGCTCCAAAGCCTACTTTTTGGGATAAGGTCAAAGAACTTACTACTAAGCCTTTTAGAGAAACAGACGAGGATAAGAAAGCTAAAGATTGGGCTTCTTATGCTATCTCTAAACAATATGGTTTAGACCAAGTAAGGGTTAGAGAAAACTTATCAGATATAACTAAGGAAATAGGATTAAGGGGTGTACCTACTGTAATGGAAATAGGAGAGGCTGCTATTATTGCACCAGTTGTTGCTGGGTTAATGACAAACCCAATAGTTACTGCGTTAGGTATAGCTGGTTTTGAGGCTTTATCAGAAGTTGAAAGTTTTATCGTTAATAAAATAAAGGGGGAAAAATATCAGGCATTTCAAGCTAAGGGATTAGAAAACCTATTGCCAGACGAGGCTAATGATTTTACAAGAGAGGTTGTGGATATATTTGATTTTATAGCAAAGGGTAAGGTTCTCCACAGCATATATAAAAAAGCTCCTGCATTAAAGGAGCAATTTACTAAAGATTTAATTACAGAATATAAACTGCCAGAAAAGATATATATAGAGCCAGCGAAAGTTAAATCTATTTTTCAGACTGGCGAAAAGATAAGCAAGGCAGAAACACAAATGATTTCTGAACTTGGGTTATCTGGAACAGAGTATAGGCGAGCAATCAGAGATGGTGTACAGATAGAAGTTCCTGCAGAGGTAATTCTTAAGATTGTTGATAAGCCTTACTGGGCTAAATTAAAACAAACTCTTGGCGTAAAGCAAACAGGACCAGTTATAAAATCTACTAGGATAATTGGTAAGCCAGTTAAACAACCTACGGCTTTATTAGAAGAGCCTAAGCGTGCATTTGTGATACCAGAGGGTAAACCAACAGAGGTTGTAAGTAGTTTGACTGCAAAACTAAAGACTAAATTAGTTCAAAAGCAGAGATTACTAACCGAAAGAGCAACACCAGAAATAAAAGCATCTGTGGAAAGGTTACAGAGGGTTGTGGAAAAGTTAGAAAAAGCACCAGTTGTTAAGGAAAAAGCACCAGTTGTTAAGCCAGAAGTCATAGAGAAACCTAAGCCCATCGTTAAAGTTAAGGTTGTGGAAAAACCAACTAAACTATTTCATGGTTCTGCTGATGGTAAGTTAAAGATAGATAGGGCTGGTAATATTAATTTAGGTGTTTCTAAGAGTGATGTTGGACGATTTGGTGATGTAGTAGAGATTGATACCGCTGGATTAAAGATAAAAGAATTTAAGACTAAAGAAGAGTTATTTAACGCAGCTATAAAAAAACTTAGTTGGCAGAGAAAAGGCTTTGATATATTAAAGTCTGGCAATCACGCCATAGCTATTAACCCTAAAAGGTTTGCTAAAGAATTTGGACGTAGAACGAAAGACATCAGGTTAGAAAAGATTGGCACACTACAAAAGAGATTTGAGAAAGCTAAGTTACCCAAGAGGGAAGTTGGCAGACCTAAAGTTCCTGGAACTATTACTCAAGAGGAAGCTTTTGTTAAACGTGCTTTAGTTAGGGCTAAGGAAAGGGAGGCTGCTAAAAAGATAAAGAGTGTACTTGAAAAAGGTAAGCCAAAGGAAAAAGAAACACCACAACAAATTAGAGAAAGATTAACAATAGAAAAAGCTGAGGTTGCTGCTAGAAGAAAACTGGGTGAGTTCACAGACAAAGAAATAGACTTAGGTATTAATAAAAAACTTGTTTCAGATAAAAGTCCAGAATACGCTAGGTTGTTAAAGTTGAAAGAAGATGGCAAAGACCAAGCATACTTCTCTCAATTAGCTCTTGATAAGTCTTTAGATTATATGTCTGGTAAAAGCAAGATAGATGAGTCTGCAATTATCGAAAAGTTTATAGATGACCATTTTCTGCAGGGCAGTGAAACAGCTTACTATGCCAGAGAATCTAAAGCACTTGGCTTCTTTGAAAAGAGGGGTACAGCTCCACAAGGCGAATTTAAACTATACGAAGAGGGCTTTAGGCTTATTAAAAAATATGCTAAAAAGGTTTCAGAGAAATATATACCTAGAGGTAACGCAGGGGTAATGTATAAAGATACACTGAATATAGCCGTTAAATCATTAAATAATATTTCAACTGTTATACATGAAATAGCCCACGTTTTAGACAAGGGTAATTTAATAACAAAAAAGGTAATGACAGACAGGTCTGGGAACAAAAAGGTTATTAAAGACCTTAAAGATGTTTACATGAAACACTACTCACGTCCTAGTAAGTCAGCTAAGCTGGAGACAAAGATAATTGAGGGGTTTGCGACTTTAGTGGAACTCCAAGTATCTCAACCATCGGTAGTAAAAGCCAACTATAACTATACAGCCAATGCTTTCCTTAGAGAAGGTGGCGAGTTTTATAATCCTTTGTTTAAAGAATTCTTGAAAGACTCAAACCTTATAGTGGAAAAATATCAGGGTCTAAGTTCTTTAGATAAAATTAAGTCTAGGGTTGTGCATAAGACTAGAAAGGGCAGAGAAGAACAGGGCTACTTTAAATTATTTGATACAATTAGAACTCAAGCATTTGATAATGTTTGGGGTATAGAAAAGATAGCAATGGAAGCTGGGGTACACTATACAATGGATGACCCATCTTTATGGATGCGACATTATAATAGAGCTTCTAATATTTATGGTAACAACATTTCTTCTAAAAATGGTGGCTATTGGACTTTAGGTAAAGACGGTGAATTTCATCAAAAATATGATTATAATTGGAATACATTGGCGGCTAGTTTAGAACAACACAAGTTATCTGAAGATTATGGAGCATACTTAGTATCCAGAGATGCCTATTATAACCATTTAAGGGTTGCAGAAGAAATACTTAAGGGCGATAAGGGGGATAAAGAAATGATAGCACACGTGACTAAGGTTCTAAAGAAAACTGGCATAACAAGAGAAGAGGCTATTGAGTCTTATAATGAAAACAAGTCTAGGTTTAAAGAATATGATAAAGTATATGACGAATTAGTGCAGGCAGACCTAGATATGCTTCATCATCCGTTGGTTAGGATAATAGATGATGCTACCTATAAAGAGTTAAGTGCAAGAAAAGGATATAGCCCATCAAAAAAAGTGTTGATGGATGAGTTTGGCGACCCCGAAGGAACAAGTGCTTTTTATAATAAAGGAACAGCTATAAATACATTAGCAGCAAGAACAGGGTCAGAGAAACCTATATTAAGCCCAGTTTTAGGCTCAATACAAAACCACGCAGAAGTATTAAGGAAATCTATTAAGCAAATAGTATTTAACAAGCTACTTGAATTAAGTACTGATTTCCCGACGGTGTTTCAAGCTGTACCTCTAGAGGCTGTGCCTAGTGGTAAAAGAATGGTATTACCACAGTCAAAAGACCCTAACATTATTTTTGCTAGGGACAAGGACTTTAAGACAAAGGCTTTGATAGTTGATAAAGAAATACGTAAAGTATTCGAGGTAGCATTTGATAGCACTAGCATCGGTGTCTTTGAAAAAATAGCTAAAACATCTGCTAGATGGTTTGTTAAGGGTACTACTGGAATGTATATACCATTTGCACTTACCAACATAGCACTTGATAGTATATCTGTAACAGCACAATCTAGAAATAAGTTAGTGCCTATTTTAAGCTCGCTTAATCAAATGCGACAATTATTTACAAAAAAAGCTCCGCAAATCCGTGGATATGTTGATGAGTTTTTCCTACTTGGGGGGCATATGCAAACCTTTATCAAAATGACAGATAAGTCTCCAGAACAAATTTTTCAAGAACTAAACCGAGATAAGAAAATATTAGATAAGGTTTTAGACACTGTTGATTATGGTATGGACTTTGTATCTAAACCATCACAGTACAGCGAACTTATTAACAGGATGGGTGAGTATATAAAAGCTAGGAAAAATGGTAAATCACAGCTAGTGGCGATAGAAGAATCTGGCAGAGTTACTGCATCTTTTCACCATAAAGGTAGGCTTGGAAACAGAGCTGGTAGAATTGCTGTATCTTCCTACCCATTTGCCAACGCTCAATTACAAGTTTTACACACAGCGATGAGAGCATCTGTTGACCCAGTAACTAGAGCTAAGGCTGCTGTTCTTTTTACAATGATGACTGCATTACAGGTAGCATCATTTATGTCTTTGATATACGCACTTAAAAAAGCAAAAGAAAAAGGTGGCGAAGCATATGAAACTATGAAAAAATTTGCTGACCAGAGAACATCTTTTACTACTTATGAGGCATCTAACTACCTTTGGTATATAAACAATGATAAATATAAGAAACTTAGAGTTCCTAATACTTATAATGCCGCTGGTTCTATCGCAAACTTATTACTGGCTAACCACTATTTAGATGCTGGTTATAGTGGTAAGGACTTTTTAGATGTTGCGACAGATACTGTCATACCAAGACAACTTAATCTAACTAGACCAAAAGAGATGGCTGCATCTATAATACCTCATATTGTTAAACCAGAAATGTTGACAGCCTTTGGATTAAAAGATTTCCCTGAAGTTGAACCTATTGTATCATTTGGAATGAAGTTTAAACCTGCCAAAGAACAATATTATGATGATACTAATGACTTAGCTAAGCTAATCGGTAAGTCTCTTAATGTATCACCACTAAAGGTAGAATACTATATGAAAACTAGGTTTGGTAGAACATTAGATGAACTAACCAAGAAAATGTTTACGCCAGAAGATTACGCTTCATCTATAGTTAAATCTTTTACTAGGACATGGGAGAAAGGTGATTACTTATTTTCTGGTAGAATCTTTGATAAGTTTTATGAAGAAAAAACTGATACAGAACAAAAGTACAAAGTAAACGAAGAGAGCAAAGAAGCGTGGGGACCTCAAAAAAGGTTTAATACTGAGGTTGCTAATATAATTAGTGCTTTAAAAAAGATAGACAGAGCCAACATAGATATACCGCAAAATTATAAAAATATGGTTTTTGAAATGGTTAATAAAATTAATACAGGCGACAGAGGTGAAGCGTTGTTAATATATAATGAATTACTATTAAAAGACCTAGATGTATTTGTTTCTAAGAACAAGCAGAAATAGAAAAAACACTCGGTGAGGAGTGTCTTTCTATAATTAATTATGTTCAGCCTTAGCCAAACACTCGTACTCATCATTAACATTCTCCTAGTAAAGAGGGTAGCCAATAGTTCATACATATTAGTTAATTGTAGCGGAAAAAGGAATCGAACCTATGACCTTCTGGCTCGCAAAGCCCGATGCTCTACCACTGAGCTATTCCGCAATATCTATTTCTATTTCAACTCTTGGTTTGTAACTGTAAATCTTTTTTGCCTGTATCACACATACATTTTCATCCTTATCGTAACAGACACCTTCAAGAGCATCTAAATAAAATTTAATAATATTATCTAAATCTGGTCTCTTAATATGTGGCGTACCCTCTAACGCCATCTTTTTTTTGTCCGATAAAGATGACGGTATAGGCATGTACGCATTAAGCGTGAGGCTCAGTGGTCGTGAATGTAACATTTGAATGTTCGGGTACTTCAAACGTATCTGCTGTACCACCATCTCCTGGTCTAATCGGCTCGGATTGTACCCGTGGGGATGTCCCCCCCTGATTGTAACCTTGGGACGCTTTAGAGGAATTGGCTTTCCTTCTATTATTATCTTCATCTATTGATTTCATTATACATAATAAATTAAGCTGGTCTATCGTTCTAGGCTTTGGCTTACCATCGTTAGCAAATA
>SDBT01010300.1_pt1 | contig 15106 bp, 9 predicted proteins | sample 2277101 | NCBI WGS metagenome assembly SDBT01 (sample SAMN10404973, study PRJNA504765) | marine sediment metagenome | isolation source: marine sediment core GS10_PC15, 103 cmbsf | place: Arctic Ocean: Southern Knipovich Ridge | collected 2010 | reverse complement strand
GTCGGCCACCAACGGGGTGCTGAGTGAACGTCAATTGGAATGGATTGTAAAACATTTTTCCAGCTTAAATATTTCTTTTGACGGACTTCCCCATGTTCAGGACTATCACCGCCCGATTCCAAACGGTAAAGGTTCATTTAAGTTTGTAGATAATACAATGCGTTTTCTTGATGACAATAATTTTAATTATGGTATCAGGAGTACAATAAGTTCCTACAATGTTGAATTGATGGAAGAAAGTGTCGATTTTATCTGCCGGAACTATAAAACAAACACTATACATTTTGAACCTTTATTCCACTGCGGCAGATGCAAAACGGAAGACGATTTGAAACCGGATATGGGAAAATTCGCCCAAAATTATTTTAAATGTGATGCCCAAATTAAACAGTATGGCATAAAATTGACCTATTCAGGCTGTAAAATTGAAAGCCTGACAGATTCATTTTGCGGTGTTTCCTGTGATAATTTCTCGGTTACACCTGATGGCCATATTACAACCTGTTATGAGGTTGTTTCAAAAGATGATCCGAAAGCCGACACTTTCTATATCGGGAGATTTGGAAAAGATGGCAGAATGAGGATAAATGAGAAAAAAAGAAAATTCTTACATTCGCTCTCAGTAGATAACTTAGATTATTGTCAGGATTGTTATGCCAAGTGGCATTGTGCGGGAGAATGTGTCGCAAAAATTGGCCATATGGACTATACAGGAGACCGCGGGCATGACAGATGTGAGTTAAACAGACAGATAATAAAAAACCGTCTGTTAAGTTTAGTAGAGGGGAAATACCCTCATTTGTTGAGAAACGAACCGGAAAATGAAAATAAAAAGGACATTAAGAAATCGGGTGTAATAGGTCACTCACAAGGGGGGAACGATCGTCACAGAAATTAGCGAAGCGGTTTCTGGGACAATAACGCCATAATAACCGGGATATTACAATTGGGTGATCTGAAAAAATAGTAAATACATCCAAAAAGCCCGCAAATCATGTGAATGGAGACCTATATAGAATAGTTTTAAATACATATTCGAATAATTACCGTGATTCGCGGGAAAGAGAATTTAGAGGAGAAACACAATGCCGCAAAAACCGAATGACCGGCTTAAAAAGAACGGCAAGTCCGGTGGAAAACCGAAAATTATAAATAGTATTGATATCAAAATTCCTGATAAAGACGTTTATATCATGCAGCCTGATGAAAAGGCCCCAAGCGGAAACGGGACATGTTCATGCCATTCCGTATGCACCTGCGTGCCGGTTAAAAATTGTAATTGTGATATAGTATGCACATGCGACGCTGTCTGCAGCACTAATTATTGTCCGTGTCACCCATTTGCAGGATGCGCACGTCATGTTTGTTCTTGTAATCCTGTTTGCAGTTGTGTACCAACCTGTGGATGTACAAGTACTCATTATTGGTTCCCAAATTGAGTTATAATTCAGGTGAGGATCAGGTAGTTTTTCGAAACCGATCTATGTTTTCACCGGAGTTAATCAGCTATAGCGATTATTTTGCAGATCAAAAGGAGATTATATAAGATGAAAGCAAAATTAATTTTAGGCAGTTTGATCATTTTCCTGTTTTCCCTTTCTGCCTCAGCTCAAAATCCAGGGACAAAAAAATGGACCTTTGACATCGCCAGTTCTTACTCGTTTTCAGTGAAAACATCACCGGCTTTGGCTGATGATGGAACCATATATATCGGCTCAGATGATAATAATTTGTATGCGGTTTATCCGGACAGCACTTTAAAGTGGAAATTTCCAACCGGTGGCGACATCGATGCATCTCCGGCCATCGGCTCGGATGGCATTATTTACCTAGGTTCGGTTGATAAGAACCTGTATGCTATTTATCCTGATGGGACGCAGAAATGGGCATTTGATACTCAGGGAATGATAACTTCATCGCCAGCCATCGGTTCAGATGGAATTATCTATGTTGGTTCACGTGATTTTAAACTTTATGCGATTTATCCCGATGGTATACAAAAATGGGCATTTGATACCGGAGGTGCTATTAACTCATCTCCATCCATAGGTGCAGACGGGACGATTTATGTGGGCAGTGATTATGGTGCGTCGGGCTACAGTGGTAGTTTGTATGGGATCCGTCATGATGGAGTTCAGAAGTGGCGATACGATGCACTTTATGATATCAGATCATCACCGGCAATAGATTCTGATGGATCTATTTATGTGAATCTTTCTACTAATTACACTGTGGCGCTGCATGGGGATGGTACGGAGAAATGGAGTAAATATACTCGCTGTGGCGACTCGTCGCCGGTAATTGCCGATACGGTGATTTATGTGGGTTCAAAATATAATGGTTTATATGCACTTTCAGCAGCGGATGGTGCTGAGATATGGAATTTTAATGAAACTGGTAATGGTTGTTCCAGTCCCTTAATCGGATCGGATGGGACGATCTATTTTGGCAGTGAGGACAACAAAATTTATGCCCTCAATTTTTCCGGGGAGAAAGTCTGGGAGTATACTACCCAGGGAGATGTATCAACGCCGGCGTTATCAAGTGATAGTGTTTTATATGCCGGTTCGGATGATGGTTATCTGTATGCTATCCATACCGGCAGCGGGGGTTTGTACAACAGTCCATGGCCTAAGTACCGGAGAGATATGCACAACAATGGCAGTTCATTCGATCCCTCATATCCGGTTGCGATTATTGATAGAACTGTTTCATCGGTAACTCCCGGTATATCTTTTATATTGGATGGCAGTGGCAGCTATGATGGTGATGGAGGTAGTTTGTCTTACCAGTGGGAGGTGATATATGCTTCATCGCGAGTAGATCATGTCGAGATCCAATCTCCCACTTCTTCGATAACCCAGGCGGTTACTCAGGTGCCCGGCGTGTTCAAAATACGATTAAAAGTATGGAATTCCCAGGACCAGATCAGTTATGATATTTTAGATTTGAAGTGTGGTTTATCCTGGACTGCCGACATCGGCAGTTCCAATTCATTTTCCTTGAAAACATCAGCGGCTTTGGCTGAAGATGGAACTATATATATCGGATCGGATGATAATTTTCTCTATGCAATCAATACGGACAACTCTCTGAAGTGGAAATTTGAAACTGGTTTCGACATCGATGCATCCCCGGCTCTAGGTTCCGATGGCACTATTTATGTTGGTTCTCAAGATTCCAAACTTTATGCGGTTAATGCTGATGGCACCCAGAAATGGTCATTTGATACCGGAAATATGATCAACTCATCTCCAGCGATAGGTGCTGATGGCACTATCTATATTGGTTCTTCAGATCATAAACTTTATGCGATTAATGCTGATGGCACACAAAAATGGACATTTGATACCGGAGGTGCTATTAACTCATCTCCATCCATAGGTCCGGATGGGACCATTTATGTGGGTAGTGATTTTAATGTTACCGGTTTCGGCGGTAGTCTGTATGCCATCCATGCTGACGGAAGCCAAAAGTGGCGATATGATGCCGAATATGATATCAGATCATCTCCGGCTATAGATTCGGATGGATCTATTTATGTGAATCTTTCTTCTTCTTACACTGTGGCGCTCCATGGGGATGGTACTGAAAAATGGCAGGAGTATACCGGAGGCGGTTTATCTTCGCCGGTCATTGCCGATACGGTGATTTATGTGGGTTCAAAATATTATGGTTTATATGCACTTTCAGCAGCGAGTGGTGCTGAGATATGGAATTTTGATGAAGGCGGCGATGATTGTTCCAGTCCCTTAATCGGATCGGATGGATTGATCTATTTTGGCAGTGATGATGGCAAGATTTATGCGCTGAATTATGCCGGAGAGAAAGTATGGGCGTACTTGACCCAGGGGAATGTAGCAACGCCGGCGTTATCGAGTGATGGGATATTATATGCCGGTTCGAGTGATGGTTATTTGTATGCGATCGAAACCGGCAGCGTGGGTTTGTACAACAGTCCATGGCCTAAGTACCGAAGAGATATGCGAAACAATGGGAGTATGTTCAATTCCTCATATCCGGTCGCGGTGATTGATAAAAGTATCCTTTCCGTAGCTCCCGGTGTGGCTTTTACACTGGACGGCAGCAGCAGTTATGACGGGGATGGAGGTGGTTTGTCCTACGAATGGGGAGTGGTATTTGCATCATCTAACCGGGGTGATGTGGACATCCAATCACCCGATGCTTCAAAAACCCAGGTAGTCATTCAGGTACCCGGCAAGTTTAAGATAAGTTTAAAAGTATGGGATTCTCAAGCACAGGTCAGTTATGATGTCATCGAACTTGAAACCGGTCAGTTATGGGCCTTTGACATCGGCAGTTCTAACTCGCTTTCAGTGAAGACATCAGCGGCTTTGGCTGAAGATGGGACCATATACATCGGCTCGGATGATGATAATCTGTATGCGATAAATCCGGATGCTACATTGAGGTGGAAATTTACAACTTTAGGTGATATTGATGCATCACCCGCCATCGGTTCGGATGGTACTATTTATGTAGGTTCGGTTGATAAGAAACTGTATGCTATCAATCCTGATGGGACGCAGAAATGGGCATTTGATACTCAGGGAGCGATATATAGATCACCTGCGATCGGTTCGGATGGTATTTTATATATAGGTTCAACCGATAACAAACTGTATGCAATTTATCCTGATGGCATACAGAAATGGGCATTTGATACCGGAGGCCCGGTCAACTCATCTCCGTCCATAGCTTTGGATGGTACTATTTATGTAGGCAGTAGTTATGGAGCAGAGGGTTTCAACGGTAGTTTGTATGCAATCCGTCCTGATGGAGTTCAGAAGTGGCGATACGATGCTGCCGAGGATGTTAGGTCGTCTCCGGCGATTGATATAGATGGAACGATTTATGTGAATCTTTCTACATCTTATACCGTTGCTTTGTATCCGGATGGTACTGAGAAATGGCAGGAGTATACCGGCGGCGGTTTATCTTCGCCGGTTTTAGCTGATACGGTGGTTTATATGTGCTCAACAAGCAGCCGTATAAATGCCCTCTCAGCAAAGAGCGGTGATAATTTATGGTATTATTATTTAGGTTCTGCTGTGGGATCCAGTCCTCTGGTTGGTTCGGATGGGACGGTTTATTTCGGCAGCGATGATGAGAAAATTTATGCCTTCAATCCTTCCGGGGAGAAGATCTGGGAATACAGCACCGGGGGGGATGTGTCAACACCGGCGTTATCAAGTGAGGGAATTTTGTATGCCGCCTCAGAAGACGGCAATCTGTATGCCATCCATACTGATAGTAAGGGTTTATACAGCGGTCCATGGCCTAAATATCGACAAAATTATCAAAACACAGGTATTATAAACACTGTTATTGTAAAAGATCAAATACAATTTGTTTTTACCGAAAGTGGATTAAAGCAACTAAAAAAAGTATCGGTTTTTAATTTGACTCCATTCGATATCATTCTAAAAAGTCTTACTTTTGATCACCCGGAATTTCTGTTACATTCATCATTCCCCTACACAATTAATTCGGCACAAGAGGATTCCATCACAATATCAATTCAGGCAAGCAATACAGCACTATACACTACTATCTCAGATTTGACATATGAGGCTAATGGTAAAGATTTTTCAGTAAAAAATGCTGTGCAAATAGGAATTTTTATTGAAGATGAAAGTGAAAAGCTGCTGGTTGCACATGAAGCTTACGAACTTTATAAACAGTGTTATGAAAAGGATCAAAATTCTATTGCCACACAAAATAATTTAGGTGTTTTATATCGCTTTCTGGGAGAAACTGACCTTGCTTTGCAAAAATTTACTGAATCTTTTAGTCGAAGTTTGAATTCTAAATATGGTTATGCCGGAACCGGTCTGAATGTGGGTGTGATAAAATCTGATAAAGGCGATTCTGAACAAGCGAAAGAGTTTTATCGGTTTGCTCAGCCAACCCAATCTGTAGTAATTGCGAAAAAAGCCTATTATAATCTCGCCTGGGAAGCGTATAAACAAGATTCTTTAGATGTTGCGGCAAACTATATCCAAAATACCCTGGTTGGCACTAACAGCAATAATTATTTGAAAGCTAAAGCTTTTGTGTTAAGAGGAGCCATCCGGGTTCGAAAAGGCGAGCTTGACCTGGCAATAGCAGATTTTGACCAGGCAATTACGTATGATCCGGGGGGACCGATCGGTAAAATGGCAGAAGAAAACAAACAAAATGTAATAACAAGTGTAGAGAATCCAAATTTGAACCTTCCACAAGTTTTTACGCTGTTTCCGAATTATCCAAATCCTTTCAATCCGGAAACAACAATAAGTTTCGGCTTACCAAAAAATTGTCATGTCCAAATACAGATATACAATATAAAAGGGCAAAGAGTGAGATCTCTCCTGGACAAAGATTTAGAATCAGGATGGCATAATATATCATGGTTTAGCAGGGATAATAAAGGAATGCCGGTGAGCTCCGGGTTGTATTTTATACAATTTAAAGCAGGTGATTTTAAAGTGACAAAAAAAATGACTTTGTTGCGGTGAGCGGTCTATTGTCCGGTTTAGAACTGATATTTAATAAACTATTAAGCAAAAAATGCCAAATTTAGTTGTGACAAATCAGTGCCAGGATAAGTGCACTTACTGTTTTTCAGATTTTCAAATCCCCAATAATGGATTTTCATTAAGCCAGGTAAAAAAAACAGTCAAATTCCTGAAGAGCTTTAATCGGAACAGTATCAATATAGTAGGAGGAGAACCTAGCCTAAATCCTGATTTTATTCCTATTGTAAAATTACTATTGGATGAAGGTCTGGAAACGAAAATATTCACAAATGGCAAACTGAATAGTAAATCTATAGCTGAACTGCAAAAATTTAACCATGGTGAATTTTGGTTTTGTGTCAACCGGACAAACGAATTCCTGGCAACAGAGATTAAAAATCTTTATCGAAAGTTGGGGTGGCGAATTCAGTTAAATTTAACTATTTATCATGGAAAACAGAATATTCATCATATATTTCGCGAAATCTCTGATTATAAGTTAAACAATTATTATAGAGTCGGAATTGCGTTGCCGGTATGGCCTGAAAAAAAGCGTATGTTTTTAAAACCTTATGAGTATAAGGAAGCTGCAGATAAACTTTTTTACAGCATAAAAGAAGGCATAAGTAAAAACATGAGTCCCACTTTTGATTGCGGCTTTCCTTATTGTTTCTTTAGCGCAGAACAGAGACTTTATTTCGATAAAAACGGCATAGAATTCAGTTCTAATTGTGGTGTAATTCCGGATATTTTACCGGATTTTACGGTTATTCCATGTTTTCCCCTGGCCAGGTTAAAAAAGCCGATAGGGAAAAAATCGAACCGGCAAAAAATAGAAAACAGTTATAATAAAATTCTTAAAGAATTTTCTTATAAACCAATATTTGATGAATGTGATAATTGTGACGACTTAAAGTCAAAAAATTGTTGCGGTGGTTGTGCGGCACTCCGGTTAGTTTAGCGGTAATTTGGAAACCATCCTCCCGCAGGCTTACTCTGAACGTCAGCTAGAATTTTAGATTCCTACAGATATAAGTAAGTTAACCTGCGGGAGGTTGCTTTGTTACCCTGCAGAGGTTTTTATCCGGTTTTTCCTGGTATAGCAAGAGTTTACCTTTCAGTTCATAACCGGCGAATCTGTTTTAACATTGTAGTCACCAGCCAACAGCCACTTCCTGTTAATTCATATACCCTGCTGCTTTTATTTTCGCCCATTAAACCGGCAATCTTCCACATATCAATAACACCGTTAAACGAGTTCCCAACCAGTTCTAACATACTATCCACACCTGAAAAAGGAATTTGAGCCGACATGAGATAATTTTCAAATTTCCTTAATGACATTCTGTGTTTGTTTTCGATATGTCCATAGTCTATTCCGGCATTACCATTTGTTACGGAGGCTAGATATCCTTTGTATTTATAATGCCGGAATAACACATTGTCCCATTGGGCATCAGCAATTGTGCCGAATGCGAGACAATCTTCCTGTCGTTGCGGGTAAGTAAAATAAAGATTTTTATCCCTGTTTTTTCCGTAGTGATTAAAAAAGACATTTTTAAATCCGGCGTCGTTTAGAACTTTTTTTCCCGATAAGAGCATTTTATAGTTGGCTGATTTGTCAATATTATAAGAGGAATTTTCCTTTAACAGCTTATTCATCAGACGTGAAATTTGTAATTCATATAAGGCAAAACCATCTACGCCATATTCCATCAACTCATTCAGATCAGCTAAAAATGTGTCCTGTGATTGCAGAGGCAAACCATAAAGCATATCAACGGATGTGATGAAGTTTTCTGACAGCAGCAGCCGCATCTTTGCTCTGACCACCTGTGATGATTCCCGTCTGCCGAGCACTATTCTGATTTGATCTGATAACGTTTGAACTCCAACATGTATACGGGAAACAGTAAATTTTTGGAGCAGTCTGATGTTTTCGTCGGTAATATCGGATGTTGTGATTTCGATGGCAATTTCTGTTTTATTTGTGATTAAAAAGAAATTTTTTAATGTGAAAATTAGTAGTTCTAATTGGTGTTTTTGCAGTAGTAGCGGACTACCTCCACCAAAATGTATAGTTGTCACCGATCGTTTCTCGAGTTGAAGCAGATTCCCCCATAACCGGATTTCTTTTCGTAATACATTGATATATTCTTCAATTATATGTCGATTTTTAGCAGGAACCTGGAAAGAATACAGGTCACAAAACCGGCATTTATGGTTACAAAACGGGATATGCAGATATATTGATAGAGCGCCTGATTTTTTTTTGTTGACTATATGTTGAAGAATTGCCGATTCAGATAACAAATTGTTTTGCGCTGGTTTGTAAGGCTCGGGAGTAACTCTTTTTGTTATATCAAAACAGGTCGATACTTTTTCATATTCATGCTGCAGAATATTTTCTTCAAAGTGTATGTTATTTAGCTTTGTTGTGTTTTTCATAATAATTTTTACAAATATCACATTTTGAACATTCTTTGTCCCATGTGATTGTCTGGTAGAAAAATTCGTCCGATATCTGCATATCTTCAATCATACCGGCAGGACCGCTGCCAATTTCATTAGCAGCTAACTGGGATCGTTCCAGATAGGCACGAAAAACAGCAATAAATTTTTGTGGATTTTGTAATGTGACACGGCCGGCCAATTTAATAAAATCATATAAACCGTCATAAAAATGCAGATGCTGGGGAAGAATCCAGGCGCTTTTTAAACGAAACCAGGGAAGATCGTTAATTAATTCCTCACAAAGACTTTCCGGATGAGGTAGATCCCGGCTCATTTCATAAAAATGCTGGGTGCGGAATGGACAATAGGACAAACATCCTTCATTGACGATAAGTTTGATCAAACCGCTAAAATTATTTCTTATCGATTTGAATTTTGTCAGATCACGGACTATTGCCGTATCAATAGCCAGACAATTGACATTATTTTGTAAATAAGAAATTTGCTCTGAACTATTAATTCTCATTAAAACCGATGCGCTTATTTGGTATTCTTTTAAATGTGTTTTAATCGATTTACATAATTGCAGATCACTAACGGTTGTCCTGGTGATACCATAATTATGACTCAACATTAACAGCTCATTTAATATTTTATCTTCTGTTTTTTCAATAGATTGGGGCAGAACAACGGGATTAATTAGAACAGATTTTGGCAGATCAACATTTTCCAAAAAAGAAAAGATATAAGAATTCGACTGCTTAGGTCTTCCGGAAGGTAAAATATGAGCACTCATTGGAAAATAGATTTCTTCGATATATTCGCCATAGTCCGTTTTCAGCTTTTTCCAGAAGGATGGTGGCTGATCTATATATGGAAGGCAAAATCTCAAAATTCGGCTCCTGTGTACTATAATAAAGAAGAGTCTAACAAGTTAAAAATCTTTTTGCTACTTTTGCCATAATTTCTGAAATCGGAATATGTTGAGGACAGATATCAACACATGTATTACACCGAACACAACATTCTGCGGAAACCGGTAACAGGGAATAAGCGCCTGACAACATATTTTCACCTTTCAAAATTGCAAATTGGTTCCAGATATCAAGAACTTTTGGTATATTGATACCCTGAGTACAGGGTAAACAATAATTGCACCCGGTACATAATACGTCTATATTAATTTTTTCCGCTAAAAGTTTGTCATTTAATCCGGTAATTTGTTCAGAATTCATCCTCTTTTTATTAACAATTTTTATATTCTTATCAATTATTTGCTTTGATTCCATTCCGGATAATACACAATGAACAAAAGGCTGTGACATAACATAGTTTAAAGATAATTCCGCCAAACCATGATTCATAGAGTTTTCAGAAAAATTACTTCTTTGGATTTTTGATGAGGCTAATATTCCCCCGGCAAGTGGATTCATTATGATAACTCCTAAACCCTGCTCATTTGCAAGACATAAGCTGTTTTCATATTCACGCTGCAACAGGTTAAAAGGTAATATTACGGCATCAAAGATGCCGGTTGTTATCAATTTATTCACATTGCCGGGACTATCATGGCTGCTGAATCCGATATGTTTGATCAAACCCAATTTTTTCGCTTTTTTAATTTGGTTTATAACTCCCTTTTTTATAAAATGGTTTTCCCATTGTTCATGCCTGAGATAATGAATGAAATAAATATCAAAATATTTCCTGTGAAATAAAGTTAGTGAATTATAAAGTTGTCCCAGCCAATCAAAATCTTGCGTTTGCTGGGTTGCGTTTTTGCCGGAAATTATAATTTTATTGTCCGCTATATCTTTAGTGGCCATACCGAACACTTCTTCACAAGTACCATGGCAATAAAATGTGCCGACATCAAAAAAATTTATTCCGTTTTTAACCGCATATTTTATTAATTCAATAGGCTGGGTAAAATTGGACTGTGATTTTTCAATCGGGAGTCTCATTAATCCGTATGCAAGCAGCGATACAGAGAGATCTGTTTTGCCAAGTTTACGATATTTCATAGGATTAGAAATATGATTCGTTTTCTTTGCCCTTTCAGATTTCACGTTTCACAAAATCTACAGATGTAGACAAAATTAAAAATTTTGCTAAAAACACAAATATTTTCGCCGTAATAACATAAATCTGTACAAAAATTATCAATGGAGTAACTCCAGTTACCCAACCGTCCATATCCCATCATCCATCATCCATCACTCCATTACTCCATTACTCCATTACTCCACAATACTAATCAAAATGACATTGCTGTCATTTTCTTCTTTTGAGTCTTAGCGACTTCGAGGCTGAGTAATTTACGTTAAAATACTAATATTGATATTCACTGTAAAAAAATATATCTGTTAATGTAGCAACTTTTTTTGACTTGACAAAATATTATTTTCTTCATAAATTGCTGAAGCGTGTTCCATTTTGGTGTAAAATTTTGACAGTTTATTTGTCTTTCAGGGAGTTTTTTCATGGGAAAAAAGATAGTCTACATCTTCATAGCTACAATTTCACTGATTGGATCACTCTGTTTCGCCGATGATTGGCCCCAATTCCGCGGACTCAACCGGGATGGTAAAAGCGGTGAAACCGGTTTACTTAAAAGATGGCCTGCCGGAGGTCCGAAACTTTTGTGGTCTGTTTCCGAAGATTTGGGTGTAGGATATTCATCTGCAGTTATTGTAAATGGACTTGTATATGTAACCGGAATGATAGAAAAAAAAGGCGTACTGTTTGCACATGATCTTAAAGGTAATCTGAAATGGCAGAAAATCTATGGGCCTGAGTGGGATAATACCTGGCCGGGGACCAGATCTGCTCCAACAATTAATGATTCAAGGATATACATTTTTAGCGGTGTCGGAACGGTTTATTGTTATGATTCAAAGAGTGGAAATCTGGTTTGGTCCCGAAATGTGGTCGGGGATTATGAAGGAATTCCAACGGAATGGGGTTGGGCGGAGTCATTGCTGGTATTTGAAGATAAGGTTATTTGTACCCCGGGAGGTAAAAGTTCAACAATGGTGGCAATGAACAAAAAAACCGGTAAAATAATCTGGGATAAACCATACGTGGGCGAGCAGCATGCTTATTGTTCACCTATTCTATTTGAACGGGGGGGAAAAAAAATCGTTATAAACCGGACCGAACATATATTTTTCGGCGTTAATGGGGAAAATGGTGAAATTTTGTGGACCTATGATTGTAAAGAAGCTATGAAACCTGCAAAACCTCCTCAGATTCATCCCAATAATCCACTTTACCGTGATGGTTTTATCTATATGACCAGCGGTTATGATGCCGGTGGTTTTATGTTTATGGTTTCACAAGATGGCAATAGTATTGAGTTGAAATGGCTTGATAAGACACTTGATGTTTTCCACGGCGGTGTTGTTCTGGTCGGTGATTTTATTTATGGGTCAAATTTTTCGAGAAAGAACCAAAACCAGTGGGTTTCATTAAACTGGAACAGCGGCAAACCGGAATATATCTCTGAATGGAACCAAAACCAGGGTGCGATCCTTTATGCAGACGACCGGTTATATTGTTATGATGAAAAAACAGGTGAATTAGCCCTTGTTACGGTTGGCTCTGAATTTGAAGTGATCAGTTCTTTCCGGGTTCCAAAATCCAATGTTGGATCTTATTGGGCTCATCCGTCAATTTCCGATGGTAAATTGTTTGTTCGCCATGGAAATCGATTGTGGTGTTATGATATAAAAGCTGACGGGAATTAGACCCTTAGTCGCTTATAGCACAAAATTTTGTGCTGTTCAGTCTTATTGATACTGCACAGTTGAAAATCAATGTTTTGTATTTAAAAATAGAAAAGATCCCTACTGGATGACAATCAGGGGCAACCAATTCCAAACCTGTCATTCAGAAGGAAACTTGTTGAATTTACCACACTAATGTAAACAATTTCAATCTGATCGTCAGTTATAAAAAAGATCAACCTGTCACAGTCGATCGGGCAGATCCGCTAGAATGATGACCGGGCTGGCAGGCGGTGGGTATAACACCGATACGAAAAAATTGGTATGGGCTTCTGCCGGTTCCGGGGGACGGGCGTTATGAATGGGAGGATTTTTTAGATATCAAAAAATTACCTAATCTTTACAATCCACCCCAGGGATATATAACAACTGCAAATGAAAATAATGTTCCCCTAAATTACCCGGTCCGATTAGGATATTCCTGGGCTGAACCGTTTCGGGTCAATCGTATTAAGGAAGTCCTTGAATCCGGTAAAAAATTTACCATAGCTGACATGATGAGGTTACAACAGGATGAATTGTCAATTCCGGCAAGAAATATCGTTCCGTTATTAGCAAGACTCAAACCTGAAAAAGATCTGGCGCAAAAAGCCCTGGAAAGAGTAGTTTCCTGGGATTTTGTAATGGGAAAAAATTCAGTTGCAGCTACAATTTATTCATATCTGGAGACCAGGCTCAGAACAAATGTAAGAGAGCTTTTTCGGAAAAATACTCAGGATAGTTTTATTCCAAGACCATCCCTGACTAAGCTAATACAGTTATTACATGCACCTGATGCCCGGTTCGGTTCCAATCCGGTTGTTGCCAGAGATTCTTTATTGCTTAAAAGTTTTGAACAGGCGGTAGTGGCTGCAAATGAAAAATTAGGTCCAAATCCGGGCAGTTGGGAATATGGCCAGGAAAAAGTTCATTATATTCGATTGTCTCATATGCTTAGCCGGGCTGTGGATGCCAAAATTCGTGCCCAGTTTGACCTTAAACTTCTCCCCCGGGGCGGAAATAGTTCTACTGTTAACAACACCGGCAGCGGCAACCAGCGGTCCGGAGCCTCTTTTCGAATTATTGCCGATACCGGAAATTGGGACAATTCTGTTGCTACCAACAATCCGGGACAATCCGGTGATCCTGCCAGTCCTCATTATTCCGATCTTTATGAAATGTGGGCAAACGGTGATTATTTTCCCCTTTTATATACCAGAGCCAGGATAGAGAAAGCCGCAGAAAAGATAACAATATTAATTCCGAATTAATTATTTCTGGCTTACCTGAACTTTCCTCAGTTTACTGACCTGACTTTTTTATTCCATAACGATTGCCATTATCAATTGGAGCAGCGCATCCATGTCTCTGAAGTCCAATACTTCAACCGGCGAATGGGAATGGCGTCCCGGCCAGGATAACGGCATACTGGGGATTCCGTAGACTACAAATGGTCCGCCATCGGTTCCGCCATAGGTGTTGCCGGTCTGGATCTTGATCCCTTTGGATTTAGCCAGTGACAGCAGTTTTTCAACCTGACTTCTCGGGGTAAAATTGGCGCTTTCCAATACCCGCAAAACAGCTCCTCCACCTAACGGGCAATAGGCATTTATTTTGGATTCTCCCGGCGCGTCTGAGGATACAAAAGTATCGACGGGATATACCAAAGTCGCATTATTGAAATGTTTGGCCAGTGTCTGAGCGCCTACCAGTCCAATTTCTTCAGCGGTGGACCAGGCGAATGTAACCTTCTGTTTAACATTTTTAGGATCGATTTGGGCTGCGGCTAATATCAGAGTCGCACAACCGGCCCGGTCATCAAATCCTCGGGCGACGGCACGGTGTTGACCGATCCGGCGCATCTGCTTTGGCATTGTCACAGTGGTTTTACCGGCAATTATGCCCAGCGCTTCCGCCTCTGCTGCCGAATCAACTCCGAGATAGATTATTAGCGGCTCGGAACTGCTGTGGCTATCAGTCTGAAAAGCTCCTTCCCGGGGTTCGAATACTGCCGGAATGCTTTTGTCGGTGGTATGGACCAGAGCAGCCTGTGCCTCCCAGAGCCAGGAATAACCGGGACGGCCCCGGAGCACAAGACGGCCGTCCTCACGAATGGATCGAACTGTCAGGCCGTTTTCATCCATATGGGCGATAAATATTATATGTTCCCGGCACACGAACCCAATCCTCGCCGGTATTTGTTATGCCCGTAGTATCAACATACAGCACCTGTCCCGTTCGTGAATCTGTAACAGCAAAATTGGTGTTTGTTCCATCGGTATTAACCGTACTCAGCCCGCCATTTATCAATGTCAACTTCAACTGTAAATTGCACCCGTACTTTCATTCTCATATCCTCCTTTA
>SDBT01010299.1_pt1 | contig 15106 bp, 17 predicted proteins | sample 2277101 | NCBI WGS metagenome assembly SDBT01 (sample SAMN10404973, study PRJNA504765) | marine sediment metagenome | isolation source: marine sediment core GS10_PC15, 103 cmbsf | place: Arctic Ocean: Southern Knipovich Ridge | collected 2010 | reverse complement strand
ATTTGAGATAGATTGAATTTGGTCATGACGAAAACATTGAACTAAATGGTCGTTCACTATTCCCACCGCTTGCATAAACGCATAACATATTTTTGGACCGACAAATTTGAATCCTTGATTTTTTTTTACCCCTCACACATTAATCTCTAGGTACCATCCATAAATGGGGGCTGGGGGGTAAAAAAGGATATACAACCCAGTCGTCCGTCGCCGTATGGTCCGTCCGTTGTTGGTTAAATTTTAACCCCAAACCCAAAATATTATCAGCTTGTTTGAAACAAAGAACTCACCATGTCTAAATCAGAATCATTCCAAATTCTATCAGAATTCCAAAAAAATGAGTTTCTAAAACCTCAAAAACGTAAAAGCAATAACCGCTTTCGTGGGCATGTTTTTTCTTCCATCGGTATGAATCACATTGCCAAACACATTTCATTGGAAGAATTTACGCCTGTTCTCGGGCCTGTTTGGATTAAAGATTTGGAATGGATTGAATGGGATGGAGCAATTATCAAGAACTCATCTAAAGAAATTCTTCCACACTACTACAAACCAAGTGACATTGCTGCAATCTTTGAATTCAAAATTAACGGCATATATGGAACAAAATACCCTCAAAAAGGGAAGAAGACAGTTCAACAAGTAGTCAAGAGTATAAATGACAATTTTGAAGCTGCAAAGAGATTAAACAAAAATCTTGGTTGCTTTTACATATCTTTGTATGAAAGAAGACCTGATTCTAAAAGAAAGCGAAGCCAAGGTACACCTATCGATTACTACGCAGAAACAAAAAAACTCCCTATAACAACGTGTATTCTCTTCAACTCCCGTTTTCGTGCAAAGAGTGAACAAGTTCAATTAGATTCATGGGCTAATGTAATTACAGAACTTGAAAGTCTGAAAGTTTAGTTTTTTTCGGGTATTTGATTAATAATATATTTCTAATCTACTAGGGGTTCAGAAGTCTATAGGAAAAAACGATTGCCATAACCGTCGAAGGGAAATCAGATTATTTTTACTGATAAATTAGGGTGCGAATCCCACTCCCCGTACCATTTTACTTTTCTGGAAAAAATCAATTCATGTTAATGGTATTTAAACGCAAAAATAGGAAGTTTCATGTTTTTACCATTGTTTAATGGAGTTCACACCGCTTTACTGAAAATCATGGTTTGGGTTTGGGGTTAAAATTTAACCCTTAGAGACTCTTCGTATAATGTACCGTTGGTTAACCGCCAAAACAAATCAGTCAACGTGCTTACGAGGTAACAGAACCTCTAATCGCAATTGCTAAATGTCATCAATATAGTACTCTTTTCTATTACGACATGGAAAAGTTATTCATGAAGCGAGCCGTGAAATCAACAGTTTTATTATTAATCTGCATTCTGATGCTGTCAATGATTGGGGGAATACTCACCATAAAGAGCATAAACGCTGTCCCAACCGATTGGTGGCCAACCTTCCGCCACGACCCGACGCATAGTGGATATTCAACCTCAACAGCACCCACAACAAACCAAACTCTATGGAGCTACACAACAGGAGATGATGTGGGTTCGTCTCCTGCAGTTGTTGATGGTGTGATTTTTGTAAGCTCATTTGATAATAAGGTGTATGCTTTGAATGCGTCTGATGGTTCCTTGGTTTGGAGCTACACAACAGGTGGTGATGTGGGTTCGTCTCCTGCGGTTGCTGGTGGTGTTGTTTTTGTAGCGTCATCTGATAATAATGTGTATGCTTTGAATGCGACTAATGGTTCCTTGATTTGGAGCTACACAACAGGTGGCTTAGTGTTTTCGTCTCCTGCGGTTGCTGATGGTGTGGTTTTTGTAGGCTCATATGATAATAACATGTATGCTTTGGGTAACCCTTATACTACGGTTGGTGGAGAAAGAGACCCAATAAACTTCATAACAACTTTCCTAGTGCCCGCATTAGTTATAATTGGAATTGTCGGAGCTCTGCTAATACTGAGAGTAATTCGCATCTCTAAAGCAGATGCGAACCAAACTGCATAATATCTGAAGACAAAACTATCCCAAATAAAGCTAATAACAACAACTGCTGTTAGAACAAAAAAGCAACAATGAAATATTTACAACGGTGTGCATACACATTCGTTTGGGTTTGGGGTTAAAATTTAACCTTACAACAGGTAGAGTCTCTTCGTGAACAGCTTATTTTCTGTTTTAGTTAGTTAACTAAACTTTTACATTTCTAGCTTATCACGATTCTAAGTAAATGTTTTTTTCTTATCTTTCATCAAATCGATGAAATGTTCAGGTAATTTAAGGACTATAACAATTAAGGCTGTAACAAGTAACATAAAAATTCCACGCCAATCGATTGCTAAAATGGTGTTTGATGGGTCAGGAACCTCTGATGAACCGATGGTCATATTGAATGCTAAATCTTCGGTCATATTGAATGCTAAACCGGGGGTCATATTGAATGATAAACCGGTGGTTATATTGAATGATGAATCGGTGGTCAGATTGAATAAAGAGTCAAATCTTGTTATAAAAACAAAAACAAGAGTGCATATTAGAAAGAGTATTGCAATGAATCTAATTTTTTTGTCCCACGATTGTCGCCAATTATTTTCAGTTAAGAAGTCCTTTTTACTGGAAAAGAATTTCTTGAATTTAGAATTTTTTATTTTGTCCGACAATATCGAGTCGTTACTTGTTGTATTAATTTGTATTTTAGATTTATGGATATGCCTGAATGTTTCCAAAAAAGGAGGATTATACGGTTGGGTAGACTAGTGAAATATTTCACTGCTTTTTTACATTTATTACGGATCCTAAAAATGTTTATTATGCTCCAGACTAGAAGAAAACTGTATTTATTGGCATGTGAGCAAATGAGGTTCTTCGAGGTTGTACACCATGGTGGCTATTTGTCTGCGAGTACCTGTAGTTCATTATTTATGTTCCAGACCGCAAATACTTTCAATTAATATTATTCTGAGTTAGCGCATTGGGTTTGGGTTTGGGGTTAAAATTTAACCCTTAGAGACTCTTCGTAGAATCAAAAAAAGGGGGAGTTGTGGAGCTGCAAAGGATGCAAAGTTCCTTGTTAAAAACGAATTGTAAACATCAAAAAGAAGAAAGGGTTTGCTGAGGCTCCTGCAGGGGCAATAAAGGAGAAAAAAACGAAATCTTAATCTTCTGATTTTTGGGTTTAATCAAATCAATTGAGTTAATGTTATAAGAATCTACAACTGAACATTTTTTAGAATGAAAAAACCAAAAAAAATATCTGAGAAAAAAGATTTTTACTCAGCATTAGCTGATGAATATATCGCAAAGTTAAATCAATTACTTTCTTTTCCAGAACATAGTATTGTTAAAGGGGGCTGTACAGAATCGTTAATACGTGATCTAGTTAGGCGTAATGTTCCCGAGAAATATACGGTAAGTCATGGGGTTCTTTTTAAGAACCAAATTACCCAAATTTCCTCTCAATGTGATGTAATAGTCCATGAGCCAAATTCTAATACATGCTTTGGTCCTCAAGGATTGGCTATTGTGGATTCTGAATCCGTAAAGCTTGTCATTGAAGTGAAGAGTACTCTAAACTCTGAACAGTTAAAAACTTCATTTAGTACTTTCAAAAGGATTAAAGAATTTAACGAATATATTTTATGTGGGATTATTGGCATTAAGAGTGAAACTTTATTGAAAACTCTATGTTTTAATGGTTGGAAAAGCAAAAACACTGAATTTATTCATTATTTTAAACAAGAGAAACTGAAAACAGAAAATGAAGTTTGGTTGAAAAATCAAATGAAGTATTTCATAAACTTTTTGAATTTTTATGTGAACAAGGATAGTAGCCTTTTATCCCGTACTGATAATTTCGTAATTAGAAGTCGAAAAAGATTAGACTCTAATTCCAAGTCGATTTTTTTTCCAAAAAATATAAATGAAAACCATGTAAAAAAGGAACTTTCTAAGTTGTATTCATCTAGGAACGAACACAATCTATTCTAAAAAAATGGGGATTTTGCAAAGAGGACTGTAGTGATATCACTACCGTGGAAAGAACAGCCATTTCCTTAAGGTTTTGTATGTTTCCTCAACATTTTTCATGCTTTGAGCTTCCGAAACAGTTTCTCACATTCAACCTCGCAGACATGCTCAAACCTAGATTCTATAACTTTATGGTTTAAGCTTACCTTGTCTAAATTTGAATGCAACTATTGCCACAACAGCTAGAACAATTACTGCGATTCCAAGTACTAATTCAATGGGTAATGAAAGAACTGTCCCACGAGGAGATTGGGGGATGATGGGAAAAGATGAACTGTCTGGCATAATAAATTCTTCCTCCCGAAAAACAAACTTTTGAACCCGATTATTGCCTGAGTCGGCTACGTAGACGGTTCCTGAAGAATCCACAGCAACACCAGAAGGAGAGCTGAATTGTCCGTCACCCGAACCATAACTGCCCCACTTATCTAGAACTTGCGTTTTTTACATTTTCCCAATTAATCGATGAAGTGTAAATGTAAACGTTTCACACCGCGTGAGACAAGTCAGGACGTGCCTCCGTGTGTGTCAGTCACATCAGCCAAGAGGGACATACAAATCAGCCTTTTTCAGGGAAACACGCGCTCATTGTTTAAACTTCAAGATTTCTTTCGGTTCAAATTCAGTCCAAAAAATTTTTGATACCCTGCCCACCAAAAAGAGACTTGTAACACTCGAAATCTTGTGATACTTTGAACTAGAAAAATATTTGATTTATTTGTTCAACAAACCTAAAATACTATTCATCTAAAATGTAGTTTTAGTGGGGGATATTTTTGGAAAAAACACTAGAAGTTACAAACTGCAAGATTCGTAGCATTAGAGAGAACATTGACTCACTAACAAATGAAGTAATCGTTCATCTCAACAAAATTAATCGCCTTCTCACAGAAATCGAAAAATAAACATTTGCCTCGTTATCTCAGATTTAAGCAAATTACAACACACAAACAAGCATCACGTATTAGGAGACAAATACTGGGAAAAATCCAATATTAATAAATGGATATTGTCGATAAGTTATATCAGGCAATAGTGATTTAAGTAGGAAGTTGACCTTTTAAAATACGAGTAATGCACGATTTTAACTCTTAGCAAAATCTGGAACACCATCCAAAAAAGACCGATAGATAATGCGATTCATCCGCGCAGCTTGTCTAACCACAAATTGTTCAGGAGGCAATAATTTCTTTTTACAATCTTCGCAAAGAATTTGAGAGAGCGATAGATTTTCCATTCTTGCGCAAATGCAGTACAAACACCCACGACTCATTAAGCAATTTTTATGTACCTTGTCATTCCCGGTTCTAATACACTTTTCACAATAATATCTGCGAAAGTTTTCCATTTTATCGCTACTGTAACTACAAAAAGCGCATACTTTGTGATCGTCTAATCCTGCTGCGATGTGTAAAACTTCGTGAATAATAAAGAGTGCAGTCATTTCTTCGGTATACAAATTGATGGGTTTATTCATACAATCTCTGCAAAAATGATATGATGGGTTAAAACCTGAATAGACAGCTACAACAGCAAAAATTCGATCTATACTTAAACCAGAAGCCGCCGTTCCAATAACATCATCTAAAAAGAGGAAAGTTTCAGGAAACATATAAACAATTATAGTAAACTTGTCTTCAACATCATTAACTTTTGCTAAACCATAAATTGTTCTTCTCATTTCTGAAACCATTTTTCCTCTAATTTGAGGTTTTGTCTTCCAGTTTTCATTTATACCTTTTAATATTTCGTAAGTTTTCTTTAGGTCTTCATAAGATGACTTGTCTATTATTACTTGCCACTTTGTTATTTTTTTTACATTTTTAGCTATTCTTTTAACAAGCTTTGAATCTATCTCGGGACCTATTTTCAAAATTACTTTTTGTTTAAAGTGCTTAAATTTTTGCAACACTTTGGAACGTCCAATTATTTTTACGCCTTTTTTAAGAACTTTTTCAACTTCAAAGGCTGCCGGTCTGGTTATATAATTATGTTTTTCCTTCTCTTTCTTTGTCTCTAAACTGATTTTAATTAGAACTTTATCACCATTTTTTATCTTGGTTCGATTGGAAAAAAGATTTGTAGGCACAAATATGTTTGAAAGCGTGTCACGAATTTCAAAATTCGTTTTACTCCAATCTTCGTCAATCAAACCAATAGTATTTTTGGACTTGTAAGGAGTCTCATTTAAAATTAACCCATCCTTTTTTGATTCTATTACGTAGTATATCTTTTTCTCAATTCTTGATGATTGCTTGAATTCACCATTTTCGATTATCTGCTTGTCATCATTGATTATTTCATAAAAATCGTTAATGCCTATGCCCACAACATCCCGTATTTTGCATTTTTTACATATCATATTAGCTAATGGTTGCAATTTTAAATTCTGTTGAACAGCAAGAAAATGCATGTTTTCCCAATCACAAAGATACATATTGTCTAAATCTAAACAAGGTATTTTTGAAGCATCGCCTTCCTCGAAAGCAGATTGAATATTAATATATTGATTAAATTTTTGATGAAGGTGTTTATTATTATAACCCAGCCTGTGAAAGAGAAAATGGATTAATCTAAAAGCAAATATTTTTGTGTAATTGATTTCCCCTTTCGGAAAAACCTTTCGCAGGTAATTTAATGTGGTGTTTGAAACTTGAGGGAAATTTATGTCTAAAGGATAATTTGAAGATAGTTCACCATTAAGGATCATTAATGGAAATGGACAATCCGTAGTTCCAGGATCTTCACCCTTAAGAATTATTGCTAAATTGTAATCTTTCGGGATTGAATTAGTATAATTTACTGAAACGTCTAGAATTTTTTCGGTTATGTTGTTAAGCTTCTTTTCATCTAGAACCTGTTTTTCATCAACAATATAAATTTTTAATTTTTTTAAGTATTGGCTCTCTGATGTTGCTACAGGTTGTTTTCTCGCAAGGATTCTTTCTATTATAATTTGGGACCCACCATTTGTTAACAGCTGATTTGTTAATATCTTGTCCCCGATTGCTAATTTTTCGTTTGTCTCATTTATAATTTCGTTTGAATTAACAACAATCTCCGGTTTTGAACAAATTGCAGATTGGGCGAGTGAGGTTTTTCCTGATTTTATATTGTGAATAAAATGAATTGATGCATACATCCTTTATACATCCCTAATTAATTTAATTTTGAGACTAAGAACTATTGTGCTAATGAGTATTTCATTTTTTGTTTTATAAAAAAGTAAACAGATCCAATAATTATCCCACACACAAAAGTAACGGAGTATGCCTTATCACAAAAATAGCAGTTCTGGAGATAACTCTACAAAACATTCCTCTAAACGTCTACCGAAAACCCCAAAATCCAGCGGTCGCAGGAGCGGTCTCCGCCGAAAAAAATCCTGAGCGAGCTTCGAGGCTGCCGCCAACCAATCTATTAAGGGTTAAATTTTAACCTCAAACCCAAGTCGAATTAATTTCATTCTAGTTTTTTCTAGAAATTAGGTTTCTCATAACTCATGTTAGGTTCTTGTTTCCCTGCTGATTCCCAAATCTCGACAGTGTAAAAATTTTATCCATAATTTTTGTTTTTGCATCTAAAAGTTTGGTTGCTTCTTTTTTACTCAGCTTTTTTCGACTCATTATCTTCACAACACATAGAGGTTGATTATCAAAATCTACTGCCAAAGCTAATCCAAACGCTATATCTTGACCTGTGGGTATTATATCAAAGAAGCGCATTTGAGCTCTCTCTTTGTGACTTTCTCCTGTGATGGATACTAGAAGATAATTCCGTTCCCAAGAAATAGTTCCTTTATATTTCAGGTCTGGAATAGCTGGTGTCTCGGATTTAATTCGAAGTTTATTTAGCAGGTTTCTTCTAATTTCCCATTTGTCGTATCTCAAAACTCGCTTGCCACCATGTATTCTGCTATAATGATAGCTATGCCAAGTTCCAGTAAGTATTTCTTTTCGAAAAAAGTGACCGATAAAGAATTGGAGGAACTTCAATATATATGATATACTCCATCCCAAAATTGCGCCAAGAACTGCAAGCATAATGCTGAAAACTTCAGAGTTCATGGAAATCCCATTTTTTATACATCACTTCTTATAACTTATTTGTTTTTTCATCATATCATTCGAAACTCTGAGATATGATTACATGCGAATGTATCCGTTTGGTATGATGGCTTTCTCCGCATTTCTTGCATTGAAAAATTTCGCTCATCGCTTTTCAATTCTAATTGTTCCTTAGTTCAGATTTAACTTTTTTCGCCTTTCTCACAATTATATTTTCAGAGACTTAGTTCCAAAATGAGAATTATAGAAAATTAAGAAATCACAAAATCCTTGAAACGTTTCAGCAATACAAGTTTCAACTTCCTCGTTTGGAATAAAACCTTTTTCGTTACGTTTAGTTCCAAAGTAGAATTTCTTTAACCTTGTAAAAATAATCAAAGCCCCATTATGCGTCAATTCATTTCTATGCCCTTTCACTTTCTTGAACCATTTCATATTATCTTCCAAATATGTTGTATACTCGGGGTCTTTTTTTGAATTTTGTTCTTGCATGAAAAACTTTCTCTGATGTGAGAAATATTGCTGCGTCCTTTTATCTCCTTTCCATTCTGAATAGAAGTTAGGAGTAAGTTTTGCCAATACATCGAGTGTAGAGACTAGAAGGTAGAAATATGCTTCCAAGTCTATGAGAAAATAAAAATAAAGCTTGTTGTTCATTTTCGCTAGCTTATGGGACTTAACCGCATTTTTTATTATTTCAACAATCAATTGCAACATGTTAAATTTGTCTTGTAAGTGCCAAAAACGAAGTAAATAATCTTGCTGATCATAATGCTCCATAGGAGCTTGCATAAACTTTTCTTCAATATCAAATAGAAATGCTCTTCCTTTAACTACCTCATCCAAATCTGACATATGATGCTCCTCCCCCCTTCATGATTCCAATCAATTTATTTACTTATTATGATTTTCCGCCTGTTTCACATTTAGAAGATTTGGGGAAAGGCTTTTTTACAACAAATTTGAGGGGTAGGGAGTTATTTAGAGATTATTTTTGCTTTCTAACTTGGTCTATGGGAACACGTTTTATTACTTTTTCATTAATAACATTGCCTTTATCCGTTATTTTTATTGTTATTGATGGTGAATCAGAAATTCCATGATATTCTACATTCTTTGATTTTTGCTTCCATGTTTGCAGTCCATCAGTAAGTCGCCTTTCATGATTCCAATGTGGCAACCCACTGAAGTTATATGGATTATGCATTGGATTAAAGTCGTAATAGAAAATTTCCTCAATCATGTATTGGTGACCATCTTGAGTATCAATGTAAAAACCAATACTGCCTTCACATGGATGAGAACAATGTGCTACATTGACCTCTTCATATGGGTAATTAGATAAGGCATAGTAAGCAAGTCTAACATCAGTAACCTCTTTTAGGCTCAGTTTGAAACTTCTGACAACAGAGGGTGTAAGAACGTCCCATGAGCCTTTACTCGAATCTGTTTCAAAACTAATTTCCATATTATTCACTCCTTAGTTCATTTATCGTAACCGTAAATAACTCTAACCACTTCACATTTGGGGTAAAGAAGGTTAACCAATTTTTGCGTTTCTCTGAAAGCCTCATTGTTTCGCCTCATAATGTGTTATATTTTAGGTTTTGATGTTTACTCTTATAAGCTTGGTTCTAAAACAATAAAAAGAACCGAAAGAGGCGTTAAAAATTAATCAGCATTTTCTAAATAGTTTTGTTTTGACCTGACGACAGGAACCTCTATAATAGCAAATGAAGTTGCCAGTTTCGAGTCTACACAAAATATCCGCTTTATCCTTAACAAAAGGTCTCAAGTATTCCACGTCATCCGTATCCTCACAACATCCAAAAAACCTCAATCTACAATATTTAATCGCGTCTCTGTCTATCATGCTCGGAAATTGAGTAAGCAAGGCAAATCGGATGTTGTAGTTTCTTCCAACACTGATAACGCGGAGGAGTTCTTGGCTTTTCTGAAGTTGCCCTGTGTGTAAGTACAATTGAGCTTCTTCAAAAAAGAAGAAAGTTTGAGGTCTGTGAAATGGTGAACTTGCTCTATTGGTGTAGACCCCACTACAAATGTTTTCAACGAAATGTTGTTGTTTATCTGGTTTCAAAAGGCTAATATCATAAATTGTGCTTGTCTTCTCGAGAATGAGAAATGGTGAGCTCTTAGTAATATGCTTACAGTTTAGGATGCTGGATTTTTGTTCCCAAACTTGACTAGAATCGAGGACGTAAACGATAACGTTGTTTTTCATGAGATAATCGGCAAAAGACATGGCAAGATTTGTTTTTCCGCTTTTTGGAGCACCTGAAATTAATACTCCAGTTAACAATTCTTCTAAATTAGGCTGATACGTTGGATATTCCTCCCTCTTGAGGGATTGAGCGAAAACATACTGATCCGGGATGGCCATAGCTTTTAAAGCAAAGTTCAAAATCTTTGTGATAACCGAAAGACGATTCATGAACAGTCATTCTCGCCTCCCTTAAAGACTTAATCAGTTCATTGATAACTCTGATAGCGTCTTTGGGTCGAGCAATCTTAGAACTGAGGTGAACAAAAGGAACTATTACAATATCTCTTTCAAGCCCTATCATCTTGAGGTTCTGAAGAATTTCTTTAACTGCAATGTTGACATGAGTTTGGTTGTCCCCTGATTCAATGCATGTAAAAACAGCCACTACATTTGAAAACCTTGCTGAAGTTTTGCTTTGTCTTACTGCACGCAGTTCTTGAGGTCTTGTCGAACGCTTTTTGTCCTTGTACTCTATGAACTCACAATGCCAAAGAAGCAACTTCACAACTATCCCTCTCTTTAGTCTCTAAGAATGTTATACACGAGTAGAGTTGGACTGCTGGGGGCATATTTACTAGTTCCTATTGTCAAGTATCCGCTACGACAAAGAAACCTTTGATGGCGGTATTTATAGGCGTTATAACTAGGTTCTTGGCACCAGCTTTTCTTAGATAATACTTAATTTCTTCTTCCGAGAACCAATGACTATAATATATTCCAGTTCTAAACTCCTTCTTCTTTCTGTCAAATGCTTCATCACCGAATTTGCCTGTGATTTTCCCTATTGATCTGTATACAACTGGAGCAATTTCATCGAAGCATTCTCTACTAAAAACAGAAACGACAATCTTGCCCTTTGGCCCAGCAGCAAAGACCATGTTTTTTAGAACGTCAATTCGGATGTTCTCTTCCATTACTCCTACGGTATTCAAGAGGTTAACTATTAGTTTCTTGGAATTGTTATAAGTATCAGGTTTGAGATTTTGGACATAGCTGTTTTCTCCATAAGTAGAGATAAGCGCTCTAAGGTTGACTTTGCCTTTTTCAAAATAGCGTAACATTTCAACAGCGTCCATGTGCAAAAAGATGAATTTTTCCGAATTCCTAATCGATACTATTCCAGACTCTTTGAATTGCTCGAACTTAGACTTCATACGAGCATACATTGCACCTGCATTATCCAAGCCTATAAGATAAACCAGATTTGCCAGAATTTGCCTGTTAGTTAGATAGGAAAACAGTGTTCGTCCGGTTCCTGCGCCTACTTCAATCAGCGAAATTTTTGCCTCCCTTGAAACCATGTTCATTACAACACCTTCAAGTAGCTCCTCTTCTATTTCCAAGAACTCCCTCAAAACTGGTTCATCTGTTTTTGTTACATAATTATCATACAATGAAGCAATGGTGTTCCAGTGACTTTTTGCTCGTGCCATTATCATTCCTCTAGGATAATAATCTCATTACCCTTTTTCCACTCTTTGTCAAACCATGATTTCAATGAGTCAACAGCAAAGCTTGTACGATTATCTTTTGCGGGGTCCAGCAAAATGCCAAGCTTTGGAGTGTTACTTGCCCGATCGTTAAAAACAAAAAGTGCTTTTCGTTCCTTTTTTTCCATTCTCTCGTAATCACAAATAACACATTCAATTTCATCGAGGTCTGTCGCTGCTACACTATACCTTCCGTTGTTGGCAAGATCTTTTGTTCTATTTATATGGGTCTCAAAATCCTTTGGTTGTGCATTCACTTTGTAAGGATTGATAAGACGTTGTATGTTCAACCTATCATTTCTATTGAAGTCTTCTCTTTCATCTTTGAAGTACTTTTGGACATTTGCATAATGGGTACACCATATAGTGCGCATGTAAGTACAATCGCGGTCTCTCCTCATTGACTTGTAAACCTTTTTAAGCGCATCTTCGCCGTAGATCACGTCGACAATAGGTTCATTCGTCCGCTGCTTCAGCCCCCAATTCAATTCGATTATGGTAAAAAAGATTAGTGATAGTAGAGCAAAAGTTACTCCCCAATAGATCGCAATAGAAGAAGCTATAATAGCAGTTCCAATGATTGCCATCACAAAAATTGCACATGTATAGAGGACAATTCTATAGACTTTTGAAATCACTTCTATTCCTCCACAGTTAGATAACTACTGATCATATACTATAATCTTTAGCTATCAAAGGCATTAAAAAATCTTGAGCGTCACAAAGATGGCGAAGTTTCTTACGTGCACCTATCTTCTAGAATTCCCAGTCTCGGAATCCAATCTTTTCTTTCGTTTCTAAGAAACTTTGCAAACAATAAGATTTCTTCATTAATTAAAGTCACAATAGTTTGCTTTTTTCCTACTTTTATTCTTGGAATCTCAACTTTACGATTGAAAAGACTGCTTGAACCTTCAGCTAAACTGTCAGCTTCATATTCGCAGAGGTGTATTCTCTTTCCCATCTTTAGGCGCATCATAAAATCTGTAACAACAAAATCTTTCTTACGCAGTTTCCTACCGCTTTCAATAAGATAATCGTCTATCAAATAGCGATACAAGTCTTGAAAATCACAAACTAGACTAGGCTTTCCATACTGTAAGGAGTGAAGAAAACAAAAAGTAATGCTTTTAATTACAACTCTGAGTCTTCAGAATCCAATTTCGCCTTTAATTACTAATGTGCGTGTGCATCCATTTTTGAAAATATAATTTACGGTAATAGATTAACCGTAAACTGTGCATGAAATCAAATGTTACGGTAAGATTCAACAATGAAAACACGTGATACACCCATGATACAGTAAGGTTTACCGCATGTTACGGTAACATGAACCCATGATACAGGTGTGTTACACATACTGTAAGACAGTGTTACAATAGTCCGCAAGTCTTAATGTTGCATGAAACACGTTTTGCATTTACCGATACTATGTGTAAGACAGTCATGAAACAAGCCTAATAGCGGTATCATTCACCATAAAACGCCTAAAAATCGCTTATTGGTGTCTTACATAGAAACAGCTATCTTAATAATTTACATAATCTTTACGTTTTTCTTTACATTTCAACAATGTTTTAGGCTATATTCGCTTATCTAGAAAGGTTCCATTACTACTGAACTTTTGAACACGATAATTGCGTGCGTCGACTACGTAGACGTTTCCTGAAGAATCCACAGCAACACCATAAGGAGTGTTGAAATACCCAGCACCCAACAAATCACGACTGCCCCACTTATCTAGAGCAGAAGTGCTTGATATTAACACTTGAATTGTTTTGACTTCAATGGTTCATAGATAAAAATGTGCATGCGATAATATCGAAGCTAAAGAAACGGCAAGAAAGAACTTTCACTAACGCAAGTTCACTGATTATTGCGTGCGCCGAAAAAGCATCTGCATCTTCAACTACTCAGAGACGTCAACGTTTTTTGGAAGCTGTACTCTTTTTCTGGTCTTCCCTTTCCGTTTTTTGGTTTGTTTTTGCATTTTATTCGTGGGGCTATGCTGCAGATGTCTTTGAGTGCCACTTGTACCGTGCTCAATGGCATTTCCAAATATTTTGACGTCTCTTGGGCTGTGAACCAGTTTGACTGATTTAAATAGAGAAAAGTCCAGATCTTTGCTCTAACGCCTCGGGTACCAATTTTGAGAATTTCAGGAACCGACGGCGTTCTTGTCTCACCCATGAAATACCATCAGGTTTAATTCTGTACACCAAATAATAAACATAGTTACTCAGATAATATTATCAACTCACGCGCGCAACAAAGCAAAAATTTTTATCAAAAAAGGATTAAAACATTACACAAAAATTGATATAAAAAAATCAAAAAATTTTCCTATACTGAAAACTTGTGTTTTCAACTCCAAATAGAGCCGTAAACAGCAATTTTCACTCGATTTTCCATGTGAATAATTAATCTATAGACATTTCTAATATTGATGGGAAAAGATGGGTAGACATTCCATTATTTACTAGTAAATTAGGGTGCGAATCCCACTCCCCGCACCATTTCATATTTGGTGCCTAATAGAGGTTCATTGTTGAAAACTAGCTTTTCTGCAATTAACTTCGTAAAAAAATGAAAAAGCCTAGACTTTTCAGATTTTATTAGTACTGAATTTAATATTAAATGATAAGTTGTAACTTAAGGATAGTTAAATAATTATTTACCATTCTTATGTTAGCTGATTTCCCAATCAAAAAGGGGTATTTTGCAGGACAAGTTTCTTTTAGAAGTAAAAAGTAATTTCTTTGGATTGATTTGAGAGCTAAACACAAATACATTATTCTTACTTTAGTTATGATCATTTCTCCCAGTGTTTGGATTGTTTTATTTTCCCCCCTTGGAAAAGGAATAGATGATCTATTATGGGGAGGTTTAGCAATTATTATCACTTCACTCATAATTTATTTCATTGCTCTCTACCAAATATCTAAAATTGAAAAACATTCAGAAGTTTAGTCTTAAAAAAGGGGGATTTTTTGCAAAAACACAGTGGTGATATCACCATCATGGAACGAACAGCCATTTCCTTAACGTTTTAACTGTTTACTAAGGTTTTCTCAATTGGTTAGTTAAATATACATTTACCATTCTAGAGAACGTTGCCGGATCGTGGATATTCCAGATTTTGCATTATGACGATTATCAAAATAAGGAATATCTTAGGTCACGTGAAACAACCTAACAGCGACAAGAGGTAAAAGACAGGGCTAA
>SDBT01010298.1_pt1 | contig 15106 bp, 16 predicted proteins | sample 2277101 | NCBI WGS metagenome assembly SDBT01 (sample SAMN10404973, study PRJNA504765) | marine sediment metagenome | isolation source: marine sediment core GS10_PC15, 103 cmbsf | place: Arctic Ocean: Southern Knipovich Ridge | collected 2010 | reverse complement strand
ATGAATTATAGATGAATTATAGATGAATTATAGATGAATTATAGATGAATTATAGATGAATTATAGATGAATTATAGATGAATTATAGATGAATTATAGATGAATTATAGATGAATTATAGATACTGTTGCATAATGATCTGATCCATTCTTTATTACTGTTTTACATATATCTTTTACTACTTCATTAATCGTATAGGCATTCCTATTTGGAATACGTAAAATATGCTCTCTAATACTACTTGCACCTTTTACAAGTGTATGATCAATCATGCCTTGAGGCAGAGGTGTTGTATCAATACCTTTAAGATTTCCGTCAGAATAACCTGCATCTATAAATTTATTAATATTCGTATAATTAAAGTCTCCAGATATAATGCAAGTTCCTGAAATAGTGTCTATATATTTAAGTAGCTTTTCTGTCTCAGCGTATTTTCTGTCTCCGGTGTCAAAATGAACGCTAATAATTGTTAGTGGTAGATCGTGAGTGCATTTAATAATTGTGCATCTGCAGCCATCTCCGAAATCTATGCTATCAGCCTCCGAAAATGGGGTTTTTAATAGGATGCATGTACCATTCTCTACCCATGCTCTATCTTCTAGCCATTCAGACCAAAAACCTCTTTTATGAGACGTGAATACACATATATATCCAGGAAATGATAATGCAATATCAGATAACTGTTCCTGTTCTACTTCACATAAGCAATATATATCTGCATTTAAATTAGCAATATATCTTAATGTTATTTTAAGTCTCTTAGGTGATGCAAAATTTTGGTAGCAAGGAAGAATCTTATATTCTTTATTGACCCACATAGGAGCAAGCATATTAAGTTGACATACTTTAAGGCAATTCACTTTATTGCACTCCATCATAGGTATATCGTTTTCGCAGTAAAACTGGTTCTTCGATTCCATACTCTACAATTAACACGATAGTAAATAAAATTAAGATTACTAAAATACAAAGACCAAAAACGATAGATGCTTCGAGCATAAGCTCGTTTTGTTGGAAGATATAAAAAGTAAACTATTTTACTGTTTGAAAATGAAACCAAGAAAGCCAAATATTGGAAGTATAACTAGAGAGGAGCCTATAGCAAAACAGAGAGGACCTGTGCGAGTAAAACCCTCCCCAAAAAGGATATCTCTGCATGATATCTTATTGAATCTATATCCAGATATAGATGAAAAAGTTTTAGAGAGAGTAGCATCTCTCCAGAGTCTTGATATAAATTCAGAGACATTAATTAGTGATATACAAGATATTATTGAGGCAATAACTGAAGATAAAAATAAGGCACTAAAAGTTCTGGAAAGATCTGATAGCATCTCCTCAGTTATTTGGGATTTGCCCCATATGAGCAAGTTTGATGTTAAGCAGAATTTAATTAGCCAGCTGGAATTTGAAAAGATTAAAGGAACTACCTTAACAGAGCCGTGCCCAAAATGCGGAGGGTTCGAATACTATGTAGAGTCTAGACAAACAGGATCAAGTGATGAGATTACTAAAGTAATAACTGTATGCACAAATTGCTCCTAGAATATCGATCATCTTGCCCTGAAAAAATATAGATCAACGTTTTTTTGTTTATTTTTTAAAAACATTTTTTATCGATTCTATAAAAATATAGAATGGCTGATTTTACTCACGCACGCAAGTTTAAGGAAGAAAATAAGAGCTCAGCATCTACAAGCTTCAGCACAGAAAGTGAATCGAAAACTGATACAGACCGCGATGATGGTAGCCACCACCGTCGCCGTAAAAATGATGATGATTGTGATCGTGGGTTTAGCTGTTATTGGCCATTATTTATCTTCATAATTCTCTTTATTATTGTTATTATTGCAGTATTTGCATGTGGTTTTGGTGGACAAGACGGATTTGGGGGGGGTGGCATAGCAGGCTTTTTGTTTCTGTTCTTTATTATTTGGATTTTAATTCTAGCCTTCTTTTGTCGATCTGGAGATTCAACAGGAGCATGGTTCTTCTTACTATTAATTTTCGCCATCATATTTATCTGGTGGATCGCGAGATGCCTTGGAAGACTTACTTGTTAAGTAAATATATATTATATCCCGCGCGGGATACAGTAATTGATCCTTAAAAACCCAAAATCTTAATTTAATTTGTTTTCTTCACAAACAAAAAAACATCCACTATGAGCTCGGTCATCGTAAAGCACTCAGACTCTGACAGCGAAAATAACAACCTTACTTCTGGTTCCAATCTATCGGACAACTCTTCAAGCAAAGTAGATGCCACGTCCGATAAAACAAAACCTCCGACAGATTCAGGTTCATCAAGTGACAATGAAAATATCCAAAAGAAGAATGATACTAAGACAACCTTTGTAAAGAAATCGACTAAGACTAGTAAAACAAAATCATTGAGTGGTTCAGCCTCAGCAAGTGACTCTGACGATCTAACGACGAATATCGCTAAACCTAAGACCATCGTTGTGAAGAAATCGACTAAGACTAGTAAAACAAAATCATTGAGTGGTTCAGCAAGTGACTCTGATGATTTAACGACGAATATCGCAAAACCTAAGCCAACTATTATGAAGAAATCTACTAAGACTAGTAAAACAAAATCATTGAGTGATTCAGCCTCAGCAAGTGACTCTGACGATTTAACGACGAATATCGCTAAATCTAAGCCTAAGCCAACTATTGTGAAGAAATTTACTAAGATTAGCAAAACCCAATCACTGAGTGATTCAGCCTCAACAAGTGACTCTGACGATTTAATGACGAATATCGCTAAGCCTAAGACCAAACAGATGGTAGCTAGACCTGCTATAAAGGCTGTAACAAAGCCCGTTGCAAAGTCTGTTCCAAAGCCTGTTGCAAAGCTCGTTGTGAAACCCGTTGCAAAGCTCGTTGTAGCTAGACCTCAAACAAAGCCTATTGCAAGACCATTGATTACTAAAAAGATCATAAAGGCAGCCACGCCAGAATCATCCGACTCCGAATCCTCTGACTTAGAATCTCCAAATAACACTTCAAAGGCTTCAAGAGCAAGATCGTCAGATGACGAACGAGATACCTACAATCCTACATTAAGCCCTGTAATTGAAGCAATGCACAAAGCATTTCTTCAACATATGTCTATTGCTTTAGAGGATACTAACTTCAAAGATTGGATGGAAGAAAATAAAATTACTCCATCAGAATTCACTAAATCTATTATGTTCGTTGAGCTACCTAAAGCAAAGCCTGCTTCAACTATTGGTTATACCAAAGAACAGATAATGAAATGGATTAGTAGCTCATTCAATGATAAGTGGCAAGGGGATAAAAGGCATTGTATTCACTACTATGTCTCACGCCCACCAAAAGGGCGTGAGAAGTATACGTTTTGCGCTGAACCCGGAGGTAGTCTATGCACTTCACATAAGAAAGCGCCAGTCAATAAGACCCTTGTTAATGATCTAAAGAACAAAGGTTTTAGCTACAATGATTACCATAACAAATGCACTACTAAAAGATTAAAAGCTGCAGAGGCAGGAGCGAACACCTACAAAATTGATATAAAATCAAAAGTAAATAGTCTGAAAACAAAGGGAGAGCGAATCGATAGATCAGTATCTATTGATAGCTCTGATAGTGAAGAAAGTAGCAATGAAAGTAGCAATGAAAGTAGCTCTGGATCCTCCTCTAGAGAAGAATATCAACAATATACGCATGATAAGAGATTTTTCTATTGCTCTAAAGATAAACTTGTTCTTAAAAAGGTTGACGACAATTATAGGATCGTTGGAATTGATACTAGAGATAATGGCAAGAAGCGCGATCTTTCGGCTGCAGAGGTAGATAAGTTTAATAAGCAAGGTATTTATACATCTAAAGAAGGAATGAAAGAGGATGCTCTTAGGAAAGATAAATTAAAACCAAATTACGGTTCCCGCCGCCCTATTAATCCAACTAGAAAGGCAGGCCATAAATAAATAATAACAGTTATATAAATACGATAGTATTTATGGTTTATCGAACATAAAAACAGCAAGATGTTAAATGAGAACTTTAGTTTAAATATAAAGTCCCTATCAGATTATGAGTATAAGATAATAGATATGGGAAATAAAGAATACTTGATGGCTAAAACAGATAGTGAATATGAGCTCCACGTGCATAATAAATCTAACTTTCCGTGTAATGTATCAATTAGTATTGGGGACACAGCAGCTGGCTCATGGAATATGGCTGGAAGAACTACGCTAAAGTTAGTAAGAGACTTAAAAACATCTAGGTCTTTAGTATTTGACAAAAGGTTCTGGCATGTCAAAAATAACTTACCATCATATCAAGGCCGTGTAAAGTCTAGCATTATCACAATATTTACGCCATTAATACCAGGCTTCCATAATATAGTTACATTATCTATTCCAATCTTGTTGTGCGATCATGATGTATAAATAAACAAGCTTTTATCGATAGATAAAAGTATAAAATGTGTGAAGCAATAGATAAGATGCTTGTTTTAGATTTAGACGAGTGCTTGATTAGGTCTCACCCAAACAAGGACGGAAATGAAAAAAGTATTGCGATGATGGATCCTACATCAGTATCCGATAGAAGAAAATTTTTCAAGGCCACTGTTCCAACACAAACTAAAACAGTTACTTTTTGGGGAGTAAAGCGACCATTTCTAGACGAGTTTCTATTCTTTGCTGCTAGATATTTCTCTGTTATTATTGTATGGAGTGCTGGGGATAAAGATTATGTACATGAACTAGTTAATGTAATATTTAAGGATCATAAGAGACCAGATGAAGTGCTGACTAGAGATGATGTTATTTATATGCCAGTAATTAAAAAAGGAATTGATATCAGCGCAGGAGATTATCACAAGCCTTTAAGTGTGATACAATCTAAGTATCCGGGGCTTATTGATTTGAAACATACTCTATTTATAGATGATAAGATTGACAACTTTAGAAGTAATATAGGCAATGGGATAGCTATTCCAAAATTTGAGCCGAAGCCTTCACGGAGCTTCATAAAGGCAGACAAATTCTTTCTCCATTTTATTAATTGGCTAATGACAGATGAAGTAAAGTGCTCTCAGGATGTCAGAATACTAGATAAAGAAAAGATCATAAGTCAAAGTTGCAAAAATAAATTCCCTGAGCTAACTACTCCTGAGCATATATTTTTATTTGCTCCAATTGCGTTGTAATAACACTCGATCGAGTATTTTTAGCGTAATAGTAAATGTTAGATCCAGTCTATGTTAGTTCTATACATACCATAAATAACATTAAAAACAATGCGTTAGATGAGCTAGACCATCAAGACCAGCAAGAAGAACCTCTTTTAACAAAAGCTATTCTTAAATTCAACCCATTTCAAAGTATTACATTAGAACAAAAAGGCGTTTTTTACGAAACTCTTGGTCTACTTAATGCATTTCAACCTATTACATGTTTTAATACTATTAGTACTGATAAGGGAATATTTCTTGATATTAGTCAGGATAAAGGATCCATGGAGGCAGTAAAGCATAGATATCCTAAATCTATAGTTTATCAACTACACTATAATACTACTGTAAATAGTGGAGAAAGAATTGTTAGTGCTCATCATGGCGTAATAGACTCAACAAGTATTAATCTACATAACTTAATCAAAACCTGCTTGCATTACAACCCAAGAGGAATTGATGTTGCTATATGTGTGGTAGATGAAAGCCATATTGACGCCTCAACCGCCTGTATAAAATGCCTTCAAACAAATGGAACATTATTTTATAGAACTGATAATCCCTCAAGTGATTCAACAAAGAAATGTGTTGATCTCTTTGCGAGATGGTTTGGAAAGGTTATTTTGTATAAGCAAGTAACTATGATGTGTATATACCCAGAATGTTATGTTGTATGCGTTGGACGACGAGATTTAATTGGAGATAGGTCCCTAAGTGAGGAAGATTATCAATATCAAATAGACTTTTTGGAATATCACAGATATCTTGCTATAGAAAGTATTCTAGCAAATATAAGTAATATTCAGTCTGCCAACGTTGAAGAAGTTAAGGCAGAATATCTTGGATAAAAAATATTTAAATACCGAACGGTGTTGGTAAAGAAGTCATATTTATAAGGCGCACGATGATATCGATTTTAGCCACTTGCCTTGCCATGATAGAAAAATAACTAATGAAATAATGAATATCAATGTTATTATAACAGCAAGTATAAACGTCTTCCACATATTAATGTCAGGGAAAGGTTCATTCACAATAAGAAACTTGGGCCTAATAATATATATGATAGCCACTATCAGCAGAAAACAGATTATAAATATAATAAAAAAGAGCAGTCCTACATCCATCTTTGCGCTTTTCTTGCAAAGATATAAAGATAGCGCGCATGTATTTAAATGTCTTGCTGTGTGTATTTGGATTTTAAAATTATATTAGACATGTATGGAGAGGATAAAGTTGCTTCAGTGACTGAGAGCTATTGTTCTACGATATCTGAAATTGAAATAACTGGGGTATGGAGAGATAGAGTATTTGTTATTCCAACCGACGGTGCGGATAACGCTCAGCGTGTTGCAACTAAATTTATTAGTATCATCAAAAGTAAGAACTCCTTTCGAGCAGTACGTATTCCAGTAAAAGGTTGTATGTGCTTAGATAAGACTTTAGAGCCTGTTGATTACGAATTAGCGATTAATATGTTTAGATTATTCTCAAATAAAATGGAGATCTATACTGTATATTCTTCAACTATTTATATATCAAGACCTTTAGTAACTTCAACTGCTATTATAAATGGTGGCTTTTTGAATACATGTGAGACCAAGATATTTTATTTCGTTGCTTGCGCTATACAAAATATAAATCTTTTTCAACCAATCACCTACTCAAAAGCAACAGGCATAGCTTTATGCATTGTCGCTAAGTTTCCAGAAAGATTGGTTGAATCTGCTATCAAATCGGATATTGGACCAATAGTAGTTTATTCTACGATTGCTTGCCATAAAGAATTATATTCATTTGATACAGATATCTGCAGATTTGTTACGTGGCTATATCGTACGGCTAGCAGCGAAGATATTAAACTAATTACAAGCCCAGACCTATCTGAATCCGTCTTAAAATATACTGCCTATATACAGAATATGATCTATAATGATAAATCTATATTTACCAATCAAATATGTTGTACAGTAAGCGCTCCAAAAAAGCTCTCGTTGAGTCTTGATCCTTCTGTGGCAAAAACGATAGCTAACAATGTAGTAGAGAAGTTATTAGAATCTAAAAATATTCCAATTATTAAGGAAGATTACTTAAAATGCTACTAATTCTTATGTTTTAAATGTCAAAGATAAATATACAAGTTGCTCCTATTGTTAGCATACATCAGATAAATCACGATCTGATTATTGCTAAGATAGAAAGTGGATACTTCAATCAACAACCTAGTTTCTTTAATATATCGAATGTGAAACAGAAGTATTCAAATAAATCAATCTTAGATAAGATTGAAAATACATCTCATACGGCTATTACAGATAGATGCATACATACCAATATAACCGGAACTAAAACAGAGAGCATAACAACAGGTGTGCGTGCATTTAAAGGTAAAAAAGGAGGCCGATGTTATTATTGTAGATTAAAATTTACACATGAACCTCTTGGCTATGCTATTGCAGTTCAATATAAAAACGATATTCCTACATATTTCATTGAAGATGCAATGATATGTGGTCCTAGATGTGTATTAAAATATATCGATTATATTAAACTTCCTGCAAGACATGAAAGTCAGTATAGGAGATTAACAAATAATATGCTTGAAGATAAGTATGGACCGAATATAATTCCTGCACAGGATTTTAGAACTCTTGAAGTAAATGGAGGGACAGAGTCTAAAGAAGTATGGGAAAATCCGAATATAAAGTATACTGAAGTGTTTGGCATAATGATAATTCCAATTAAAAGAGAATACAAGATAACTGTTAGTAAATAAGATCAAATGGTGTTGACATTTGATCTTATTTTCGCATCGATCGATGCGAAACTCGCAAATAGGTGTTGTCTATTTGATATTCTTTAGTGTTTGGCATAATAATTCCAATTTAAAGAGAATACAAGATAACTATTAGTATAGAAGATTCGCTAGTATACTGAGTTTTGCATCGATACGATACTTGTAATAATTCCATAGCGAACTTTGCTTGCTGATCAAATAGGCAACACCCATTTAATCTTTAATGTTTGCCTTAATGATAATTAAAAGAGAATATAAGATAACTGTTGGTAAAGAAGATCAAATGGGTAACACCTATTTGTTCAGCGAACAAAGTTGCTACTAAGTTGTGCATCGATCGATGCGAAACTTGTAATATAATTACTTCTTTATTGCTTGCCTTTGTCCAAGCGCAGCAGTAGATTTCTTAGCGGCGGCTTTCTTAGCGGCGGCTTTCTTAGCGGCGGCTTCTTCCTTTGCTTCTTCCTTCTGAAATTTCTTGTTGGAATTGGATAACTCAGTCATAAACTCAGCAATGATTTTACTTTCTCTTATGAAAGGTCCATGGACGCTCTTCGAATAAGCACCAAAGAATTCGGGATCTTTGACTTTACCGTCAGTAGCCGAGTAGCTGATAGCTGATGATAAAGACATAACATAATTTCCTACAAGATTCTCTTTAGTAAATGGCTTTTCTGACTTCTTGTATCTTTTTGTTAGAACTGTGAAAACGTTCTCATCACTATTATTCTTCTCCTTCTTAAAGCCGGCAGAACTTTCTGTAAACATATAGTATGCTTTAGTTTTACCACTAAAAACTTTTTTCATTGCTGCAGTGTATTCGTACAAAGTTTTCTTCTTTTCGCCCTCGGATGTCTTGGTAGCTTTTTTGTCTCCAAGAGCTAAACGCATAAGTGCTTTAATGTTGGCTGATGTAACACGGCCCTTTGCAAGTTCTGTTTTATCAAACTCAAAGCCAAGTTTCTCTTTCATGTAGCTTTTCAGATTGTCATGACCTAATATTGTTCGGCCTCTTGAAACAGTAAATGGTTCTGTTTTTACCCATGTAGTACCTTCAGGTGTAAGAAGAATTCGGCTTGTGCCTCCCTTAAATGTTGCTTTGGCTTTTTCTGCAGGTTTCATAAGGTCTATAGCAGACTGTGCAACAACAATCTTTTCTCGAGTGCTCTTAGCCTTAACAAGCCATCTAACAGTTTCAAGCCGTTGAACAATAAATTTTTCAAGCGCAGCTAAGTCTTCATAGTCAACAACTACTTCTTTATTTTTAACATTAGCTTGTAATATGGCTTCTTTACCAACTGTTTTAAAAACAATAGAGAAGTCTTTAACTAATTTGAAGTACTCTTTAATAAGAGTAAGGTTGTGATTAATGGCCCAGTTAATTCGGTTTCTCACAGTACCATCAATTTCTACCAAGTATGGCTTCTTGAAATATTCCATAATATCTTCGTGCTTTTCTTTTGCTCTATCAGTTTCAGTTTCAGTAGCAGACTTGTTCTTGTCTTCTTTAAAAGAACTACCAGGAACCTTAAATCTGTAAAACTCATCGACATCGATTCCTTGCTTTGCAATAGGACCTTGTTCAGCTTTTACCTTTAGTTTAGGCTTCTTTACTGGAGAAGTTCTGCGTCCTGAACCAATATCCCTACGTGATTCGGGTTCTTCTTCAGATTCAGGTTCTTCTTCAGGTTCAGGTTCAGGTTCTTCAGCTTCAGTAAGATTTTCTAATGTCTTAGTTAAATTTTCTATATCAAACATATTCATTTGGGCTGGTGTGAGCGGATCATTATATCCCAACGCTTCCCCTGCAGCGTTGGCATTATCTTCATCCAGAGCTGTCAAGATAGTGGTGATCATATCTATTCTTGTTGCTATGGCGATCTTATCGTCTTCAAAGTCATCCCGCGTTAAAACAATGTTTGCATCGTCAATATCCTTTTTTATATTCGACATGATTAGTTTCTCTTGTAGAACAATCTCTTTATGTCCTCAGGTATTTTCTCTTGTCGATAAAAAGGATAGTTAAAAAGATTCTTCAATTAAAAGTTTAAAAATATAATTACATACTAGGACATTTTATTCAGAATAAAAGTTCTATCATCTACCATACATCTTATTATCTAGAACAACATTAAAACATTAAAACATATTACCATTATGCATCTTATTTACGTTTTAATAAGATACTATAATTATAAGTAGATATAAGGCGTTCACCACAAAAGATAAATGGATGAACTAACTAGAGTATCAAAAGCAGAATTAGACAGTATAAATAAATGCTACTATGCTTCATTATTTGCAAAGAACAACGGCGATAAATTTAGATCTATCTACTATGAAGACTATGAAAACGTTGGTTGGATATGTCTAACTCCGGTAGCTTTTAAAGCATCTCATAACCCTGGCGTAGAAGATCCAAATGAACCCCACATAGGAACCTATAATTATCATATAACAGTAAGCCATAAGTTCTTAGTTTGCTCTACCATGCAATTAAATGTCCCCAACTTACAACTGAAAAAAGAATATATTGGCACATATAGATTTAAGCTTGTTGATGATGTAGGCTTTAAGATTTCTCCAAGTGCAAAAGTTGAGGCTACAGAAGAACAGATACTAAGCTTAGACCATCACTCTCAAATTGTATTATACGAGAAGATGACTAAGCCTGGTCATAAGGAAGCGCTTGAAAAAATGATGGGTACACATACCTTATGCGCAGAATGGACAACTCATATTAAGGCAAAATCTCTGTTTTATCGCCAACAATGGTCATATTCATTTGCGCCTAGTAAAGCGTTCCCAATATACCTTCTTAATAAACCTGACGATCTATGTCATCAATATCAGTTTTGCCTAGATATAAGTAGGCATCTTAACCTTCAAATGTTCAATGATCAAACTTTAGAATGGGACCTAGTTCAAGTGGACATGTCATTATTTATTAATCCACCTAAAAAGTTTTCACAACCATTATTATTTGGTGTGTTTGGAGATATTTCTCCAGCAGAGCTCGATGAAAGACGAAAGAATAATATCTGTAAGTTCTATATTATGGATATGGTTAGTGATGTTGATGAAGATGAAACAGGAATGCCTGGCAAGAATATCAAGAAAACTATACCTAAATTTCCTGGCATTGTTCAGTCAAGATTTTGGATGTTAGAGAACGTATCTAATGTTGACAGTAATATTACTTGCAACTATACTGGCGATGTTATGTCAGGCAAAGGCTCTGAAACAGCTATTGTATCCAATACAATGAAAACAAAAGCCGGATATAAATTTAAAAATTTACCGAGTCCCTTATTCGAAGGTGCTTTATCTCCGTATAATTTCAATCATTCATCATCACGACCTGGAATTCTTACATGGTCATATGTAGACCGTGTTGGAGATAGAAATAACGGCGGATCTAAACCTCAAGATATAGACACCATAACATGCGCAATATCCAAAGATGTAGCTCCTTTGAGCGAATTCAAGCTAATTGTCAGGGATCTTGTTGTAAAAGAAATGACGATCATAGATGGAAAAGTCAAAATAAGCTCTTCATAAATAATCGGTTATCATACGTTCGTATAATTGTGATATAAGAAGATTAAATTACTAAATAAATGGCAACTGGTATTTTAGTTGTAACAAAAGCAGATAATTGTGGCGTATGCCGAGGACTTGAGGCAAATGGTTTATTTAAATCATTAGATGATGACTTAAAAGTAGAAAATGTCTTTACAAAGAGCCTAAAGGTTATGGGACCTTCTAGTGGAGCTGCTATCTTTAATCTTGATATGTTCTTTCCAAACTTTATGTTTATGTCATTTGAAACATTTGAAAGAGCGCGATTATCATTAGATAATTGGAAATCGGTTTATAATGATATTAGATTCTTTAATAGAACACAACCAAGTGATGGGAACCTATCTATAACTCAAGAATATAACGATATTACATTGAGATCAATCCAACAGTTTTGCAATAATTCCGAAAAAAGTATAGCAACGTCTAAGCATAGTAAGTCCCGTATGTTATCTATGTATTATGATAACAAACATACTGACTTAAGAATGACAGCAATGTATAATGATATATAAAAGTGTACTGAACAGCACATTAATATATTCTTCCAAAATTATGTATTTTTAATCTAGAAATGTTTAACGATAGAGAATACTATGAAAACTTACTATCTAGAAGCGCGTGTGTTTTAAGCACATGCGATATTTCAGATACATGTGCTAGGTTCAATCAGAAACTTAATAAACTAGAGCCTTCTGTGAAGTCTGATGTGAGTGAGTGGTTTTATGCTCTAACATGTATATATAAATCTATATGTAGTTCTTCATCAAGCAAAACTTTATACAAGCCAAGGTCAATTCCTGCAGGAAATGATACCTTCTACTTAACATATGAGTTAGTTAAGATAGAATCTACGATTCTTCAGGGGATATTGCTAGCATATATGCTAGATTGCTTAAATTGCATAAACTAATTTTTGTTATTGTTCAATAATGAAAAACTTTACTGAAGGATTATTTATTCAAATAGTTTTTATCGCTACTCAAAACAATATACATAAGGATAATATCTTTATAAGTAAAGATGAAGATGTCGAAAACTAAAAACTCAGTAAGCAGAAATGTTTCTGTCCTTATCGATAAACCAGTAACTAAGTTTAAGTTTCAGGGAGATGATGCAAAATCATTAGTATGGACGCCAGCTAAGGGTGTAACAGCCGGTACAAAGAGCAATTTTGTAGTTGTAGGTTGGGTTCCACCAAAGGGAAATAAGCTGACTGGAGCCAGATATCTTTCCAAAGCTAGAAAGTATTGGTCTGAAAATGATACTCCAAACAAGTATTCCACAGATACTATCTATATTCATGATATTACTGTAGGAAGCCTTCTACAACACTTCTCTAAGTTATTCTCTAACCCAGATGACGTTCCAGAAGATGAAGTAATTCCTATTAATATTACTGGTCCAAGAGGAAAGGTAATTACTAACTTAAAAGGCGCAGGCATTATCCCTAAAGCAGCATCATCTTCATCAGCTATAGCCTGGGTTAATGACGTAGGCTTTACAAGTGAAAATTTCAATAAGGGCGAACATAAAAAGCGCTACACCGCGATAGTAAAAGATGAACCTGTGATAGCAAAAGCTGAATATTTACCACTCACTAATGAGCGCCTTGAAGATATTATGGGATTATACAAGTTGCTTAACAAGGGAGGAGTGAATGTTCTTGATGTGAATAATCAGGCAATTGCTGTATATCCAAAAGAACTTTCTAAGCCAATCAATAATATTTTTACTGACAAGCTCATTGACGTTCATGGAAAGATTGGTAAAAAGAAAGTTTTGATCATCTCTAACTTGAGCAGCAAGCAAACATCTAAGGTACATCTTTCAGATAGGCCAGCTGATGTTAATATGTCCTCTGGTGAATATGGAAAAGGCTCATCTAGACCCCTTGATGTTACAATTACGTTTAAACGTGAAGATTACGCAGACATAATTCTTGATCCTGGGGACATTTGGACTAATTCTAGCTCAGCAGTTACAACATTATTTAATGAAATGGAAGCAGTAACAAGCGCTGACACTAAAATTTCTTATGAAACCTCCCACGATAAAGCTACAGTAAAGTCTGCCGTTGGTCGCCTGTTACTTCGTGCTCAACAAGATCGCGAAGCTAGAAAACTAAGTAAAGAAGCCATAATCCCCGCAACAGAAGTTGTTGGAGCTCAGTATGATGCTTTGGGTAAAAAGAAAAAGATACAATAAATTAAAAAAAACAACTGATCAGCTGTTTTAGTTTTTAATATAAGGCCATTATCCCTATAGCTAAATGGACAAACAGGTAAAGAAAAAGCGCTCAGCTAAGCCCAAACAGAAAACAAAAGCACCTGACGATCAAATTAAAGTAAATATATCGGACGACGATAAACGTAAGAATGATAACTTAAGACACCTTGCTTTAATCGTAAAGGAAATATTTGAGGTTTCACCTGATACAAGCCAAATTATTTCAAGTAAGAAAAAGGAGCTACGGCCACATATAGCATATTGTAACACATATATTAACAGTCTTACAACAGCAAACTGTAAGGTTTCAATACATCATGTTCTATATTACAATTTATTTCAAACGTATAGAACACAATTCCTACATCTTGAAGATAATCTTAGTTGGATGAATAATGAAAAACAATCGATTAATATTCAACTGGGTAAAGGAACAAAGTTTGAAAAACAAAACATAACTCTTAAGCTATCTATGGCTTGCAACATAGCTATCAAAATGAAAAAAGTAATAGATGATAAGGACTACGATAATATCAATGATCAAGAAGAAGCACGCTCTGGGTTTAGATATCAATTCTTAGATATATTTTACTACAGATTAATAATTGTAATCATAGACTCCTTACCTAAAACGGAGAAGTCTGATATGCGGCTATTAATAGATATAGCAGATAAGTTCAGAGCAAATACGCATCTTAAATCAGATGAAAGCGATACTTCTTCTGATGAGGAAACAGGTGCTAATGCTCTAGGTCAAACAATTAATAATATGACTGGAGGATCAATAGGAGGAAAAGAATTAACAAATGCTCTCAAGTCTATCACCTCAAATCCTAAGATAACCACTAGACTAGCTGGAATATTTAGTACATTAGAACAAAAAACCAAAGAAGGCGAAGGAACCGATAGTAAGGATATAATCAGTTCAATGGTAAGTGATATTGCTCCAGTTCTTGGAGAGACTTTTGATGCTCTTGGTGATTTAGGTCTTGGTAAGAAAAAAACAAATGATGATAGTGATTCCATTAGCGCATCACAAGATGACTCTAGTAAGTCTGATACTAGTTAGTCTGATACTAGTTAGTCTAATACTAGTTAGTCTGATACTAGTTAGTATGATACTAGTTAGTCTGATGCTAGTTAGCACGATGCTAGTGTTTGATGCTAGTTAGTCTGATGCTAGTTAGTCTGATGCTAGTTAGTCTGATGCTAGTTAGCCTGATGCTAGTTAGTCTGATACTAGTTAGTCTGATGCTAGTTAGTCTGATACTAGTTAGTCTGATGCTA
>SDBT01010297.1_pt1 | contig 15106 bp, 12 predicted proteins | sample 2277101 | NCBI WGS metagenome assembly SDBT01 (sample SAMN10404973, study PRJNA504765) | marine sediment metagenome | isolation source: marine sediment core GS10_PC15, 103 cmbsf | place: Arctic Ocean: Southern Knipovich Ridge | collected 2010 | reverse complement strand
AAACTTACTAATTGTATGAATAGCGAAGAATGAGCCTAATTCTTTCTTTTGTAGGCTAATTCGCCTTCTGAACGGGCAACAATCGATGCAACAGTTGAATCCCCGGTAATATTAACTACAGTCCGAAGCATATCCAGTGGACGATCAACACCTAGAATTAATGCAAGACCTTCTACGGGAAGTCCCACCGAATTGAGTACAATGATCAGCATCACTATACTGCCACTGGGGATCCCAGGAGTACCAATTGAGGCAAGTGTGGCTGTAAGTACAATGATCAGCTGTTGGGTAATGGTCAAATCGATACCAAAGACCTGGGCTATAAATACCGCAGCTATAGCCTGGTAACAGCTGGTGCCATCCATGTTGATGGTCACCCCCACCGGGAGAACAAAGTTGGCAATGGGTTTGGAGACCTTTAATTCATTTACCACCTGTTTCAGTGTTACCGGTAAGGTGGCTGCGCTGGAGCTTGTGGTGAAAGCGACCAATTGTGCCGGAAGAATACCTCTGAAAAAGTCGCTAATCCCGATTCGCGCAAATATGCGGATCATGAGCGGATAAAGTCCCAAAATCAGGATAAACAGGCCAATTGTTACTGTGACAATATACATACCAAGGGCAGTAAAGATGTCTGCATCCCCGGAATAATCCACCACCAGTGCGGCCATAAGCGCAAAAACTCCAATGGGCGCAAACCGCATGATTATATCCACTATCTTAAGAATCACATCGTTCAGTCCATCAAAGAAGTCCTTGACCACCTGGGTCTTTTCACCAGGTATCAATACAAGGGCGATGCTGAATAGGATGGCAAAGAAGATAATCTGAAGCATTTTTGAATTATCTCCAGCAGCCAGGAAAAAATTATCCGGAACCATTTCCTCAAAGAAATGAAGAGGAGATTGCTTTTCAATTTCTTTGGCTGATTCCTTTCGGATTTCAATCTGACCACCAAACTTCTCCCGGTATTGTTCCTGCTTTTCCTCAGGGAATACATCACCTGGCTTGAAGATATTGACCATGGCTAATCCAACAGTGGTAGCGAATACAGTAGTAATTATATAAATCACTATGGTTTTATAGCCTATTCGGGAAAGCTTGGTGATATCGGTCAGACTGGAAATCCCCTTCACAAGAGATACAAAAATCAGGGGTACTGCAATCATTTTCAAAAGCTTAAGAAAAATAACACCCCAGGGTTTTACCCAGTCTATGGTAAATGCTTCCCACCCTGTCCACACAGAGATCAATCCCCATAAAATCCCCAATCCCATTCCTATGAAAATTTTTGCCCAAAGTGGTAATTTCTTCAACATAGCTGTTCGTTAAGAGTTTCTAAATAAGTGCATTATAAAGTACTTCTACCGGGTGCAAAGCCCTGGTTCCGGTCCCATCCTTTATCTGGTGCCTGCAACTGGTACCCGGAGCAACGATAAGGGTTCCCTTTTCAGCCTCCTTCACAGCTGGGAATAGCACCAATTCTCCCACTTTCATGGAAAGCTCGTAATGCTCCTTCTCATAACCAAATGAACCTGCCATTCCACAACACCCTGAAGGTATCTCATCTACCGTGTAATTTTCTGGTAATGAGAGTATTTTAAGTGTAGATGCTGTGCTTGCAATTGCCTTTTGCTGACAGTGCCCGTGTAGTTTTATGCGAACCACTTCTTTACTGAAAACTGAGTGGTCAAATCTCCCAGCATTAAAAGCGGCTTCCAGGTACTCTTCGACTGTAAAACTGTTTGCTGATAATGCTTTAGCCTTTGATGAAAGATCTGCTCCTACAAGCTCTGGGATTTCATCCCTGAAACCAAGGATGGCTGACGGTTCTATACCAACCAGGGGCTTAGATTCAGAAACATGTTCGGCCAGGATTTCCACATTTCGGCGTGCATATAATCTTGCTTTCTTAAGGAGCCCCTTGGATATATAGGTCCGGGCGCTGACGGGATGTTTTACAATTTGCACCCTCACTCCAAGTCTGTTCAGAAGACGTATAGTGGTTATTCCCAGTGAAGTATCATTGAAGTTGGTAAATTCATCCACAAAAAGGACTATCTCAGGAGCATGGGCTGGAAGACTTTCATTCAGTGCCTTTAAGTGCCTTCCCGCCCACCGTCTGAGGGTTGTTTTTCCAAGCGTTGGAATTGATCTCTCAGGTGCAAATCCCAAAGCGATTTTAAGGATTTTTCCTGTAATCCTATTGGTTGCAAATGCATTGAATATCCAGGGGAATAACATTCCCATCCTATTGATCCTAGTTATGTTGGCAATTAGTCTGGTACGCATTGGTACGGGATGATGTTCGTACCAGTGTTGCATAAACTCAGCCTTCAGTTTGGCCATATCAACACTGGAAGGACATTCGGACTTGCAAGCTTTACACGATAGACATAAATCCAGCACCTCATAGATCTCAGGTTGATCAAAAGGCTTTTCAATATTGGGCCTGGATAGCAGTTCACGCAATACATTGGCTCGGGCACGGGTGGTGGCTGACTCATCCCTTGTGGCCATATAGCTTGGACACATGGTACCACCGGTAATTTCAGTCTTTCTGCAATCACCTGATCCATTGCACTTTTCGATTAGAGACATGAAAACACCTTCACGGGAAAAATCAAAATAAGTACCGAATTGTGGGTTGACCTGACCAGGATCGACCCGCAGAAAACTATTCATTGGAGGGGTGTCAATAATTTTCCCTGCATTGAAAATCCCGTTAGGATCAAAAATTTGTTTGACCTTACGTATCAGCGCAAAGTTCTTATTACCAACCATCAATTGGATGAACTCACCCCGAAGCCTTCCATCTCCGTGTTCACCACTCAAAGATCCCCGGTATTTCTTCACTAATTTAGCAGTCTCCAGGGCAATGTCATGGAATATTTGCACATGCTTTGGATCCTTAAGGTTCAAAATAGGCCTCAGATGTAGTTCACCCACAGAGATATGGGCATGATATACGCAATCCAAACCAAACCTTTCAAGCAACTTGTTGAAGTCTCCTATATAATCCTCCAGAACTTCAACAGTTACACTGGTATCCTCGATCACTGAGACCGGTCTACCTTCACCAGGCATATTAGAAAGAACGCCTAGTCCTGCTTTTCTAAGGGCCCATACCCTTGATATATCCCTCCCTTTCACCACCGGAAAATGAAAACCAAGTCCCTTATTTCTCATATTGTGTTCCAATGAGGATATCCGCTTGTTCAGATTCTCTTCAGAATCGTCAACAATCTCCACTATAAGAACTGCACCGGGATCACCTTTCAAAAAGAATCTGTTCCTTCGTTGAGTATGATTCTCTTTGGTACAATCAAGGATGGTTTTATCCATGAGCTCCACTGCAGTGGGGCTGTGCTGTAGAGCTGTCAAGTTGCCCCTAATTGCCTCCATTACAGAGTTGAAATGTATGGGTATCAGTGCTTTATTCTTGGGAGGTAGGGGGATCAAATTTAATTTGGCCTCTGTCATAAAGAGCAAAGTGCCCTCGGATCCCGACAGCAACTTACAAAGGTTTAATTCTGAATACTTTGCATTTGGCCCGAGAAATTCAGAACAATTTAACAATTCATCTAATGCATAGCCCGTATTTCGTCTCACTACCTTCGGATCCGGGAAATGATCCAGGATCTCTTTTTGATTGTCTGTGTCTGATAAGATCCGGTGAAGTTCTTTGTAAATAGTACCCTCCAGCGACTCCAATTGAATTTTTTTATCCAGGTCATTCTTATCCAGAGGGCCGAATTCTGCAATTGTAGCATCGCCCAATACTGCTCTGACAGATATTGTGTGCTCCCGGGTGGTACCATGTACAATAGAATGTAGCCCGCTGCTATTGTTTCCGATCATTCCTCCTATCATACTTCTGTTGGATGTGGAGGTCTCAGGGCTGAAAAATAGTCCTGTACCCTTGAGAGCAATATTCAATTCATCCAGAATCACACCTGGTTGAACCCTTACCCAATGCTCTTTTACATTAATTTCCAGGATCTTTGTCATATGACGAGAAACATCCACAACGATTCCATTACCAACAACCTGACCTGCAAGTGAAGTACCTGCAGCACGAGGGATTAGCGTCAAATCCGATTCTGCAGCAAAACGAATCAGCTCTCGAATATCGTTCTCATGATGAGGGTAAACTACAGCTATGGGTTCTTCCTTAAAATCTGAGGCATCAGTTGAATACATGATCAGCCTCATTCGATCGGTGTGTAGTTCCCCATCCAGCCTGGCACGAAGCGTACTGAAGCGATCATTAACCGACCTTTTTACCCTGTTGTTAGACTTACTTGCTCCTGCCATTGAATAAACCCTGGAATAATCCACAAATATAGCAGAAAGTGCAGAGGATTTATATCCTATTTTTAACAATGACCGATATTCAATCTACCATTTTCATAAGATCACCGAATCAAGCTTATTAAGGTACGATCAATGTCCTGAAGCATGAATTCATATAATTATATTTATATCACTATTAATCAATCTTATATTGACTAAGAAAAAGGCACTCGACACTATTTTTTCTTTCGAAAATCTGTACTTTCAAATATCTTATCGGCCGATTCTGCAACAAATCCATTAAAAAGGTTACCCCTGCTATCCTTGTACCGAAGGGCAAATTCATAATAACAGGAAGGGATTACAAAAAGCCCATCCTCAAATGCCACTTCAACACGATCTGCAAGAGTAGAAGACTGTTCCAGCAACTGAACCGGAGTGCCTTTGATTTCCCCACCTGAACTATTCAATAAAAATCCTTTCGATTTCAGGAATGAATTGACCTCCTCCAATCCGTGAAAATGTATCAAATAATTAATACTTACTGTAAAATGGTTGGCCCTGTATCCAAACACGTAAAGCCATGCAGCATATTCAGACTCCTCCCTTAACTGGTTGTAGATTTCGTAGCGAATTGGATTGAAGATGGTTCCCTTAAAGATTAGGTCAGGTGAATTTAACTGGGATTCGGGAAGCGTATCCAAGTGCTTTGTCACAGTCCGTTGCAACTCAGCAGAGCACTGGTCCAGAATCAGTTCACTAATAAAAACACGCGGAGACTCAGGCATGCCTGGCAATTCATAATGTCTGGCCCTCAATCTCTTGGCCTTAAATAGATATTTCCCTTTTGGCACATAACCTGCATCAATAAAAGGGCGTGCAATCACATCAATATTGACACGTGGATCATCAAAGGTGCGAAATGCTACATGATCGTTGATCACCCGTTCTCCCGATATTTGAAAAAGATCATAGATTTTTCCGGCACTTGGATTATCGCAAGAATACTGGATCCATAGCTTTTCAAAAATGTCAGCTGCTTTCATGAAATGATGGTTTTTACTTCTTATTAACCAATTCCCGAAGAAAGTGTTGAAAACATGCCCTACAATATGATTTAAATCATATGGACCAAAAAACGGATTATGCTTTTTTTAATTACCTTTATAGCCTACAAAAACTAAACTTCAAACTATTGATAATCAATGAATTTAATTGAAAAAATACGGCGTCAGGCTCAATTGGATTGCCAGCGGATTGTACTTCCAGAAGGAGACGAAGAAAGAACTGTTATGGCAGCAGACGCCATTATCAGGGAAAAACTGTGTTATCTAACCCTGATTGCTGATCCGGTGGTAGTGGAGAAAAAAGCGCAGCAGTACGGATTAAAAAACCTGGATAAGGCTACCATAGTTAACCCAAAAGATCACCCTAAAAAGCTGGAGTATACTGAGTTACTATATGAAATCAGGAAGTCCAAAGGAATGACAATGGATGAGGCTGCCAGGCTTGTAGAAGATCCACTTTACCTGGGTACCCTAATGATTAAAGCGGGTGATGCAGATGGAGAGGTTGCAGGCGCCAGGAATGCAACCGGCGATGTGTTACGCCCTGCTTTTCAAATTGTAAAAACCCTGCCCGGCATTAGCATTGTCTCGGGTGCATTTATCATGATTCTTCAGGACCGCTCTTTTGGGGAAGATGGAGTAATCGTTTTTGCCGATGGTGCAGTGCATCCCGATCCAGATGAAAAACAACTGGCTGAGATAGCAGTAGCCACCGCAGGAACGACGCGGTACATCCTTGGATTTGAACCCCGGATTGCCATGATGAGTTTTTCTACCAAAGGAAGTGCTCAACATCCCATGGTCGATAAAATCGTAAATGCCACGAAATTGGCGAAAGAGATGGATCCCAGCCTGATCATTGATGGTGAGTTACAAGCCGATGCTGCACTGATTGAATCCATTTCCAGAAGCAAAGCTCCAGACAGTCCCATCCAGGGAAATGCCAACGTTTTGATTTTCCCCGACTTAAATGTGGGTAATGTAGCCTACAAACTTGTACAAAGACTGGCCAAAGCTGAAGCAATTGGACCTGTCCTTCAGGGAATGGCTGCACCCATTAATGACCTTTCGAGGGGTTGTTCGGTCAGTGACATTGTAAACCTTGTAGCCATTACTGCCAATCAGGCAGCAGGACTGAAGAAAAAAGTGTGAAAGAGTAAAGTAATAATATATAACAGACTTATATTCATGATAATACTAGTATTAAACTGTGGTAGCTCATCCATCAAGTATCAGCTTTTTGATATGGGTGAAAAGGCAGATGTGATTGCCAAGGGAATGGTGGAGCGAATTGGTTTTACTGATGCGGTTATTACCCATAAAGCCACGGGAAAAGATAAACACAAACACATCACTCCCATTATGGACCACACCACCGGGATCAACCTGATCATGGATGCTTTGGTCAATAAGGAACATGGTGTTATCAAGAAAATAGAAGATATCTCAGCAGTGGGTCACAGGGTGGTACAGGGAGGAGAAAAATATTTGGAAAGCGTCCTGATTACGAAGGAAGTGATCCGGGACATTGAAGCCTGCATTGACTTGGCTCCTCTTCATAATCCGGCTAATTTAAAAGGGATTATATCGGTGGAAGCACTTCTTCCAGGACTTCCTCAGATTGCTGTTTTTGACACTTCTTTTCACCAGAGTATGCCACCTCACGCCTACATGTATGCCATTCCACGTGAATACTACGAGAAGTATGGGGTTAGGAAGTATGGATTTCACGGGACCAGCCACAAATATGTATTTAAAAAAGCCAGTGAGATCATGGGGAAGGATACCCGTGAAATGAAAGTTGTTTCCTGTCACCTGGGAAGCGGTGCATCTGTTTCAGCCATCGAACATGGGAAATCCATGGATACCTCCATGGGTTTCACCCCGGTTGATGGATTAATTATGGGAACCCGTACAGGTGATATCGATCCTGGTGTTCTGCTGTACCTGGCCGATAAGGAACATTTAAGCTTGAAGGGGATTAGCAACATGATCAATAAAAGAAGTGGAATGATGGGGATATCGGAGATATCTTCGGATATGCGTGACCTGGAATTAGCTTATTATGAAGGGAATGAGCGTGCCAACCTGGCATTGACCATGTTTGCATACAGGGTGAAAAAATTCATAGGTGCCTATGCTGCCATCATGAATGGATTGGATTGCGTCATTTTCACAGGAGGGATCGGAGAAAATGATTTCAACATCCGCCGTATGATCGCTCAGAACATGGAATTTCTAGGCCTCGATTTCGATGAAACACAAAACCATGGCGTAAAAGGTGAGGATAAGATCATCTCCAAACCCGATTCAAGAGTTACTGTCATGGTAGTTAAAACCAATGAGGAACTTGTAATTGCCTCAGATACATATAAAATCCTCGAGAAGTGTTTCTAACCGGGTACTTCTCCCTTGTTTATGGTGGATAAATACAGAAAAATATGTTAACAAAACTTGCCCAGCTGAAGGATTTACTTGACAGTGAGCATAAACCAAAAAAGCTTGTTTTGGCAGCCTCGGAGGATGCACATTCTCTAAATGCAGTGGTCTCCGCTGCCAAGCAGAAAATCATCCGCCCAGTATTTGTAGGTGACAAAGAACAGACTTTCGGTATGGCCGAAATCCTGAATCTGGATATCAGTAAATACGAATTCATTGAAGCTACAAGCCCGGTTGATGCAGTTATCACTTCTGTAAAAATGGTGCATAATGGAGAAGTCGATATATTGATGAAAGGCAAAGTAGGCACTTCAGATATGCTCAAATCCGTGTTAAACAAGGAGTACGGATTGAGAACAGGCAACCTTCTCTCTCACTTTGCCTATTTTGAGATAGAGGCTTACCATAAGCTCATTGCAGTGACAGATGTTGCCATGAATATAGCTCCCAACCTTTCTGAGAAAATTGAGATCCTGAACAACTCTGTCAAAGTATTGAACAACCTGGGTATTAAATATCCCAAGGTAGCTGTACTGGGAGCAATTGAGAAAGTGAATGCCGATATGGTTGCCACTCTGGATGCGGCACTGCTTTCAAAAATGAACCAGCGGGACCAGATTCTTAACTGCATTGTAGATGGCCCCCTGGCATTTGACAATGCGATTTCATTTGAAAGTGCTAAGCACAAAGAAATTAAAAGCGATGTGGCCGGTGATACTGACCTTTTATTAATGCCGGATATTGAAGTGGGCAATGTACTTTACAAAAGTATGGTGTTCTTTGCCCATGCCAAGGTAGCCTCTATGATTGTTGGTGCATCCGCACCCATAGTGCTTACCTCAAGGTCAGATTCTGAACAGGCAAAATTCGATTCGATTCTCCTGGCAGCAGTAACGGCCAATGACCATAAGAAAAGTTGAAAATCAGGCTAAAAAGCTGTTTAAAATGGATGCTAACTACATACTTGCGATTAATCCGGGTAACACCTCTACAAAAATAGCTGTATACCACAGCAATAAATTTATTTTCCTGAAGACCATTCGTCATGAATTCGATGATCTGCAATTATTTAAAAGAACCGCTGATCAATTGGAATTCAGAATGAACCTGGTATTAACAGAGGTAAAGGAGAACCATGTTCCTTTTAACCAGGTGGGATTGATCATTGCCCGTGGAGGTGTAATCCATCCCATAGAATCGGGTGTATATGAAGTGAATGATGCCATGATCACCGATCTTGAAAACGGTGTGATGGGCGACCATGCCAGTAATTTAGGAGGGTTAATTGCCAATCGACTGTTACATAAATTCCCACAAGCAAAAGCATTTATTGCAGATCCGGTGGTTGTGGATGAACTTCAGGATGTGGCACGCATCAGCGGTCATCCCAGATTCCCTCGTATCTCCATCTTTCATGCCTTGAATCAGAAATCCACTGCACGCACCTATGCCCACTCCAGGGGTATGGATTACGAGGACCTGAACCTGATTATTGCCCATCTGGGAAGTGGCATTTCTATTGGTGCGCATAAAAAAGGCCGTGTCGTTGATGTAAATAACGGGTTGAACGGAGAGGGTCCGTTTGGACCTGAAAGATCTGGCACGTTGCCAACCGGGGCACTTGTAAGGTATTGTTTTGAGGGAGATGCTTCAAAGAATGATGTTGAGAAAATGCTGACTGGCAGAGGAGGACTCTTTGCATACCTGGGACACAATGATGCCCACCAGCTGGAAAAGTTAGCCAGGCAAGGAGATCCAAAATCAAAGTTGATCCAGGATGCCATGGCATATCAGATAAGCAAGGAGATCGGTGCCATGGCGGCTGCGCTGGGTGGAGAAGTTCACGCTATTATCATCACCGGGGGCATTGCCCATAATCCGGACCTGACAGGCTACATCAAAGAGCATGTGGGATTTATTGCTCCTGTGTTTATTTATCCGGGTGAAGACGAAATGCGCGCACTGGCACAAAATGGCTCTATGTTGCTCAGTGGCAAGATCTCTCCACGTGAATATTCCCAGGAAAACCTTGTAAGAGGCCTGGATCTTGAAGACTTTGAGCAAATCAGGGGGTAGCAAGCGAAACAGGTAAAATCTTTCCGTTAAAGTATTTTGATCCTTCCAACGTAAACCATTTCATAAACTTGGCCATTTGAGGTGGATCAAGCGGAGCTTTATAATCCGGAAAAGCTTCAGCAAGCATCTCTGTCTGAACTGCTCCAATTGCCAGCGCATTCACTTTGACACTTTCCTCTTTCAACTCCTCTGCCAAACACTCAGTAAGGCTACCCAAAGCTGCTTTGGAGGCACTGTAATACGACAATCCAATGAATTTGCCACTTCCCTGAAATCCTGCCATACTGGTCACATTCACCACATGTTTCAAACCAGATGCTGACATGAGTGGAAGACAGATTCTGATAAGTTGTGCCGGCACAAAGAAATTAACCTCAAACATATTACGTGCATCCTGTGCCTTTACAAGGTCGAAAGGTTGCCGGATAAGTTGTCCTGCATTGTTGATTAAAGCATCAATGGTGGTAGAATGGGCTTTAATTCGGGATACAAATTCCGCCTCCAGATCGGTCAAATCGGTCAGATCAAAAGGGATGGCATGGGCCAGGACCTCTCCAGCCTTCTGGTTGCAAGCGTCAACTATCTTTTTAAGTTCGGTCTGATTTCGCGATACCAGAAGTACTTTGTGGCCCGATTCAGTAAACGACTTAGCCAGAGCAGCGCCTATGCCCCTGCTGGCACCGGTAATCAATATCACCATAAGAGAAGATTTTAGAGTGTAAAAATATATGCTTTTGGCATCAATCAGCTATATTTTTATTTATAATTGCATGGTGAAGGAGATAGAAAGGATAATAAATAGAATTGCATTTATGATTTTTTTGATCATAACGTGTTCAACCCTGATAAAGGCACAAACCCAGATGCATGTGCAGGAGCAGGTTCGAATGGAACCTGAAATACCGGATAGAAAGGGAAAGTTTTTTATGGTCCCTGAACTTTGGCTTTCCTTCGGAACAAGCACATACATTGACGTTGCTCCTTTATTGGGATATCATGTGACTGACAGGTTTGTTGTGGGTTTCGGACCTCACTATATTTACCAGTCGCAAAAAGCGACCCCCAGCTATCCTCTTTCATACCAGACTCATGCTTATGGCTTGAAAGGATTTGCAAGATTTGCCCTCATTACAAATGCGGAGCAGTTTCTTCCCATTCAACTCTTTAATGAACTCTTCGCCCACCTGGAGTATGAAGGTATGAGTCTCGAAAAGGCTTATTATTACGCACCTTCTTACCCCGATGATGATCGATTTATTTACCAGGGTTTCCTGGTAGGTGGTGGTTTATCTCAGCGCGTGGGTATGCATAATTCCATCTCATTCATGATTTTGTGGAACCTGAATGAATCCTCCAGATCGCCCTATTCTAATCCTGTTTTCAGGATGGGATTTAATACATATTTCTGATGGAACACTTTTCCTCCAATGGACTGGTTATTATCGGTTCACTCATAGTAATAATCTCCTACCTGTTCAATCTGGTAGCCAAACGCTACAGTATACCCAGTGTTTTGCTTCTGATCATGCTGGGTATGGCAGCCCATGGACTCGTGTCCGCTACAGGTGTTGAATCGCCCAACCTTTCCCCCATCCTTGAAGTGCTCGGGATCATTGGGCTAATTATGATTGTATTGGAAGCTTCCCTTGATCTGGAGTTAACAGGAGACAAAAAAAAATTGATCACCAGGGCCTTTTTTACAGCCTTGATAAACCTGATTCTTTCTGCATTACTCATTGCCGGGGTGATGACCATTTACCTCGATGTTGACATGACCACCGGACTCCTTTACGCGGTTCCCCTTTCCATCATGAGTTCGGCCATCATTATTCCCAGCGTCGAGGCTTTGGATACAGAAAAACGTGAATTCATGATTTATGAGAGCACCTTCTCGGATATCCTTGGAATAATGCTGTTTTATTTCCTGATAAGCAGTCTGGAAGCAGATAGCTTTGGTCAAATGAGCCTGGCAGTATTGCTTAACCTTACACTGACAGTAATAGTATCTGTGGCTGCAAGCTATTTCCTCATATTTCTCTTCCAGAAGATCACAACCGAGTTGAAACTCTTTTTATTGATCGCTGTACTCATCCTGCTCTATGCCCTCAGTAAAATGCTGCACCTTTCCAGCCTGTTAATTATCCTGGTCTTTGGTATGATCCTCTCCAACCGTCATATCTTCTTTCCGGGAAAGTTGCGCAGATTCCTTGATGAGGGACATATGAGTACCATTTTTGACAATTTCAAAATGATCACCCTGGAGTCATCATTCATTGTAAGAACTTTTTTCTTCGTGATCTTTGGTTTTACCATTATCCTTGCCAGTCTGCTCGACTTGAAAGTTTGGGTAGTAAGTATCCTGATATTGGGTATCCTTTATGGGATCAGATTTGCCTATTTTAAATTTATCATTCGCAATAATATCCAACCTGAAGTCTGGATGGCCCCAAGGGGACTAATCACCGTACTTCTTTTCTATTCCATTCCAAAAGACCTTGTGGTTGAGGAGTTTAATACAGGGGTTTTATTGTTGGTCATTCTGGCTTCCAGCATTGTAATGGCATTTGCACTCATTCGATACAGGCGAACTGCAAAGCAGGAACTGGATTCTTAATTTTTTGTTAAATCTATAGGGTTTGGAAACTCTCTATTCAATAATAGGGAAATTATTGCTTTCTTTGCATCTTCAAAAACAGATATCATGATTGCAGATAAAAATAGCGTAGTTTCAATTATATATGAACTGAGAGAAGGGACGAAAGAAGGTGAGGTGGTTGAATCACTGAACTCTGGTAATCCACTCACCTTCCTGTTTGGTACAGGCGGTCTGCTTCCCAAATTTGAAGAGAATCTGAATGGTCTTTCCACTGGTGATAGTTTTGAGTTTTTACTTGGTACTGAAGATGCCTACGGGCCCATAGTTGAAAGTGCAGTTGTCCAGGTTCCCAATACAGTGTTTGAGGTCGAAGGGAAATTAGATGAATCCCTGATGCAAGTGGGTAGTATGGTTCCCATGATGGATGCAGAAGGCAGGCGACTGAATGGAAAGGTGATCGGTCTTGAAGGGGACTCGGTACAAATGGATTTTAATCACCCCATGGCAGGCAACGATCTGCATTTCAAAGGTGAGGTCACAGAGGTACGTGAAGCTACTGAAGAAGAATTAAGCCATGGTCACCTTCATCAGGAAGGTGGTTGCGGATGTGGTAGTGGTAACGGATCCTGCAATGACAGCTCGTGCGACGATGGATCATGCGATGATCAGGCAAGCAGTGGATGCGGTTGTGGATGCTAAATTAGGTTAGGTTCCGCACCCTCAATTGAAAACCGGTCAGCATCCTTCCAGGCTGGAAACTTTTCTCTAAATTCTTTTACTTTATTCAAATCTATTGTTAAGGGTTGAATCCCTGGCGTAGAATCCATTTGGTGAATCACGTTTCCAATCGGATCGATAACACAACTGCCCCCAAGATGGTCTACTCCCAGTCCATCCAGCCCCACACGATTGACCCCTATTGCATAAGCCTGATTCTCCATGGCCCTGGCTCTGATAAGGGTTTCCCACACTTGTTGTCTGGGTGCAGGCCAGTTGGCCACATAAAACAGTACATCGTAATCTCCCCGGATCCGGCTGAAAACTGGAAATCTCACATCATAACAGATTTGGGGTAAAAACCGGATCGGCCCCAAATTGAATATTTCCCTGGATTCTCCAGCATTGAAGTTTTCATCCTCCCGCCCCATCCTGAAAAGATGTCGCTTGTCATATGTACCTTCAATTCCCTTGGGAGAAATCCAATACAACCGGTTATATATCTGACCATTATCCCGGATAATAACACTTCCGGTAATATAAGTCCGTTTCTCCCGGGCAATTTCCTGCATCCAACTTACTGCGCTCCCATCCACCTCTTCGGCATATCTTTGAGACTGCATAGTAAACCCTGTGGAGAATGTTTCAGGTAATATAATAAGATCTGTGTCCTCAGTTATTTCCTGGAGCATACCACCCAACATATCCAGGTTGGCCTCGATATCCTCCCAAATCATCTTCGGTTGTACCAGACAAATTGAAATCCGCTCTTTCATGGCAATAAATATAATTCATTTACATTAACTTAACATAAAGTTAATATTGGGTGTTCCTTTAAAGCCTATTTTTGAATCATACTTAACAAGACCTTTCCATGGAAGCATATTATATTCTTATTGTTGGCGTCCTGTTCCTTCTTGCCATTTCTGACCTTATCGTGGGCGTTAGTAACGACGCGGTAAACTTCCTTAATTCTGCCATTGGATCTAAAGCTGCCCCATTTAAAATAATTCTTGCAATCGCTGCAGCTGGAGTCCTCGCTGGGGCTGTGTTTTCCAACGGAATGATGGAAGTGGCCAGAAAGGGGATCTTTAATCCTGAGTTTTTTGCTTTCAAGGAGATCATGGTCATTTTCCTTGCTGTAATGCTAACGGATATTCTGTTACTGGATTTTTTCAACACCATTGGTTTGCCCACTTCCACAACAGTCTCCATCGTATTTGAACTCCTTGGTTCAGCGGTAGCCGTTTCCATTTATAAAATCACCAAATCCGATGCAGTCATTAACAATTTGAGTACATATATAAACGTCGAGAGTTCTGTGATGATTATTGTGGGAATATTCCTATCGGTGATTATTGCTTTTTCGGTGGGAATGATCGTTCAATGGATCGTGAGGCTTGCATTCTCATTTAATCTTAAGAAGACTTATAAATACTGGACTGGTTTATGGGGAGGTTTTGCCATTACAGCCATTCTCTTTTTCCTTCTGATCAAAGGTGCTAAAGGATCCACACTTGTATCGGGCGAAATGTTGGTTTATATTAAATCCAATACCACCAAAATCCTTCTGATCAGTTTTGTTGGATGGACCGTTCTATTCCAGATTTTAGCCTCCTTTACCAGGGTTAATATTCTGAAAATCACAGTACTTGTAGGAACATTTGCCCTTGCTATGGCCTTTGCCGGAAACGACCTGGTGAACTTTATCGGGGTGCCGCTTGCGGGATTTGAATCATTCAAGTCCTTTATGGCAGCCGGAGGTTCCGAGCCTGGAGGATTTTTAATGACTTCATTGCGCGAACCAGTCAATACCCCCATCTATTTTCTCATTGCCGCAGGTCTGATCATGGTGTTAACCCTTAGGTTTTCGAAGAAAGCTAAGTCTGTAACAGCCACCACCATTGATTTAAGC
>SDBT01010296.1_pt1 | contig 15107 bp, 15 predicted proteins | sample 2277101 | NCBI WGS metagenome assembly SDBT01 (sample SAMN10404973, study PRJNA504765) | marine sediment metagenome | isolation source: marine sediment core GS10_PC15, 103 cmbsf | place: Arctic Ocean: Southern Knipovich Ridge | collected 2010 | reverse complement strand
ATGGCACTTGTAGCTACCTTTTCAGCGACAACACCTGAACAATAGAAAACGTTTAGAATTCGTAAGAAATGTAATCCTTTTTCTCTGTAAAGCAAATCTTTTTTCATCCGGATACTTAATCCGATTACGCACTAATATTTTCAAAAAATCTTTGTATTTTCGCAAAAAATTGACATTTATTCGGACTCGACATAGTCAAAATTAACATCTGTGGTGTCATTTTGGTGACAAGATGTCACCTGAAAATTGTGGTGTTTTTTAGCTTCTGAGAGAGCTGACTTTAAGAAGAATTCTGGTATTTTACAACTCGTGGGAAGGGTGACTTGTGGTATAAGAGCAGTCTCATGCACACTGGCTCTCATATAATGGCAGGATTGGTCTAAGAGATTATAACAGATATTCTCCATCCTTTACACATCGGTCAGGCTGGTAACAAAGTAACCGATGTTCACGTCATCGAGGTCGAAATATTTATGACCTATACGATCACTATCAACTTTGACAATTCGAAATCCAGATGGATCCTGACCCAATGGCATTCCAACAGGAGCGGTGGTAACCATCTCCAATTGTTGATCGGTGGCTAAGCTATTCTGGTGCAAATGGCCGGCAAAAACAACTTTAACCTCAAAATGCTTGAACAAACTCAGATACTTTTGACGGAGTTGCTGTGGGATATTAAAGTAATCATCCATTTCATTTGGATCTCTGAGAAAGAGGGGATGATGCATGAATATTATAATCCGGTTACATCCCAATGTATAGGTCTGTTCCAAATCGTATTTTAACCATTCCCATTGTTTTTTTGCCTCCTGCTCCACATTTTGATCTTGGTGAATGATGCAACTATTAAGCCCAATGAAGTGCCATCCACCAATGTTAAAAGAGTACCAGTCTTTACCAACCCTTTTGCGATACCAAGATAAGCTCTCTTCGTTGGGTGTATCACCAATGTCATGATTGCCCGGTACCGAGTAAAGAGGAATATCCTTGTTGATCTTCTGGGCAATACGCAACGCTTCAGCGATTTGTCTTTCGTCACGAGGTTCATTAATTAAATCACCAGTATTTAACACAAAGGCCGGGGAAAGTCGGTTAATCTGGGCTATGACTCTTTCGAAAAGTTCAGTTTCTTGGGCCATGTCCTGGTTAGCAGTAAACATACCGAACTGTGGATCACTCATCTGAAAAAAAAAGAAAGGAGGATTTATCTTTTTTACTACCATAATGCCGCCATTACAATATGAACAATCACAATTTTTACAACAGTATTATTTGCAAAATGAAAAACCTTTAATACTGTCGCAGATAAAGCCATTCGTTTGGTTTTAGGTCTGTTGGGAAATAAAATCTAATGAGACTACAATAATTAAAAGGAGTTTGTTTCATTCTAAAACCACAGGTGTTGAGAACCAGCCAGTAGGATTACCCAGTGCCCTCCACCGACCATAGGAAGTGCTGTCCTGGGAAACCCTTGAGTGTACAATCATGATGGGCCTCAAACTGTAAGCTTTCGTGTCGCTGAGCTTTCTCCTGGTCGACATGGTTTTTGGCCTCGTTGCTAAGCCACACTCCTCCGTTAACGGCCATGCCCATAACGCGAGCCGTATAGCTGACTGCCGCCCCCTGCGCATCCTGCTCCTCGACGATTACCGGTCCAACGTGTATACCAGCGCGAATCCCGATGCGCTCATCGCCAGTGTCCGCGTGGAGTGAAAGAGCAAAATCCAAGGCATCCACAACTGTGTGAAAGGCAACCATGAATTCATCGCCGTTAGTTTTAATCTCATAGCCATCATGCTTTTCTATGAGATTCCTGGCCCGCTTGAAGTGAGCACGGCGCACCTGGTCCATACGTTCGTTACCTAATTTGTAGCCAAGGGCCGTTGAGTTCACGATATCTGTGAAGACAATCGTCAGGGTGATCTTGTCGAAGCCGGCCCATTGCCTGAAGTTCTGAATGCTCTTTTTTCCTTCCGGCTTAGCTGGAGTATCAGAACCTTGCTCGGCATCGTCAGTAGGTTTAGTCTCGGTCGGAGCGGGCTTCCTTTGCGGCATCCTGAAAGAGAATTTCGGGCTGAGGCGGTCTGATCCCGCACGCCTGCCTTGACTGCGTTCTTGCCTATCCATCATTAACCTCATTAAAAAGAAATAAAATAGTAACTAAAGTGACTGATTTTTTTTAGAGTCGTTACCATCAAGGCAGCTCCCATTGCCTTGGTGGGCGGTCATCTAACAACTACTAATGCGGTTTATCAACGCTTTGTCTCTATCTTGCTGCTCCTGTATTAGATTCAGCGTCATCTTAAAGGTCTCTCTCACGTCCTGTTGCACTGGTTTAAAGCCCTCTATCAAAGCTGCCGTAAACTCGGCACCTGCCCCTCCGGTGATTTTTTGCATTTCTTTCTTACTGATTTTCATGTCCTTCGGTAAATCTTCAATTTTAATTCTTGCCATTTGTTTGGCTCCTTTTTACAAAAGATCTGCCCGGCTACCCGGAGGATAGCACGGTCCAATTAGAAGTTAATTCTCCACTATGGCCGATTACATTTGAACCTCTTCTCCATCGTGTTCGTCGTTACCCGCCGGCTCACGCTCACCCCCAGGGATTGCGCTGCACAACATATTCCTCGCCGTCAACTGAGGTTGTCCCTATAACCGTATATGCATGACCTGGTGCAAGCCCTACCGGCACAGAACCTAAAGTTTGGTTCCGCGACTCAATTTGCACATAATCTTGTAGTATTTGCTTGTCTTCCATAATTAAACCTCCTCCAGTTATCCTTCTCATATCTTCCTTGCTGATCTTCATGTCTTTAGGTAAATCGTTGATTTTTATTCTTGCCATGATAAAAGCTCCTTTCTTGTTATCGCTAAATGTTCTTTATCAGGTGTTGTAAATAAACTCTGTTTCCTGTATGATATTTTCTCTTCATTCATCCTCTTTCTATTCGAGTAATCCAGGGCCGCCTCCATTATATTGCCGATTGGTTAGCCGCCCATCTTGCGGATGACCGACATGCTCGTGTCATGCAATACCTTTGAGATATTGCTCATCATCTGTATTGTCTGCTGCTGTTTTTGGAGCGCATTTTGCATGTCAATGTTACCTAACTGAGCATCGTCACCCACTGGATTTAATTGATCTTCCAAGCCTTCGAGATAAGTTCCGAGATCAGTTCCTCCAGTTATCTTTCTCATGTCATTCTTACTAATTTTCATGTCTTTTGGTAAATCCTCAATTTTGATTCTTGCCATGATAAAAGCTCCTTTTGTTAAAATATTTGACTAAACTCATTAAAAAAATAAAATAGTAACTAAAGTGACTATTTTATTGTAGTCGTTACTCTCAAGGCACATTTCATAAAAAATTTCTGGTGATGCCTAATTCAGCTTCCTTTTTGGCTTTCATAACAGTCGATAATAGGTTATATAATTGATTTGTCTTTTGATCAAAATCCTCAAAAGTTGTATTAGTTGTTTGTGTGGGGCTGGTCTGTGTTAAATCACTTTCAATTCCAGTATATGTAATTAAAGCTCCTCCAACAACTTTCTTCATCTCTTCCTTGCTGATTTTCATGTCCTTTGGTAAATCTTCAATTTTTATTCTTGCCATGATAAAAGCTCCTTTCTTGTTTTGGTTCAAGTCTTATCTTGAAATCAAATCTGTTAACTTTTTAATAAATTAAGTTTTCGCTTGTCATTCACCTTCCTTCTTTGCGAGGGGTTTTTTCTGCATCATCTTTCTCTTGCCTATGTTTTCTTTATAGCCACTCCATTAACGCCTGAACCTCATTGTGAGGGTGGGTGCGTCAGGTAAAGACACAAAAGCCATTTTCAACCCATTACAGGTAGTGTTACAAAGTTTTTAGATAATCATTGGCCACACAGTTCGGTTTACATCTCAGATACGTTCGTTTCGGTATCTTTCATTGTCTAAAAACTTATTCACAGCATGTCCATTAGGCCGGCATCCAGCACATCGTCTTCATCTTCATCTTCGTTCATTTACGCACCAGGACCGAGGTATCGGGATCGAGTTTTGAACAGTCTGGTCCCAGATTATTATCCATAGATTCGTATTCACATTAATTGGAAACACTCCACCTGCTGAATTATCAAAAAAGATCATAGACATTCTGCATCTTTCCAACAGCCATTTTCTCCCTCAATGCACCATGCAACTGTTGCCATAAACTGAAATCACACTCTGGCTCACATTCACATTCATCACACTGAAAACATCGGGGTATTTTCAAATCACTAAATGGCTTTTCCGAATCTGACATAAAATTGATGACATTTTCAGCAATTTGCTCTTGATAAAGTTGTTTTAAGACATGGTCAATTGAATTATCAGTGAGACACTCCTTCTCCTTTAACACAATATAGTCTCGCATAGCGGAGAATAAAGGCACACTGTCATTTGAATCATCAGGGAAGATGGATCTTACTTTTTCAATAAACATTTCAATTTCCGCCAATGCATCGTCAATGTGGCCGATATGAACATTTAAGAAAAAAAGAAAAAGATGGAGATCTGTTTTTGCCCATTGACTGTCTGAAGCGAAAGGGAGCCAGGTGATATCATACATTTTTGAATCTTCAACAATATTGCTGTGGACCATTTTTTTGATAATGGTCTTCAGGTGTATCATTTCATCTTTACTCCTCCTGTCCAGGTTCATTATTAACGGGGTGCACTGATTTACCAGAAGCCGTGATTCTATATTGGAAAAGCAATACTGTTCGTTTGCCATTCCAGGTATGATGATATAGAAAGCCGGGAAACCCAGGTAGGAATGATTTCGAACAAAGATGGGGGTATCTGAATAGTGATACAGCAGTTTTTTTAAATAATGAAACGCCTCTGGGTTAGTCATCTTTTCTGGTTTCAATGAAAGGTATTGGGGATAACTGTTATCACCAAAGAAAAAGCTGTTGGGATAAGATCCCTTTCCGGTTTTGATAAGATTTCTGAAGTTAAGTGAGTCCGGTTCATTTGTGTCAGGTGGATCAAAAAGGTTAACATTCACATCACCTGTGTAATGTTTAATATTTCTTCCTTGAAATGCTTCTGTTAAACACCTGGAAATCGCTTCATCTATGTTTGGATGGGCGCCAAAACAGGTATGATAGGTTCCTTTCCGGATATTGTGTAATACAATGGCAACGGCAGGCAACTTATGACCCAGAGAGCAATCCTTGATTGAAACACGAAAATCTGAGTTTTCCTCAATCTCATGGATCATTGCAAGCAGAACCGGTGATACAGACAAAACGTTTCGATTGATCTCGGGCGGTGTGATGGCTTCATGATATATCAAGCGCATGGCGTGACGTTCAATAATTTCGCTCATTCCTTGAACCATTGCCTCATAAGGCGTATTTCCCGCACATGATCCTGTGCTGCCATAGGCATAGCGAATCAAGAATATAGGCAAAAACAGGTTTTTACGATTGATGATATCAAAAAACGGTACACAGTGGAGTCGACCTTTATTCGAAAAATGTTTTAACCATTTTTCCGGCTCAGCATAGGTAGCATCTATGGGCGCAAAATACCAAAGTAATGTCTTTCCTGCATAGGCAATATAATCTGTCACAGAAAAGATTTTTTCGTCCGGTGAATAGATAAAGCCATGATGATCCAGTTTTTTGTCACAGTTCATGATCAAAGGATATTTAAAAAACTGGTTCTGGTAGCGCTCGATCAATTCTGCATATGCGCTCGCCAAGGTAGCCGGTATGGACATGCCTTTACCGTTGGCACCAAATGTACTGCCGTTTATGTTAATGCGAATGGAGTGTATCAACATCCCCGCAGTTTCATGCTTTTCTTCACATATGGAAAAACCGAGCGTCTTAAAAATGCTCTCAATTTTTTCAATGGTTTCTTTGGGTGATGCATCTTTATATAGAAAGGGTTTGTGATGTTGCGCAAAGTGTTTTTCACTAAGACACATCATTGTTTTCTATGCCCTTCTTGTCTACTGCAAATCTATTTATGGTAAATTTCGGCCACTTAATTGGGTGACACTTTACGGCTTCCTGAAACAGGCAGTCGAGGAGGTCGTTAACATGTATGTTGATCTGCTTCCACATCCAGCACGGCGTTGAGCGTCTCTTCAACCGTAGATCGCACCATCTATCCAAGGATATTCTTGAACTGCCCTTCGTTAATTTTGATAACATTCGTCAAGTTATCACTCGATTGTGCCGAATTACTGCTCTGCATCGATGGTCCTTTCATTGGTTCAATGTTCTTTGATGTCACGAACACCATCTACCAATTAAAGGGTTGTTTTTACTTCAACTCCAAAAGTGCGAAAGAAATTTTGCGTTGCCTACCAACTCTCCTGTTTACCGTTAGCCACTGAGTTATCTTCAGATAACTTAGAGTTGGATATATTACTATATCTTTCTGCATCCAGACACTGCGTTATCTTCATCTTCAGATAACTTAGAGAGTAATGAAGCACTGGTAGAAAACGGCCTAAGACGATCGTAAGGGATTAAAGCTCCCCCAACAACTTTCTTCATCTCTTCCTTGCTGATTTTCATGTCTTTCGGTAAATCCTTGATTTTGATTCTTGCCATGATAAATTTCCTTTCTTGTTTTGGTTCAAGTCTTATCTTGAAATCAAATCTGTTAACTTTTTAATAAATTAAGTTTTCGCTTGTTATTCACTTTCCTTCTTTGCGAGTAATTCGCAGTATTCTCTATAACTCAATATAACTGATACAGGTTTTCCCTGGCGGTTGACCAGGAATTTTACGCCCTCGACTGAGGTTTGATGAAGAATATCGCCGAAATTGACCTTGGCCTTGGTCGCTGCTATCGGCTGCAGGTCCTTTATCTCGTTCCTAAACTGTCAACTGTACGCGCGAAATTTAATATATTTGTTTTATCTAAACCCCAGCATACACCACGGACTCCGCTTGAGCCAAAATCGGCTGGCGGAGGAGGCAGAAGAGGTGCCCTTAAACCACTAACTTTTTAATGAATTTTAGGGCAAAAATCCTGGATCAGCGGACGCTTTGGACGCAAGAGCAGCAAGTAAATAACAATCGGATATGGTTCCCTTCTGGTTTACAGGCAGAACAGGCGCCCTTAAACCACTGTCAATTACAGTTTTTCTAAGTAAAGCACCTCCAACAACTTTCTTCATCTCTTCCTTGCTGATTTTCATGTCTTTCGGTAAATCTTCAATTTTAATTCTTGCCATGATAAAAGCTCCTTTCTGGTTTTGGTTTTAAGATTCATCTTGAAATCAAATCTGTCAACTTTTTAATAAATTAAGTTTTCGCTTGTCATTCACTTTCCTTCTTTGCGATTAATTCGCAGTATTCTCTATAACTCAATATAACTGATACAGGTTTGCCCTGTCGGTTGACCAGGAATTTTACGCCCTCGACTGAGGTCTGATGAAGAATATCGCCGAAATTGACCTTGGCCTTGGTCGCTGCTATCGGCTGCAGGTCCTTTATCTCTATCTTTGCCATAAATTTTACCTTTGTTTCAAAAGCGCTTAACATGCACCATATTAATCAATTTGATTAAGATATACCAGTTTGACACCAACTTGGCAAGAGATTTTTTGCCAAAATTGAAAATTTTTTTGCAACGCTGCCAAGCGGAGTCTGCTTCCGGGACATACCCACCGGGGAAGATGATAGGGGCGCATACACAACCATCATAACTCTTTGTTGAATAGAGAGCTATGTTGAACCGGCGCATGGCAAACGACGCCGAAACGTGTCGTCCCCTTCATTATTGGCTGGACTAATCCTTACTTCAACGCCTGTCTCAGCCAGTCCTGGTAGATCATCTCGCGGACAGATGCCTTTACCTGTGGGGATGCGAGATATTTCTTCTTAGCGGTCTTTTTCTCGAGGCGGTCCTTAAACTTGGTCAGTAGCACATTGGTCCCGATGTAGTCCTCCAGGGCCTCCACAGAAATGCCGTTGGCTCTGAGCCACGCCTTGGTATCTCGGGCTTTGCTCAGGTCACGCGTGATGCGGAATGCATTCGTAGTTCTCTGTAACTCTGAGGCGGTCACTTTCAGCCCGCTTTTTCGGGCCGCTTGAGCGGTGATTTTCCGGGCCACCACTTCCTGCAATACCGGCGCAAAGGCTCCAGTTATCCGAAGGAAGTCGACCACTTCCGCAACGGACACTTCAATTTCGGCTCTTTTTTTAGCCATGTTATTAGCTCCTTTCAAGCTTAATTCATTTACAAGTCCATCTTTATTGGATTGTTTATATACTGTGACACCCATCCATTGAAAATAGCCTCCTTTATACTATTTTTGACATGGTCATCCAGTTCAGCTTTTATCACCTCTTCTACAAAAATCAATTGAAAATTCTTATCTTTTGGAAATGGACCGAGCACCTCGCCGGAGTTTGCATTAAAGACCTTTGCGGCTAATTCGGGCGAGAGACTCTTTCGATTGACCACGCCTACGTATCCTCCTGAATATTTGGTTGTTTCGTCCAAAGAATATTCCCTGGCCAGTTGATGAAAGTCATCTTCATCTTCTGTAATTCGCATTACGAGCTCGTTTAGCAAATCCTCGGAGGCAGTTACAATGATAGAGATTCTGGCCAAGTCAAATTCAGATCGATGGTTAATAAAATACTCCTGGACACTCTTATCATCTGCCAGATGGTCCCTAATGGCGGCAGATAAAACCGATGACTCACAATGCTCTTCAAAATCATCTTCTTTAATACCGGCAGCCTTAAGAAAGGAAAGCATCTCTTCGGAGGAATATAGACCACGAGTTACTCTAAAGGTATCAGAAAAATTCTGCAGCTCCTCATCCGAGACGATGATTCCGAGCTCTTTGGTCTTGTCGAGTACCACTTTCCTCTGGATAATCTCTGCAAAAATGGGCTGGTCCTGGCCGGTCAGGGTTAAATGTTTTATCACCTCTAAGGGATTTATGCTATATTGCTCGCTTGGATTTTTCAAGATTAATCTCCCTTCTCATTATACTTACATTCTTACTTTCTTGAACAGGATAGAGAGAATGGTTTTGTTCTCAGTTACCAGTTCTGCAGTGGCCGTCATCCCAGCTTTGATGGGATACTGCTTATCCTCGATTTCAAAGTATTTTTGTTTGAGGGTCCCCTGGACTCGGTACACAAATCCTTGCGCCCTATCTTCCATTGCGGATGGCGAGATTGCCGCAACTGAACCTTTAATAGTTCCATAGTCCGTAAACGGAAATGCGTCAAACTTGTATTTTATATCCAGTCCTTTTTCTATAAACCCTATATCCTCGTTAGCAACGGTAATTTCCATGTATAGGGGACTGCCGGCTGGAACAATCGTACATAGTAAATCTGATTCTCTTATATATCCCCCCCTGTTTCTGAAGTAAAGTTCCGACACCGTGCCCGCTTGGTCAGCCCGTATAATACTACTTGCTTCTTCGCCTTCGGCCGAGGTTTCTTCGCCTTCATGCCCTATCGACAACATTCTTTCGTTCGTTTTCAACTCGCTCTGCATGGACAGAAGTGTTGATTTTTTCTCCAATTCGAGATTCTTTATCTGCTTTTCGAGAACAGCCATTTCCTGTTCAAAGTCCAGTTTTGCCCTATCTATGTCCTCCTTAAAAATACTTTTCTCTTTCAGGGCAATGTTTTTCTTTGCTTCTAATTTTTTGAGTTCCATCTGAGCCCGTTCGAAGTTACTCCTTGCTTGTTCACATCTAGTGATGGGAACATCTTTATTCTCAAACAGGTACTCCAATCTCGCAAGTTCCTGTGATAACCTCTCGACTTCCTTTTCCCAGTAAGTGATTTCTAAATCAATCGAGCTGACAGACATTTTGTTTTGTTCCAGTTTCAGGTTCAACACTTCCACCGCATTCTGATAATGCTCTTCGTTATGTTTTTGCTGTTCGACAGCGGCTGCTATTTTTGTATCGTAATTCTGCTCTTTAAGTGGAATTGTTTGTCTTAGTTCTTCGACTTTAGCGGAGTAGTTAACAGTTTCTCTGGAACGAACCAGGAATAAGGGCATATCTTTTTCGACCGTTTTGCCTTCTTTAATAAAAACCTGCATAATATACCCATTCCTATCCGAAAGGATTCTTATTTTATGTGAGGCTGGCCGGGCCACGGCCTGGCATTTGATCACGATGTCGATTCTTGCCAAACAGATATATGCCACCGAAACCATCACCAGCAGGAGAGTAACGTAGAAAAGACCTCTCGCGAAAATGTTTGGCATTCTCTGCAAATGCTCCGCAACAAGATAGTTTTCGGAGGGAGGTTGTTCCGGTGTTATTCTTACCATGTTCTCTTTATCGTAATCTTGTGTGGTATTTGGGTCGGTTGCCATAATATACAATAACAATCATGTTATTAAAGGTTTAGTTGCTGGTGATTCAAGTAATGATACAACCCAGTTTTTTCCATTAGTTCTTCATGTTTTCCCTGTTCGACAATCTCTCCGTTGTCGAGAACGATGATATTGTCCGCATTTCTTACTGTGCTCAGTCTGTGGGCAATAATTATAGATGTCTTATCCGCCTGTATTGCACTCATATTCTTCTGGATCGCCTGTTCGGATTCCGTATCAAGGGAACTTGTGGCCTCGTCAAATATAATTATCTTGGGGTTCGTATAAAGCACGCGTGCGATTGAAATTCTTTGCTTCTGTCCCCCCGATAGCTGGAGTCCACTTTCGCCCACTTTGGTCTCATATCCTAAGGCAAGGTTAGTAATAAACTCGTGGGCATTCGCCAACTTGGCTGCTTCGATTACTCTTTCCACTGACTCTTCTGAATCGCCCAGGGATATATTTTCCCGTATTGTATCGTTGAACAAGAAACTCTCTTGGAGAACAAATCCGACAATTTTCCGAAGACAAGCCAAATTAATATTTTTTATATCGCTTCCATCAATCGTGATCCTGCCTTCTGAAATATCGTAGAGCCGGGCAATGAGCTTAACCAAGGTCGTTTTGCCGGACCCACTTCGTCCAACAATAGCCACCGTCTGACCGGGAGTAATCTTAAAGTTTATATTGGTCAAAATATATGAATCGTCGTCCCCAGAGTACCGAAAGAAGACATCTTCAAAAGTAATTTCGCCCCGAGGTTCCTTGATCAAAAAACCTGTAGCATCCTCCATTGACTCAGGAAACTCCGTTTTTGCCGAAAAGACATCATTGAGTCGGTCAATAGAGACTAGTGTCTGCTGGATATCATCCCAGACTCTGATGATTCGGTTAATAGGACCGATGACGCTTCCCGTCAAGACCATAAATGCCATCAGTTCACCTACACTCAATACTCCCTGCATTACTTTATGCGCGCCAAACCAAAGAATAAAAGTTGAACTCAAAGTCCCTACGAAATCACCGAGAGAGTTAAAATATATGACTGTCTTGTATAGCTTAAAATCAATGTTAAGATTTTTAATAAATTTGTCCTCCCACTTCCATCGCGTTTGGAATTCGGCATTCATGGCTTTAACTGTATCAATCGCATTAATCGATTCGATCAGTTTTGATTTAGCCTCGGCATTAGTCGCGAATGAATCGATATTTAATCTCTTCAGGATGGGGGTAAAAACCAGGGTAATCCCTATAAAAACTGGGACAAACAATAGTGTCAGACCTGCCAATTGAACATTATAATAAAACATCATCGATATGTAAACAACTATCATTATTGTATCGAGTACTAAGGTAAGGGCGGTATTAGTCAGGAAATTACGTATTTTCTCGTTCTCGCCGAAACGGGTGATGAAATCACCTATCTTACGTACCTTGAAATACCCCAGTGGCAAGGCAAGCAAATGCTTGTAAAAAGCTACCAGCATAGTCAAATCGATCTTCATGCTCGTATGCACGACGAGATACTGGCGTACAATGCTCACCAAAATGCGGAATATCAGAACAAGCATCATTCCGATAAGCATGATGTTGAGCATGGAAATGTTGTGATGGCCCAGAACTTTATCAATAACATTTTGAGTGAAGATGGGTGTTGCCAGACCAAAGATGTTAAGAAGAAGAGATGCCAGAAAAATCTCAAAGAGAATCAGTTTATAAGGTGTGATAAATTGAATAAAGTTTCTGAATGATGAACGATCCTCAACTTCAGTCTCAAATTTAGGTGTTGGTTCAAGGGTAAGAGTTATACCATTCCAATTATCTGAGAAATACTTTCTGTTGTACTTCCGTAAGCCTAGTGCTGGATCTGCAACCCATATATGATTTGCATTGATTTTACACACCACAATATAATGATACCCTTGCCAGTGCACAATGCACGGTTGAAGAGCAGACATTAATGTGTCGTAGTCAAGCTTTCTTGCCCTAGTCGAGAATCCCAATTGTTCAGCAGCGCTCGCCATGTTTGCGAGCGATGAACCGCTGAGATCCACGTGAGCCAATTCCCGCAACCTGTTTGATGCAAAATTCTTCCCGTAGTATTTCCCAATCATCATAAGACATGTAGTTCCACACGTTAACTCATCGTGCTGCCTTATGAAAGAGAATCGAATATGCTGACGGTAGAATGAAGCCATCTTCTGTAATTGCTTTTTCTGCTTCTTCGTCGGGCCTATTTGTCCTTTCGACGTATCTTCCTTGACCTTAATCTCTTTCTGGGCGGCTAGTTCCTGCTTGATCAGTTCTTGATAAGGTATCGGAGGCTTGACTGTACCATAAGAACGTATCCTATCTTCAAAGACATTACGCAATTTGGGAGAGGTGCCGAGGAGTGATTCAAATGCTTCCTTAGAAAAAGTGAAGAGGTGGCAATCAGTTAAACAAATGACATCTGCATAACGAACGGTTCTATCAATTAGCGCCTTCTCGCCGAAAAAATCTCCTTCATGCAGAAAGTTTATTATCTCTTGCCTTCCATCTTCCCACCTTACCACTTTAACTTTGCCCCGTTCAATGAGATAGAATTTGTCCGGTTCAGTGCCCTGACGAAAGACTGCCTCACCCTTTTGGTAAAACTCGGGCTTAAAAGATAGAACGAGCTTTCTTAGTTTTTCCGCGGGTACAAGCGAGAGGTCGGTGCAAGACCTTAAAAATCGATGAATGGAAGTGGAATGAATAAATTTGTCGAAATACTCCCTTTGTAAGGGATCCGACAAAAGGTATCGATTGAATATATCTTTGTTGATAGATAGGAGTACACTATCTTCCACTGCCCGTGCTGCTGCGTTTCTCGTGTCTCCGGTCACTAAAGCAGTTTCACCAAAGTGGTCCCCTTTTCTCATCACTCCAAGGTTGACTTCTCCTCGGATTTTGGACTTAAGAAGTATCCTGATTCGGCCGCTGTATACAAGATAGAATTTGTCGGCCAGGTCACCTTGATCGAAGACAAGTTCCCCAGCGCTGATTGATTCTAGATCCGCTTTATTGAGTAAAGCTGTTATATCCCTCTCAGGACAAGTGGAAAAAAGAGGGCTTTGTTTAATAAATCCCAAAAGGCTTTCTACTTCCATAGCACAATTACTTCCTGTTGGGCATTACAGATTTAAGCTGGGTACAAGCACTTTAAATATAAAATATAACCTGTAGATCTTAAAATATCAATTCAAACGTAAACTCAAACTTAGGGGTTTATAGTATATACACCATGGGACATCAAATCAAGGAAAAGTTCCCGCAAATGAGAATTTCTGTTGAATTGGGCCTACAACTCATTTAGAACTATGAGTATGGAAAAGGCCGAAATCAGGCCGAGCTGTAAGATCTCTGAAGTTTCCTTTCGTAGCTCTGCAGATCCAAAGTTGAAATACTCTCTATCTTCAAACCTTGCCCAAGGAAGGACATTATAGCCAGTCACCAACCGGTATTTTATCTACCGCATGCCGCAAGACAGGATCGACGTTCGTATAGACCTTATTTGTAAGATCTGGCGAAGAATGCTCCAGTAACTTCTGTGTGACAGCAGTGGATACGCCGTTCTGAGCGAGAATGGAACCAAAGGTCTTTCGTAAATCATGAAATTTGAAATCATCCAATCCAAGTTTCTCACGTATCTTGACCCATCTGTAACGGCTGAAATTATCATTAAATATCTTTTCTTGTTCAGCATCTAATCCGGAGACATATTGCTGAAGCTCCGCCATGACCGGAACCGGGACAGGCCGTGAGCCCATACTCTTCCTGGTCTTTTTGCTCCTTGTAGTGACATAGCTGTTCTCAAAGTCAATATCAGAAACTCTCAATGATTCAATGTCACCGCGTCTCAGGCCTGTGCCTAAAGCTAACAGAATTCTCATCCACAACGTCTTATATGGTTTAGAAGTTGATAGCAATTTCTTTATCTGAGTTTTACTTAAGGATATGACAGGCCTCTCATCTTCCTTCAACTCCCTGATTTCTATTTCTCCATTTACGTACCTATTTTTCCTGCACCAGCGAACGAATGCCTTCAGGTTTCTTATGTCTTTGTTGAGCGTTGAGCGTATTACTTCTTTGCCTCTTTGTAGTATGTACTTGTCAATAGCGTTTTGCGTAATCTGTTTGGAACTGCATTTTCCAACTAACCGTTCAAAGTGACGCAGAGTGAGGGCTACTTCATAAAGTGAATCTTCTACAACACCAGCTACCTTTTTACTGTGTTCGTATTCATTTCGAATCTGGTTCCAATCGGCGGTAACAGTTCCAGTAAATACGTCGGAGTTTAGTTGGGTGTATTTTATCTGGCGAAAATGTTCAGCCAGAGCTTTACTTGGTAAGCCCTTTGCTTTGCGTTTGCCGCTTTCGTACCATCCTATCCACCAGCCTCTGACACCTTTTCTTTTATAGATCCATACCTTTTTCATAACTCAATCTATCGTGATTTTAGGTGTCTAAATCAAGTGAAAAAGAAGGGCAGATTTCGGGCAAAATAGTGTCAAAATGGAGACATGCGCTGAGGTGTTTAAGCTAAGTGAAATATAAGGCTATATTTCCAAAAGGGTTATATGATTGATACATTTCTTTTCATCCAGATACTTAATCCGTTCACCAAAAATCAGCGTTTTCTGGCTAAAATCCAAGGTGAGTAAGGCCGGACAATTTGCGATTGTCAAGCGCCAATCAGACCACTACGAATACCCGTCTATCTGATGTT
>SDBT01010295.1_pt1 | contig 15108 bp, 20 predicted proteins | sample 2277101 | NCBI WGS metagenome assembly SDBT01 (sample SAMN10404973, study PRJNA504765) | marine sediment metagenome | isolation source: marine sediment core GS10_PC15, 103 cmbsf | place: Arctic Ocean: Southern Knipovich Ridge | collected 2010 | reverse complement strand
GGTTTAAACACATTCCACGATGACATCATTGAAGTTGCCGGTGTAATTTGGCAAAAAGGAAAAGCACCAGAGATTTTTCAGGAATTAATAAGCGTAAATATCAACAAAATTACAGAGGGCGCGTGGAATATCCATAAAATTCCCAAAGAAGAAATTGAAAAAGCACGTCAGCCATCCGAAGTACTGTCAGATTTCGTAAAATTCTGCGGTAATCGTCCGCTTTTTGCCCATAACATTCGATTTGATTTTGAGATGCTCAATTCAAATCTCATCCGAAATGGGCTAATACCATATAAAAATGACCAAGTAGCCTGCAGTTTGGCTTATGCCAGGGAACAGGGAATGCCAGGCCGCTTATCCGAATTAGCGGATTTTTATAAAATCCAAGTACAGGAAGGTAGTCTCCATCGCGCTTTGTATGATGTCCAGTTATTGATGGGGGTGATGGATAAAATAATGAAAGAGCATGAGCCAGCCGAAATGCAATACTCCCTAATTCTTTGATTCCATATAGATTTCACATAGATATCAAATTGATTTAAATACAACGGTCAATCTGATATCAATCTGAATAAAATAGGCTAAACATTATGAAACTAAGTTTAGGTTACATGACCGCGCCCACTAAAGCCGAAGCCAAAGAAATCGTGTTGGCGCTTTTAGAGGAGGAATTAATTGCCTGCGCGAACATCATCCCAGGCGTCGAATCCTATTTTCCTTGGGAAGATGGCATCCAGAAGGCCACGGAGGTGGTGGTGGTTTTAAAAACACGTGTAAAAAACGAAGATAAGATTATACGGCTTGTCCGCGAACTACATTCCTACGAATGTCCCTGCGTCGTCTTCACCAGCCTACAGCATGGCAACAAGGATTTTATGGGGTGGGTGGATCAGAACTGCTGAATACTTCTCATCATTAATGAGTTGCCGTTATTTTCTTAACCTCCCTATCAAGTTGCTTGAGCATTTCCCAGATACTCAATAAACGGCTCTTCAGAATTTCCGGAGGTGTTTTTTGGATCTTCAGAAGATTTAGGATGTTGTGACGGGGTTCTTCAAATAAAACATCAATTCCGTTCTGAAAAGCGGTAATACCACCCAATAATGTTTGTACGATACTTTCAGGCGTTTGTTTACTTCTGCGTTTTTTTGGCGGGTCAGTAAGATCTTTTTCCTCAATCCCCTCAGGTCTCAAAACCGCCAATGCTCTATTAACATTTTTCCGGACATCGGCAATTAATTCAGAAAAAGACTTCAAGCCACCCTGACGTTCAGATAAAACAGATTTAGCCCGCCTAAAATCAAGTTCAGAAAACTTCTCCAGACCGGTTTTGAGACAGCTGATGCCATAAATAAACCGTGCGACCGATCGTTTTGGGTTCCTGGTGGGAGAATGTAGTGGAGGACGACTTGGCATCAAAACGCATCTAAAGTTTTAAGGTTAAATTCTAATTAATTTTTAAAAAATTGTCAAAGAACTCCATTCCTACGAATGCCCCTGCATCGTCTTCACAAGCCTACAGCATGGCAATAAGGATTTTATGGAGTGGGTTGATCAGGCATGTTAAGTTTGTATGGAATGGGCTCCAAGGCTTCCATAGGTACTCTTGAATAACGATTTTCACCCATGAGCTGAAAGGTTACATAAGCTTCTTTTTTATGGGCAGTAAAATGAAATCGTTTCTTTTCCTCGTCTGTTAAAAGGCCAAAGGGAATATAGGTCAACTCATATTCATTCAATACAGCTCCTTCACCTGCCCAGTCTGGCTTGATACGGCAGGGGGTCACCCGATTTTTCCAATTTTTGGTTTTCTTTTTGAAACAGCCATGTAGTACCTCTCGGAACACTTTAATTGTAATAAGCTGATTTTGACTCAATAAATCAGCAAAAAGTTTTTTAGTATCAATATTTTTTGAACCACTAAGAATACTTTCAATTTGAATAGCTGCATGTGAATCAATTAATTCAGCCTCTAGTAACTGGAGTATTTCTTTTCGTACGCTGGCAAGGTGGTAGTAAGTGGTGATAAGGCCTTCAGAACGATTGAGCCTTTGGGCCAACATACTTATGGCTACAGGAATCGGGAAGTTAGTCTTCAGCCGATGGATCAAATTTCTCACTGCCGCCATGTGTTCATAGTGGTTTAATGAGTCCCAATCACCCCTTAGGGCGGATATCTCATAATCTTCCTTCTTCTTAGGAGGTTTAGGAATGACAGGTCTTGATTTGTAAGTGCGTTGCGGACATGGTGGCCTTGGGGTTTTTTTCTTAGGCTTGGGTTTAGTATGAGGTGAATAACTATCTACATAAAGTATGGCTACGGTTAGAGATATTCCAAAAACATCTCTCACAAGTTCACAGAATTCATCCTTTTCCATTCCTTGAGATCGTGCAATGCTAAAAGCATCCTGAATCCTGACAACACGATTAGGCACGTCAAAATGTTCCCAATTCGGCCTTAACGCTTCTAAATACTTTTTTGCCGATGGTGTATCACAACTTTCCTGTAGGCCATAACCATCCAGTGTTTCAGAAAAAACCTTGTTCATAGATAAAAAGATTCAAAGTGTCTTATTGTAACCTAAATTTTTAAAGTGGTCAACTAACTTTCCTTATTCAAATAAACCGTTCTTGTTGGGAAAGCCATATCAATCTTCTCTTTATCAAAAGCCTCCACAATATCCAGATTGATTTTCTGTTGCGCATCCATATAATCCGAAAACTCTCTTGAGCCAATAAAATAAACCACTTCAAAGTTCAGGCTGGAGTCAGCGAACTCCTTAAAATGCACACGGTTTATTGTGGTCAACTTTACTTCCTTGATGATTTTTTTGATAATTCGGGGGATTTTTTTCAGCTTGTCTACACTAGTGTCATACGTTACCCCAAAACCAAATACAATTCGGCGTTTTTTCATTTTCTTAAAATTCTGGACACGTGTGCTAGTAAGTTCACGGTTGGAAAATACAATTTCTTCGCCTTGCAGGGCCTGGACGCGAGTTGTTTTTAGGCCAATTTTTTTAACAGTTCCACTATGATCACCCACCACGATGTAATCTCCAATCTCAAATGGCTTATCAAAATAAATGGAAAACGAACTGAATAGATCACTCAATATATTCTGCATAGCTAAGGCAATCGCGATACCGCCAATACCCAGGCTGGCTACAAGCGCTGTAATATCTACTCCTAAATTAGATAAGATCAGAAGCAAGCCCACGGACCAGAGGATGATTTTTGCAACCAGTGTAATCGCAAAATAACTACTAGTCCTCTCAGGTTCTTTACCTTTTCTTACCGCCATCTTGTTGAGCAGATATTCAATCAAACTGCTGGCTGCTTGCGTAGCCCAATAGAAAATTAGGATAATCAAAAACGCATTAGCTACCTTAGTCACCATTGGATGCACTGTTATGAATCTAAGTGCGATATATAAAGCGATATAAAAGTAAAAAATGCCCGGAATTTCCTCAACAATCTTTACAAGCTCATCATCTATATCGGTTTTAGTTAAGCTAGCCCATTTTTCAATCCGCTTTATAATAATAAGCTGAAAAAGCTTAGCCACAATCAGTACTGCTAAGAAAATTCCTAAGGCAACTACATAATCCTGCACTGCATTGCCCCAGAATTCCCCACTATTAAAATATTTTTGAATGAAGTCCATGGTTTTATTTGTTAGATTCCTTAACCATACTAAGAAAATAAGCTCATTAAATCAAACGAAAGCTTAAATGGGTGTTTGCATCGGAGTGTAAGCTAAAGTACAATGCCGACGTGCGGGCGATTAGCTCAGTTGGTTAGAGCGCATCGTTGACGTCGATGAGGTCAGTGGTTCGACTCCACTATCGCCCACCATTACCCCAAAGCCAACTGCTGTCTGCAAATCCTCCCTCACGTTGTTTCGGAGGCTTTTTCGACATCCGTTTGCTTTGGGGCCCCGCTCCGTAAAATACGCTACGCTTCACATTTCGCGGAGAATTTTTTGGTAGACTCTAGGTTGAGTCGTTCGGATTTTATCAATACAATAGGCTTAGTCCTTAGTCCTTAGTTCTTAGTCCTTAGTTCTTAGTCCTGAAAAATGGCAGAAAGTGCAATTTTCATTCTATTGGCCGGCACTGTCCTTATCCTTATTTTTTATGCTTTTGGAATTACCAGTATTGATCCTCGTATTATTTTAACTTTAGTGCTTGTATTCCTTATCCCAGGAGCTTATGCAGCCATTACCAGCGGGCCCTTTGTCCCATCTAGTCGGAAGCGCCATAAAGCTATGTTGGATTTAGCAGAATTGGAATTGTCCGATGTTGTTTACGATATAGGGTGCGGTGATGGACGTCTGGTATTTAGGGCTGCTCCGTTTGTTAAAAAAGTGATTGGTTATGAGCTTTCCATCCCTCTATATCTTTTTGGAAAAATTCGTCAGCTGTTTAATCCAAAAAACGCTCACATCAGATACGGCAACATCTGGAAGCAGGATTATAAAGACGCGAATGTGATTTTCGTCTATTTGCTCCCCAAGGCTATGAAGCAATTCTACAAAGAAATTTGGCCAACATTAAAACCAGGCACACGTGTGGTATCAAATGCATTCCAGATTCATGAAATCAAACCAATTCAAAAAGAAGGGAAGGTTTATTTGTATCAGGTTTGATCAGCCAACTAATCTAAGCTCAACTTCATTGCGAGCGCCTTGCTGTATATCAGTTGTTTCTTCTGCTTCTTTCGTTTTTTCTCTTTTTAAAATCTGAATAGCCCCATTTGGCTTGCGGAGCTCTCTAAATTCAAAATTACCTTTTTCCAGGCTTCTGATATGTGATTCAAGCTTTTGCCGTCCAGCATCCGTGCTGACATCATATGTCATAACCAATTCAAAACCTTCAGCTTCGAGCTTATGACGCTCAGCCAAAAATTCATCTTCCGTTAAATCTCTATCACGGTCGATTTCAAGTGAATTTGTTTGCATTTTTGGAGGGATTATTTTTATTTCAGATTTATTATAAACCCCTCACCATTTTTTGCCAGCAAGTTTTTTCAAGTGGCAATTTTTTCAAAATGCTATCGACTAATCCGAAAAATTTTTCTAAAATAACGTCACTAACCGGATCGCATTTTTCACTACTCTCTGGGGATGTAGCTCAGTTGGCTAGAGCGCTTGCATGGCATGCAAGAGGTCAGGGGTTCAAGCCCCCTCATCTCCACCATTTAATTAGTTTAAAATTGAATATTGTGTATCTAAGATGAATAATTGTGTATATATATTACTTTGCAAAAATAATCGATATTATATAGGAAGCGCTGCAGATTTAATAACTCGTTTACGTCAGCATATTTTGGGGTATGTAAAAACAACAAAAAATATTAGACCACTTGTTTTAGTATTTTTTCAAGGATTTGCAACTGTCAGAAAAGCCCGCCAAATTGAATATTGGCTTAAGAAATTAAAAAACAAAAAGATAATTGATCAAATTATTCGCACAGGACATATCAACAAGAAGTTCAAAGGCTAGAGCGGTCCGATGTGCATCGGACAGGTCAGGGGTTCAAGCCCCCTCATCTCCACCAAAATAATTGGACTAAAAAGAATCTGGCACCACTTTTGGAGTCATGTTATATTCGAGTAAGCACTAAAAAATTATCATGGCTAAAAAACCTTTAATTACTCCGATAAGGAGTCAATTCAACCGTTTGCACTTGCTTGCACTGGTTGTTCTGGCTCTTGGGGTCATTTTTGTATCTTATAATTACAATCAACAATATAAACATGGCGTTGGTACACCCAAGGTAATGGAACGATTTGTTATCACTAAAATGTACAATATTATCGAAGAAAGAAATGCCCTGATGTTCAGGGCAAGCTCAATATTACAATTACGCTTCCACGATATTTTGGGCACTTTTTTAGTAGACCAAAACAGCCGCACACTTTATAGCTTTAAAAAGGACAGTTCAGACGAGAGCTTTTGCTATGACGAATGTGCAAAAAAATGGCCTCCTGTATGGATGAAGGGAAATATTGTTTTAACAGAAGGTGTTCAAGGTGAATTGGGAATTATCGGAAGGGAGGATGGGCCTGGCCAGGTAATTTATGACGATACTCCTTTATATTATTATGAGGACGATGTAGAAATGGGTGATACAAGTGGTCATGGTGTGGATGATTTATGGTCTGTTGTACGTCCCTGATGGAAATTTTATTTAAAATCTTAGGCGCAATAGGACTTCTGTCTATCACAGGAGGAGTTCTTGTGAAAAATCGAGTAATCCAAAATATTTTATTTATAATCGGTGGGCTTTTGCTTTTAAGCTATAGCATTTACATCCGCGATCCGATTTTTATCCCACTCCAAATCATATTTACCGTTGCAGCCATTTATGAACTTTATGTCTTAAAAAAGAAATAATGACACTCCTCGAATCACTCCAATTACCCATGGGTTCCGATATCATCGATTTTAGCTTACCTGGCACAGATGGCCAGACCCATTCTCCATCCGACTTTGCTGACAAAAAGGTACTGGTCATCATTTTTATGTGCAACCATTGCCCTTATGTGCAGGCCATCATCAATCGTCTTATACGGCTCCAGTCGCATTACGAAGGCAAGGTGCAGTTAATCGGAATTAATTCCAATGAATCCGAAAATTTCCCGGATGATTCATTTGAAAATATGAAAGTGACCGTGAAAGAAAAAGGAATTAATTTTGTTTATTTACACGATGAATCCCAAGAGGTCGCCAAAGCTTATCAGGCACAATGCACGCCGGATATTTACGTATTCGATCAAGATCGCAAGCTAGCTTATCACGGCCGGTTGGATGACAATTGGCAGGATGAAGATGCGGTCGAAAAACGGGAATTACGAACGGCAATCGATGCGATTTTAGAAGGCCAGCCAGTATCTGAAACTCAAAATCCAAGTATGGGCTGTTCTATTAAATGGAAATAATCTTTGCATTAAAAAGAAGCCCGCGACGCATTGCGCCGCGGGCGTTACCAACGAACTAGAACTGGAACCGACGTGAGATAGTACGGGACGTGCTATTCAGCCACGACAGGCGTCCACGCCAACATATGCGTGAACCAACACTAAGGGTTGCGAGCAATAAAGCTCCGCCAAGAAGTAGGTTGGGCACCCACGCCCAGTCCACAAACCATCCTTGATGGAAGGGGTGGCACAGGAGGAGAGTGATAAGCTGGAGAACCATTTTCATCTTTCCCAGCCCTGTCGCACCGCGATCCCGGTTGATCAGGCTTTCCATACACTTGGCCAGCCTAAGGGTCCACCTAGCCCGCAGGGAATCCTGGGGCCAGTTTGTCTTCACCCAGCTTTGAATATAATCAAAGCGCAGGCGAATCAGGGTGCTCATGATATCGAGTACCACAATAGCCAGTGCGGCTGGCAGCCAAATCACGGAGGTTGTCCCAAATTTGACCAGCAGAGGAAGGGCCGAAAGCTTGTCCGCCAATGGATCAAGCCATTTGCCGGTTTCAGTGATCCCGGAGTAGTTCATATCCTCCCAGAACACCCAGAAACCAGATTTAGGCGACATTGGCTTGGGGTTTCCGATAGCTCTCGCCATCTTGCCGTCAACACTATCGATGATGAAGCTGAAGACGATGATGTAAAACCCCTCATTGCAGTTCATATAGAAGTACCAATAGATACCGAAATAGGTGATCGGCACTCGCCACAAGGTGAACCAGTTAGGGGTTAGCCCGGGCAGTTTCCCAATCTGCCGCCATATAAAATGGGGAATCGCAAGGATTCCCAATGAAATGATCAGGCCCCACAAAATGGCCTGGATGAAAGGATGCGCCCATAGGAGGGCGAGATTATCCGAGAACATTCCGCACCTCCTTTGAATCGGTTGTAAAAGATCATTGGTTTGTCCACGTCAAACACCCGAGGGATTTGGCATGAGATAAACATCTTATGTCCCATCAGTACCAGTGTCAATGTTAGTCTATTTTATAGGGGGTATAGATTAACCCAAACTCTTTCTTATCGCGGCTGCTTTTTCCATCTCATCCAGAAAGCTTTCATTATCCTTATTGTGCAGATAAATAGAAGAAACGAGATTGCGGTGAATAAAATGTTTAGTTCTAATCGGACCAAGTTCCACTCCTAAATAATTTTCCATTTCCTGTACATCGGTTTTGATATCACGGAAAGCCGGATATTTTTTCGCCAAATCATTCAGGTTTTCTTTATTTAAATATTTGCCGGCGTGAATAAAGTCCGCCCGTAGATTTTTATAATGTTTTTCAATGGTTTTCAGCTTCCCGTTTTTCATCGCATCCCGAATACCACGACCCGACCCAATAAATTCCGGCGGTACACCCAAGGAATAAAAAGTCGATGTGAATTTAATAGCTCGTGGCAGGCTTACCTTCCCCATCCCGCGCGAATAACCAAACAATCCTATATGTAACATTCTCTCTCGTCGCCCGGGTGTTTTGCTGGCGATCTGGTTGATGAGTTTAGCAACTGGTTCAACCGTTTGTTTATAATACTTTCCAAAGGTTTCATTCACCCAGTTCACATCCGATATCTCCTTTTTAGTAAGCGGAGTAAAGCTTAAGGTTGGCAGTGTTTTTTCAATATACTGAATAGCTTTTTTAACTTCTGGTAGGGGATAGTCGTAACGAAAGGCGGATTGAATCGTAATGGTTCGGATTCCGCTATATTCCTGAATTGTTTCCTTAATTGTTTCCGGATTCACGCCTCCGCGAAACGGTAAACAGCCCGGTCCAATAATCGGATACATGGGCACTCCATACTTTTTTTCCACTTCAGCAAATTTTTGAAGCGCTACTTTGCTACTAAGAACTGCCGGCAGAAGCCCCGAATTGAGCGCCGGATCGCTACGCGCCATAAATGGTCTCATGTAAGGCGGTTTTTTGCCAAAAGTAGCTTTACAGCCTTCAATATATTCACTTAAAATTTTATCTACATTAAATAAATGTTTGCATCCTTCAAACAAAGGAATTACATGGAATTCATGATTACCTTTGCGCTTGGTGTTAAATGCTTTTTTCTTAAATTCCTCCACTGCATGAAAGGTTTTTTTGACTCGCAGCAACTGTTTTGCGTTCGCGGTCATCGGGAGAATGACTTCAAAAATAGGAGGTGCATGCATTCCCACTTCCTGCGCGACATCATCAGCCGTTAGAATAGCCATATAAGCTCTGGCCAACCGAAATCCGCTCTCTTCATCGGTATTTGGGATACGAAACGTCAGAAAAATATCTTTACCCAGCTTCCGTCGCTTAAAAAAGGTGTGGTAGCGCTGAAATAGTTTTTCCACAACTGCCTCATCCACAAATTTACCCTCCCAATCCCACATATATTCCGTGCATTTCAGCTCTTGGAACATCCGATGGCATTCTTCCACTTCATCTAACGTATTAATGAACTTTTTACCATTCCAATAAGCCGCCAACGCGTTATCTGGATGCTGCGTGGCCATAGTGGCAGGTATTTTACGCATGACTTTAAAAGGTTAATCCATAAATATTTTAGAGTATCTGGATTTGAGGTACAATCTATTTATATGTGGATACGACGAAAAGTACAATCAGGCACCAAAATCGGTCAGAAAATCGGTTATCCAACCCTGAATTTTCATGTGGGGAATTTTAGTCGTCAGCCGGGGGTTTACGCTTGCGACATCCGAATTGCCAATAAGCTTTATAAAGGAGCTTTGTATTTTGGACCACGTCTCAGTCATCCGGGTAAGGTTTTAGAAGTTTATGTAATCAAATTTAATAAAAAAATTTACAATCAATTCGTTAAATTTCGCGTACTTAAAAAAATCCGGTCAGCTAAGCAATTCAGCAATCTGGATGATTTAAAAAAACAAATCCAGTTCGACGTGTCTTGCATTTAAGACTTATGAGCCATATTCGCCATGGCCATTTTTAAAATTTTTTCAGCCCAAACCTGCGACTTTATCAGATGTTTATTGTCTAAAAGCGCTTTGGGGGATTCTTCGGCCAACAGCAAACAAAGCCGTCGTGCCAGATCGTTCCTGTGCGGTATATCGATGATTTTCGCCACTTTTTCCAAAATCCTCAAAGGGTCTTTATGTACCAACTGTTGAGCCAGTCTCAAAAGATGGCTTATTTTCTCACGGTGGCTGGACTGTTCTCCATACTCCTTATTTTCATCAGGTTTATTAATCATAAGATTTAATCCTTATTCTATTCCTAAATTGCATTGCCCGGTATTTCATCGATTTTCGCTAACACTTTTTCACGGATTTCTTCATTTCCAATCCGGTGAATAAAAACTTTTGCCAGCTTAGGGTTTCTTTCGGCTGCCTTAATAAGAACAGCTTCTTCATAATATTTCCCCCTAAACAATCCTGCATTTTCAATAATCTTCCAGGGAGCTTCGTTGAGAACCTTGTCTATTGCTTTATCGAGAAATTTTTCATATTTTGGATTGTCAGTATAGCAGATGGCATTGTCCAAAAAATCGAAAGCACGCTCTTCAATAATAATCCAAATTTCTTCGTCAGAAAGAGGGCCTGATTTTTTTATAATTCCATCAATATACGCCCTGCTTCTTTGGACAAATGATCTTCGCTGTCCTTTTAGTTCTTCCAATGTAATTTCTCTGGACTGTGTAATCCCGGAGAAGTAATCGTCAATTTCTGGTGAATCTAGGTTCATTATTATAAAAGGAGTGAGAAACTAAGTAGACTATTGTATTAAAAATTGGCTTTTTGTCAACAAAAAGCTATAATCCGTAATGTTCAAAACTTTTTCTTTATGAGGTTTTTAGACTATCTCCGTAAAAAAATCAGCCCCGATAATCCTATCCGTCTGCTTTGGCACAAGTCAAAGGCGGTCGTGGCTGCTTTTAAATACGGTTTTCCGGGTAAAAAGATGATTTGCATCGGTATCACTGGCACGAATGGTAAAACCACTACGGTTCACATGATCGAGCACATCCTCCGCACAGCTGGTAAAAAAGTCGGGATGCTTTCGACCATCGAATTTAGAATAAATGGAAAAGTCACACCAAACCGTTCAAAAAAAACCACACTTTCACCATTTTTAACGCAAAAATTCCTAAAACAATGTCTCCGTCACCACGTAGATTATGTTGTAATTGAAGCTTCTTCCCATGCACTTCATCAACATCGATTATGGGGCATTCCGTTCAGCATTTCCGCACTTACCAACATCACTCACGAGCACTTGGATTATCATGGAACTATGGAAAAATATAAGAATGCTAAGAAAGATCTGTTTAAAAATGTAAGCCAAGCTTGTAACCGCCATTTATCAGATATTGTTAAGGCCATTCCGCACAAACAAGCCATGATTTTAAATACCGGTGATATGTTTTTTGAGGACTTTAATCAGATTTCCTGCCCCACCAAAATCACTTATGGTCTGGACCTTGGGGATTTGAAAGCCCATCACATCAGTTATTCCAAATTCGGCTCCAAATTCGCCCTCCATCACGAATCCAATGAGGTCGGAATCGAACTAAAAGTGCCTGGCTCATTTAATGTTGAGAATGCGCTAGCGGCCGCTGGAGTGGCGTTGGCTTGCAAGGTGTCGCTCGATGACATCAAGCGCGGGCTGGAGACCTTTGAAGGCGTACCAGGTCGCATGGAATCAATCGGAAGCCCCAAAGGTTTTGAGGTAATCGTTGATTTTGCCCTAACTCCCGATGCGCTTGATAAGCTTTATTCAGCCATCCGTCAGACCGCCCCCAATCGGGTTATCGGCATTATCGGCAGCTGTGGAGACCGAGATACTGAAAAACGCCCAAAAATGGGTGAAATTGTAGCCACTCATTCCGATCTCACCATCGTAACCGACGAAGAACCATATTCCGAAAATCCAATGGCCATCATGCAGGCGGTTTTGGAAGGCGCCAAAAAGATCAAAAAACTGGAAAAAGACCTCCATCTAATAGAGGATCGCTACAATGCTATTGAATTCGCCATCCAAAACGCGGAAGAAGGCGATATTATCGTTGTTACCGGCATGGGGAACTTTGATACTCGTACTATGAACGCAGGTCCGATTGAGTGGGATGAGCGGGAGGTGGTGAGGGAAATAATTAATAAGCATTCCGGATAGTGGTTCGAATTGTGGGCCGGATGGTTGACCGAATAGTTGTTGTTAAGCTAAGATGGCAAAGCTTTTTGAATTTAAACGGATATTTTGTAATTAAATAATTATGTTAGTAAGCAGAATAGAAGATTTAGTGATTTATAAAATTGCTTTAGATTTAGCCACAGAAATAGCTGATCTAATTAAAAGAATTCCTTATAATTGGTCGATTGTAGAAGCTGACCAAATACTCAGATGTTCCAGCTCCGTTCATTCCAATATTGCAGAAGGATTTAGTCATAGATTCTACTTAAAACAATTCATCCGCTATTTAAATATTGCATTAGGATCTAGCGACGAAGCACAAAATCATTTGCAAAAGCTGAGAAATAGCAATCATATAAACATAGAAGTAGCTGATAGTTATATAAAACGATATAAAAACCTATCAGTTAGAATATTGAATTTAATTAACTATTTGAGAAAAAGATCATGAGCCACTATTCGGCCCACAATACGAACCACAACTCGGCCCACCATTCGAAAACTTATCGAATCATTGACGGCATTTTAGTTATCAATAAACCAAAAGACTGGACTTCTTTTGATGTGGTCGCCAAGATCCGCAACAAGCTCAATGTCAAAAAAGTCGGCCATACCGGCACATTGGACCCTCAGGCCACCGGCGTCCTTGTTTTATGTATCGGAAAAGGAACCAAAATGTGCCAAGAGCTGACAGGTTTAGATAAAGAATATATTTGCGACATCACATTTGGTGCTAAAAGCACAACAGATGATATCGAAGGTGAGCTAACCCATGTTCCTGATGCATCAGAAGTTCCGATTACTGATATCGAAAATATTTTAAAAGAATTTACTGGGACTTTTGAACAAATGCCACCTGATTTTTCCGCGAAAAAAATAAAAGGTAAAAAGGCTTATGAGATTGCGCGCAAAGGCAAAAAACCAGATCTTAAGCCCGCAGAAGTCACAGTACATCAAATCGAATTACTGGATTACAAATGGCCGCTTCTAAAACTCAAAATCCATTGCGGAAAAGGCTTTTACGTCCGTTCATTGGCGCGGGATATTGGTGAAAAATTAGGTGTGGGTGGTTATCTTTCCGCACTTCAAAGAACCCGCGTTGGACATTTTAGCCTGGACGGGGCTATTACGATTGAGCAGGCGGATGAAAAATCTTTATTACCCTTGAGTGCTGCTAAAGTTTAATGAAATGCTTCGTATAAAAACGGTTAGTTGTGTGATGAAGATTTGAATTATACCTTTTTCAGCACTGAGTAATAGTCTGCATGAGTTGGTTTTGTTAGCTCAAGTCCATGTCGCTTGGCTATTTCAAAATTTGGTTGTTTTGCTCCTTCGATTGCGAAGAGAGCGCCATTTTTCATAACTCTTTGTATTTCATCAAATACTTGACCTTGATCAAATCTGTGCATTGGATCAAATACACCTCTTGCATATAGCAAATCAAATACGTCGTCATCAAATGGTATACCCGTTGCTATGTCTGCTTGTAATATTGGTAAATCGTTGTTTATGCCAAACAAATTTCTGTCTATTCCTACAATGTCGACACCTTGTTCTTTGGCATATCTCAAGAATTCTGCTCGTCCACATCCAATTTCAAGCATTTTGATTTGTGCTAAGTGTGCATCTAAATCGAATCCTGCTAAATCATGTAACCTGACACGTAAATCTTCCCACGCTCTTTTTGCATGCTCTTGATCGTCTGTTAAGTCTATTGTTGGATAGCCAATCGCCATATTCTAATTAGTTAATTCAATTTTTTTCACACAACTAGATTTTATACGTAATATTTAGACAAGACCGCCGGCCAAATCCATTAATACCGCTTTCGGATCTTCCGCTTTTGTGATTCCGCTGGCCAGCAAAACACCCTTAGCGCCGAGCTTGATGCAAATCTTTACATCCTCACCGGTTTTTACGCCTGCGCCGACCAACAATTTCTCCGTTCCGATCAGTTTGGCCGCGTTTTCAATGATCTCTGGCTGTGCAGAAGAAACAGAAATGTCACCACCAATCAATTCTGGAGGTTCAACAGCAATATAATCAGGGTCGAATTCTAAAAAACTTGCTCCCTCCTCCGGGGTTTCGGCGCATACAATAGTTATTAATCCAACTTCTTTTGCACGTACAATAGATTTACTTAAAACCTCTCTGTCTAATCTGCGTTCGGAGTGGTTTAAAATCGTTCCCTCGGCTCCAATAGACTTAACAGCTTCTGGCAAAACATGACCAGTTGCACTACCAAAATTAACCGGATCAATATGCTGGGCAAAAACAGGAATTTTGACCGCATCGATTACTTTTGCCAAATCAACAGCCTGAACAGCAACGCGGATATCAACGCCAAGCTCCTCAGCCACTTCCTGATGGATTTTGGCTAATTTAACAGCATTTTCTGCCGTCGCAGATTGATAAGTTTTGAAGTTTGTAACAATCATTTTAATTACTAGTTAAAAATTACGAGTTAAGAATAGGATTAACTCATATCAAAAACAAGAACTTTTAACTCCCAACTCTCAACTCCAAACTCCAAACTGATTTAACCAAACGCCCAAAACATAAACAGAATCGGCTCTGCGACAAGAAGAAGGCCTACAAGTGATAGGTAAATCCATTTTGCAATTCGTTCAGACCGGATTTTGTTCTGCATTATTTCAACTATTTCACCTGTTTGCTTTGCTTTATGCTCAATAGTCACATAAGCATCCTTAAGTTCCTTTTCTTTCTTAGTAAAATCCAGCATCGGCACCATACTTTTGGTCTGTGCCTCCAGTTGTCCAACACGGTAAGTGGCCGCCTCTAAACGCTCTTGTTTTGCCTTTAATTCATCTTTGGTTTCGTGATAAAGGTCCTTATAAACACGTTCTTCAGTTGAACCAGGATCACCTTGTTTAATTTTCTTAATTTTTACATCTTTTACAGTCAAATTAGACACATTGTCGGTTTTTTCGACACAATTACCATTCATCAGTTCATTAAAATTAT
>SDBT01010294.1_pt1 | contig 15108 bp, 14 predicted proteins | sample 2277101 | NCBI WGS metagenome assembly SDBT01 (sample SAMN10404973, study PRJNA504765) | marine sediment metagenome | isolation source: marine sediment core GS10_PC15, 103 cmbsf | place: Arctic Ocean: Southern Knipovich Ridge | collected 2010 | reverse complement strand
GCTGACATTCTTTAATTAAATCACTTACATGTAGACAATCTATTCTACCTGTGTCTGATAGGTCTGCTTGAGTTTTTCTAAAAGCAAAGAACGCTGCATCTTCTACTTCTTTTTTGAGAGCCATATACTACCACACTTCACACATTTACATACGAAATCATGAATCTTCCCACCGGGAGAGTTTGCATTATAGATTTTCTCATCCACATAAAATCCCCAGTTACATAAAGGACAGTGTTCATTCCACATCGACTTATCCATATATATGTATCAAATACTAACTGATATATAAATGTTTACTAGTTCTTTATTATGTATAATAACCCTAAGAATGCTGGCACATTAGTATGGGCACATGTAGCATTTGTTGGTCCTGTGGTTCCAGTTACAGTACAACATGAACCTTCAAAGGCATTAGAACCTGCTTGTGCAAATTGCATGAAGTTAACAACTGTGTGACTGTGTGCCTGTATACCACTTTCTGGTCCAGTCAATGTTACACAATCAGTTCCGCCAGTAGTACCGGGTTCAACTCCACATGGTGCTCCTCTAGCAAATGTAGCCCTGAAATCTGGTAAATTAAAACAACATCCACAACATCCAAACTGGGCACCTATCACATTAAATAATGGGGCACATGTACTCTTACTTCTTAACGCACCATTAGCCAGTAACCATCCTGAAGGTACTGTAGCTATTGTTCCCCCGAACATAGTAATGGAACCAACTGGTGATAATGTATTACCAACATTAAAATTCTTTCTAGCATTACATACGGAAGTAACAGTCATACAGTCTGTCGTAGCAGAACCTATGTTCTGTGAATCTGTTGGTATACATCCAGTAAGATTAGTAGTAAATGTAAAATTACAAGGTCTACACATAACATCTCTATTTAATGTAATATACATGAATGTCTCATCACATGCAGCTAAACATGTAAGTGTACAAGTAGCACTATTTTCAACATACAATCCACATTGTCTTCCTCTACCAGTACATATATCCACAGCTAATATATTAGGACATTGTGCTGCTATAGTAAATCCAGTTACTATATAATCATTTATTATATCTTTAAAATATGACTCAAAATCAGTTGAAGCTACAATCTTAGAAGAACAACATGGACCACGAGGTATAAGTATACGACTCATAATGTTAACTGCCACTCCACGATTGCTCTCTTAGTACAATCTTTAACTAGCGGAGTACAATCAACTTGCCTTGCAAACATTAATGAACCACAGGCAGGGGCACATAAAGGACAGCCTTGACAATCTGCTAATCCTATTTCATTCCATGTGAAATTATTACATGAATATCCAAAGTCTACTGATACAAAAAGAGTAGGTCTAACATATACTTTACATGTAGTAGGTATGTTTTTCCATGTCATACATGCTCCTAGTAAATCTGTTTGTGCTAAAGCTGCTCCTGTAGCTGAATCTCCTGTACCTATTGCTGAGGTTACTCCAAATCCTGTTAGGTCTGCTCCCCCTATTCCTTTGAGGATAGTATCTTTACCTACATTAACTATTAGATTATCGAAAGTAGTATCTTTTATCATAGTTTCAGTTCCATCTGGGTTCTTCTGCCAAGCTGTGATATGTACCTTACCGTGTAATCTAAGAGATTCATCAGCCATATTTATATATTACACCAGCCATCATTTAAAGTTTTATGCACGAAAATCCTCTCTTATGTACTCAGATATCTGCTCATAGTAGTGTTCTTTTGCTGTGTTTGTATTGTCTATTTCTTCCCTTCCTATCTGATGTGATTCTATTACTGGTACTATTTTTCCCCCGAATTTATTGATGATTCTCATTATTTTAGGTTCATCACTACTAGCAAATGCTATCTGAACTATAGTATTTCTATGAAACAATGGATGTTTTCTCCATGTTATATTTCCCCTGATATATCTTTGACTACTATTTAATTGACAGCCTTTTCCAAATGCTTCTCTTAATTCTTTCTGTGGAGTAAGTCCAAAGTCTATTGCCATCTTCTTAAAGGCATTAGTGTTAGAACTAACTCTTCTATCATGATAATTGCTCATTTATTATACGCCTCAAAGTATCTCATATCCATACTTCTTGCTGCACAAGCTCTAGATAATACGCCAAAAGCAGGTTGTAAAGCTTCACCCGGTAAATCTATTGTACCAGTAGCAGCAACACATGCAGAACAACACAGTGTTAACTCATCATCACATGCGTTCATTTCTACTTTCCAACCAGTAAAATTTGTATCTCTAGCTACACACGTACATACGGCAGTAAACCCAGCACATGCCTGAGAATTAATTAATGTCTTATTACATAGCACACCAGTATCATCCATATACATAGCATTATCATTTGAACCAGAAAACCAACAAGATTGATTACCATCATTAAATCCTGCTATTACTTGGATTGTAGCACCTGTAACATTTCTAGTAACTCCAATAGCAACAGAAGCAGTTTCACTATAATGTTGAATACTATTAAACAATTCACCTCTACGTTGACTAACTGTTGTACTTGTAGTTGTTCTAAACCCTCCACATATACAATCAAGCATGGCAGAACTACCAGCACCAGCATCAAAGTTGTTCCATCTAGCATGTATAGCATTTCCATCAAACCAACACCATATACGTTGCTTACGTACTGTAGTAAATACATCAGTTACTTCATAGACACTTTCGAAAACCATTATGAAGCAAACGCCTCCATATATAATATATGTCCTGTCTTTGCAGCAGAAGTAACAGTCTGAGAATAGAAGACTGGATTCTGGTCATTGTTTGGTAAGTTAGTAGTGGCAGTTGCAGTAACACATGCTTCATCGAAATAAGCATCTATATCACATGCCTGTAAATGTAATTTGTAGACATGATAACATGTATCCTTTGCAGTAAGCAAGTCAGTGTTAGTAATAGTACAAGTATTAGCAGTACGTAATGCAAAATTACAGGAAGCTGTAGTAAACCCTGCCCAAGCATGGTCATTGCTAACACATGATTGTAAGTTATTATCAAACCCTGCTGCCATATTAGAACTAACTGTACTCTCTCCTCTTATAACAAATATTATAGTACTTGCTGTAGGAGAGAATGTCCTTACATTATTGAAACATATTACACCTATGTTTGGACTACCAGAGGCAGCTATAATTGAAAATCCACCATCAACTGCATCAGACATTACAAATGTATTACTACCTATGAAACAATTTTGATTCCATCTATCAGTACATAATAAATCTCCATCAAAATGTTCTACAAAATGTGCATCAGGGGGACAATGACAACAATCAAATGAACCATGTAAGTGTTCATATAAACTTTCTTCTACCATTAGAGTTTGTCATACTCCGTTTGTATACCATCTATTGTTGCCTGTTCTAACTTTGCCTTGTAGTTTATTTTTGCCTGTTTTCTTTTCTCTGCCTCATCTATCTGTGCCTGTGTCCTTGTTATTGGGGGAGAAATGTTGGGAGTAAAATCATGTTTAGCAACTATCTCTGTAGTACTATGTGCATTTAATTTAAATTCATCAAGTAGTGCATCAAATTCTGCCTCTATTGTTGCCTCCTTTGGGTCTAACTTATTATGCCATCCTACATTTACACCTTTAGGAACTTTAATATTCTTTTGGTCTCCGTACCAGTCAACTCTCGCTTGTCTTGCCATGTCACCACCCTCTACTTACTGTAAGCCTCATAATATTTCAACTTGGTTGTTTTTGCAGCAGCAGCACTACCATTAAGTGCAGCAATGAATGGTGATACTTTTGCACCTACCTGAAAAGTACTAGTAGTAGCATCTACACATCCACCACATATAGTAATCTCTGTAGTACATGCATTAATTTCTAATTTAACTGCATGGCAAGCTGTATCTGTAGGTACACATGAGGCTGTACCAGCCACACTTGTACCATTACCTGTGATTATTCTGAAATTTGCTATTGCTGTATTAGCATTAAAATGTGCTGAACGGTTAGTACTTGAACCAATATCACCTTGAGCATTAAAAAATCCAGCAGCTCCTCTTGATATTGTAACATCACAATATTGAAATATAAATATTGCAACTGCACCAGTACCACACCCATCGAAATGTCTTATATCACACCACTCTAAATGACTTCTATCACTGACATTTGCACCAGTAGTGATAAACATACCACCACCAATTTCGTTATTCAATCCAAAACTTCCACTCCCTTGTGTATTAGTTAATTGCCAACTAGGATTTATACACTCTCCTGCAAACCAATCTATAAATCTCTGTGGTTGTTCTACAGTTAATGCCTGCTTAGATTCATATAAAGAACAGAAATTACAAGCAGGAGCACATACTGCTCTATTAATAGAAGTCCTTGGAAATACAGATGGATTAACAGTTATACTCATGTCGCTGTAGCCTCATCTGTGGTGTATGTTATATTAATACCAATTACTTTGGCATCTACTGCAAGAGTATCAGATATAGTTCTTGATAGTTGTAATAATACTGCCTCTCCCTTGGTTGCATTGTTAATAGTTACTCCTGTAGATTCTGCTGATATATGCATATCATTTATAGTTATTAAGGCATCAGTAGTGCTTGCTGGTGTACCACCTATTGCAGCGTCTATTGCATCACTGTTTGTAAATGAAACTCCTGCCAATTCAAGTATGAATGTCTGACATGCACATCCTCCTCCTGCTGTCCACTTTGTATTGAATGTAATTGTACCTGCGTTCCATTCTGCTGGGGGTTCCCACCAAAACTGTATCTTCTCAGATGTAGTAGTATCAAAGTTAAATGTCTGTAGCATAATATCATTGGTTGCTAATTCTAATTCTGCAAATTCAGCACCGTTAGTTGTTACTGTACCCCATGCACCTGCTGGTATCCATTGAGTATGTGTACCTATAGGTGATATATCTAGACATGCCTCTTGGAATGTAACACAAGCTCCTGCTTTAACAACACATGGTTCAATGGTCATAATTGATGTAGCGTTAATCTTAAAGTCATGTATGTCACATGATATTGCATTATATACTGGACCTGCTGCCAAGTATGTATGATAAGAAATACATGCTGCCGGGGCTGCTGCATCTACACCAAATGTTATAGCATTAGTTCCCATTATTAAACACGTAGTAGCAGTATGATTACCTAAATTATCTGCTGCACCTGCACATGCCCATACTACATCACCAGCACAATTAGTAGTTAAAACTTGACCACATGCACCTATAGTTAATTCATCCCATGTTACAGTACATGTACAACATATACCTACTACCAAGTCTCCTCTAGCTACTGTTGTTCCAGTAGTATCACAGTGAGTTGCACTTAATAATGCGTGTGCTGGTGAAGCAGCAGCTTGAAATGTTGGTTCCATACATGCACCATTAGATGTAAGCACCTGTCCACAACATCCAGCAGCAACATTAGCAGCAACACAACAGGCATCCCATGTAATCAATTCTCCTGATGTATTATTTGCCAGTCCAGCGAAAGGTAATCCAGTTGCATTAGTTAATACACCACTAGCAGGAGTACCTAATGCTGGTGCCACAAATGTCTTACCTGTTAAGGTTTGAACATGACACTCGAATACTATTACATCATTAGATAATAATGCTGGTAGTGTTACATTTCTATTTGCTCCTAGAGCAGAACCTAAGAAATCATAAATAAAACACCCACAGGTTTCTTTAATCTGTAGAGCACCTGAATCAAATGTCTTAGCACCTGTTATGGCTTGAGCACCACTTGTTAATACTATAAGGGCAGTATCAGATAGGTCAGTTGAAGCTATAGTAATTGTATTACATGCAGCAACTATAGTCTTATTAGTTAGAGTTTGAATAAATGCTGCTGTTACAAATATATCATCTCCTGTTAATAATGGTAAGGTTATAACTCTCTGTGCTGCTATTGCAGCAGTATCTATTACATAGTTAAATGTCTGGGCAGGATTACTAAATCTAATTACAGCAGCAGTACATGCGTTAGCCTGAAATGTCCATAGAGCTGTCTCATGAATAGTTACAGTATCAGATACATCTGTATCACTAAATAACTGAGATACTTTTACTAAATCTGGGGCACCATAAATTACGGCAGTTCCGGGGCAACAATCAGAAGCCTGTTTCCACACCATATTATACTATCTCCTCTAGGGACTTATATAGATTAGGCATAAGCATCATTTCCATCATAAGTTGTAGTACATGAGGCAGCATCATATACAGCATCAAAGGTCTCAGTTACACAGAAAACATCTACCAATGCTAGGGTTTCTGTAAATGAAGTAAGTGATGAATCTACTACTACAGCAGTATCTATCATTGCTAATAATTCTTGCGGATTCTCATAATCTCTCAAGTCTTTTACCCTTACTACTGCACTCTCTAGGTCATGTATTTTCTCTGTTATCTGTTTAGCAAACTCTAACATTTGGAAGTTGAATTCACCTAACTGTATTGTAGTAGTTGATTTTGGATACTCCCATGTAAGAGATTTAATTATGAATGAACCACATATACCTTTTATCTCATTGACTATATTTACTACATCGTTTTCATTTATACCATTAGCTAGTCCGGGTATCTCAGCCTCTGTTCTAAATCTAACATCCTTAAAGTTCTCTAAATATGCATTGATAAATCTCACACCATCTTGCCTTGTTGTAATCCATGGTAGTACTAGTCTCTTTGATTTAACTCCTATGTCATCTATACTCTCTTGATTCTTCCCCTGAATATTAAGTGGTAATTCATATTCATACTCTATTAATATACCTGTACACATAGCTGGTAGACCAGCAGCAGTAAATATTAATTTTTTAGTTGCAGTATTAACATCATAACATTCCTCTGGACATAACTCTGTACATGTACAGCATGGATTAAATACTCTAGCTGTAACAGGGCTCTGTGCCAAGTCAAATGTAGTCTGAGTACCAGCACAACATTGAACAAAACTACATGATGTAGTAAACCTCTTATTCTCTCCTATGATTAATAGACAGTTAACTATCTCTGCATCATCCTTACCTGTTTCCCAATTTCTCATATTAATAAAGTGATTAAACTCTGCTGTAGTTATAGTGAATGAAGAATCATGTAAGTGGAATTGTCTAAGCCCATCTGTATGATATACCTTACCAGTGAGTTGGGATAGGTCATTTGCTATATCTACTATCTTTCCATCTGCCTGATATGATACTAAAGTTATACCTGCTGGTGTACCATGGAAGTGTGTATCTAGGTTAGTATTATCTTTAATTAATGTTTGGAGTATAAACTCTGGTGTTCTACAGCAGAATTGTGTAGCTCTTACCTCTGTATCTCCTAATTCCTTACCAAATGATTGTGCTACTAGTTCATCTTTAGCTATAAGTTTCTGTGATTTAGTTACATCTCCTCCGAACTTGATATTAGTCCTTGGGTTTCTACAACTAAATAGAACACATGTTTCATTACTATCTAATAAACCACTATACCATCTTACTGAAGATAGCTGTCCATCGAATGCTTGAGAGCCAGCAGTATCTCTTGCAAATTCTAAGTTTGCTGTAGAGGTAGGGTCTGTAGTATCTGTAACAGATTCAGCTTGTAGTACGTTATCTACATACATTGTAATTAAATTACATGCATCTCTTCTAACTCTTACTTGGTGCCATACACAATCATCTATTCTACTACAACTTGATATTGGATTATTATTATGTCTCCATGTGGCAAGTCCTCCGGGGCAACAAGCTAGAGTGAATCCACTAGCTGTATAACCAGAAGTTGTGAAACCTTGACTTGGAGTATCTAAACACTGTTCAATTTTTAACTCTACACCTTCTGTAGTACTTAATGCCTTATGAAATACAGTTCTATCACAATCTCCACTCCCTGATTTAACCCATGTTACTATACAATACTTTGTATTGAACTTACCAAACGTACCTTCATATAATCCTAATACTTCATCAGCAGTTAATTCTTTACCTTTATACACTCTTGTACAATCTAATAGTCCTGTAAATGCACCACTTCCATCTCCTAATGCCCCTTCTGTAAATGCAATAGCATTTCCGAAACATCCAGATGGTGTAGTGAATGTTGTAGTACATGTATCCAAACCGTCTATATATATTTTTAATCCACCATTAGGTTGTGCAGGTTCACCACTATATGTACCTACAAGATGGTGCCATCTACAATCAAATATATCAGGAGGAGTCATACAAGATATAATAAATGCACAAGTACCATTAGCCATATCCCATCCAATATTTGGACATCCTATATTTGTTATCCTTAATCTCCATCCAGCATCAGCACCAGTAGAGTTTTTCTTACCAAATAAAGTAGAAGTAGGAGCACATGCAGGTATCTTAGCCCATGTACTCCAAGAAAATGCAGTGCATGCATCATAACTTAGTTGTTCATTGCTAGGTACACTAACATATCTACAACCATCAAAACAAAATGCCTCATCTATTAAACCACCTACAAACGTAGCACATCCTGTACCCATAGTTATACAACAATTATTACATGAACTATCTACTATATCACATTCAAACTTTAGTTGTAGTTTAAGGAAATCTGGTTGAGGGTCGGCAGGTGCATTGTCAGGTACAACTAGATGACCATTATCTCCATCAAATTCTACGGCTTTTCCATTCCATAGACCACATACATAATCTAATCCACCCTCATGAAATAATGAAGCAGCTTCGCAAGCACTAAGTTCCACATCAAAGAAGTACACACCATCTACTCTACCAGAGAAGTGGTCTGTAGTACATGCTGTAGCACCTATTGAGAATAAATCATTATTAACCACTGGACCACATATAGCTGCTGATGTACCAGTAGAGACTAAATCTCCATTAATATATAATTTCATACCTGACCTGTTTGATTGACCATCGAATGTAGTTGTTACATTAGTCCACATACATAGAGGTACGGAACACGCTGCTGATGTAACTACAAACTCAGCACACATTTCACCTATTTCAAATTGAACATTTGCACATGCACCTATTCTATGTAAACTATATCCTTCTGCACAAGCAAGTGCTGCTCTCTTACCCATTATCATACCATCACATCCAGTGGTAGGATATACCCATACTGACATACTCCACCTCTGGTCTTGTCTTAAATCATATTCACATTCATCAATTACTGTTAGATATCTACAACATTCAAATAGGATTGCCCTATCATTAACATCATTATTGCACATTACTTTACCTGATGTAAATACTGATGGAATAGGTACACACATACAATCACATGGATGTTCTGTTGCTGCATTTTGTAATCTACCTATATCAATTACTGTACATTGAAAGTCCCAGTGTGATTCTGCTGAGGGAAAATCAGTATGACCTATTGGATGATGTTGATAACCACTCTCGTCTTTAACATGAAAACAGAAATTAAAAAGTAGATTATTCCTATCTAAGTTAACCATATCTTGTATGTATACTACTTGGTCAGTTACACATATAGGAGTCTCTGGACATACTATAAACTTTGCTTGGTCTATTGCTCTGCTTCCTTCCCTAGATACACTTGCTTTTATTAATTGTCTAGGGAAATCATTAACAAAAATTCTAGCTACTGCCATCTACGGACACTGCTCTGGGTTTGCGATTGTTCTACCTATATAAAATATTGCATTTGCTGTATATGTTACTGGTGTATCTCCAGAAAGTACAGCTCTGAAGTTTTGTAGAGCACCATCCTTGTTATATGCATGACTACACATTTGATTAGACATACAAGTAGTAGAACTTTCTTGAGCTACGTTAGTAGGTGTAGGAAATGGTATTCTATTCATACAAGCATTTGCAAAACAATCACCTATATATATGTGATATTTATCTTGTATACTATTAGATTGAAATACATTACCCCACCATTTAATCTGATTGTTTATTGTTTTAGTACAACCTACACAACATGGCTTATCTACTCCTCCTACTTGGAAATTTGTCTCTCTACCATCACAAGAGCAACAGACAGCTAATGTTTGTCTAACTATATTAACATCCTCTTCATGTATAACCCACTGTATAGATATAGTATTATGGTTACCATATGCTTTAACTATGATTGCTTGACAACATGATGTTTCAGGTATAGGAAATCTCTCAAGGGGAGCATTAACATCAAGAGTTATATCTCTAATATTTCTTATCTCTGTAGTACGTGGAGAATCATTTATAAAGAATCCCGGTATGAGGGGTTTCATACAATCAAATGACCTACCATTATATTTAGTTATGAATATAGGTCCATGTACATTCTCTCCTTCATTTGCCATTATCGTATACCTGCTCTTGCCTCATTCTCTTGTAAATACTTTAGTAATTTGGGTCCAATCTCATCAATTATACTATCTGTATCAGTGGCTCCACTTACATTAATAGTTAAACCTCCTAGATTAGTTGTACTTCCACCTTCAAAGCTTTTTTGCCCTGATATTGCTGCTACAGTTTGTTCATCTGAATATGTACCTGCGTATGGACTTAGTTTTGTTGACCCCTCTGATATCATAGTAGCTGCTTGTTTCAAATCAGCATTTATATCTGCTCCACCATCATCTAACCAACTTTGATATAAAGAAGTGTTTTCATATAAATTCCCTCCCCTCACGAATCCTTTAGCAGCCTTACAATAGAATGCAGGAGCCTCTCCTGCATATTGTTGTTGTGCTCCTTCAAATGCACCACCATATTGGTCTAAGTCTTCGTTAGCTTGATTCTGAAGATTTATTCCTCCACCTAATTGACTAGCATATCTTGAATATCTTGAAGCTGATATACCTGTGAAATTTCCTACAGCACCACCAGTTACATTCCTTTGACCTATCATACTACTTATTCCTATTCTTCCCATACCTCCTACTAGTGAATTGAAACAGTTCATTGGTATGATTGCTTCATCACCTTTCTCACCAAATCTATATTTCTTACCAGAACATTTACCTATACCATATATCTCTTCACTGATAACTCCTCCCCCTGCATAATATATGCTACCACAGTTTGCTAGAGTTTTTCCTGCGTTTGGGTCTCCTCCTCCACCAGAGTCTCCTTCTTCTGCTGCTGCTGCTGCTTGAGTTGCTGTTAATCCTGTATACGGTGAGATTTGACAACCACTACCTGAACTACCACTACCATATGTAAATGTACCCTGACTTCCAGAAGCAGTAAATATATTAGATATTGCAGTACTTGTTTGTTCAATAGTATTACTAAGGTCTTTGAACTTTCCATTTACTGCTGCTATATTATCATGCTGTTCTTGTATCATTTCATTTAACATTTCTATAGTTGCTGTAACTGCCTTTATAGACTTACCTTCAGCTTCTAGTTTATCTCTCCTTGCCTCTGCACTTTCTAATTGGTTTTGATAATCATCTATTAAATCATTAGAAGCATCTTTAGTAAATCCACCACTCCAGAATTCCTCTTTGGTTTCATTACTTTTTAGTAAGTCTATTACTTCTTGAGTAAGTGTTAGTCCTTTATGTTCTACTTCTATTAGTCTATTAAATTCTCTTTGCAATGACTCTTGATTTAATTCTTCTAACTGTCTCTCTATTTCCATCCAGTTTTCCTGAGTTTCTTTGTTAGCAAAAGGGTCATTTGCTGGTTCTACTGAAGTATTAATTCCTGAATCTGATATACCTAAGCTTTCTTGTAGTTTAATCTTATAATTAGTACCTGATGTTGGAGCAGTATCACCAGTATTACTAAAATCTATACCTTCATGTTCTCCCGGTGCTCCTCCCGGTCCATAATATTCTGCTCCACTTGGAGAGAGTGAACCTGTACCAAATGCTCCACCAGTAGCTTCTGCTGGAGGGTTAGGTAAACTGAATAATTTTTGCCATGCAGCTATCTGTAATTTAAATATTTGAAGTTGTGGATTTACTAATTTCATTATATTATATATATCATCCCAGAATGTTGTACCTTCTGCCTCTGCTAGTTTTCTTTTATCTAATTCCTCTGTGGTTTTTTCAGGGTCTTGAAGTAGTATAGGGAGAATCATAGAGAATCTATCTAAGAACTTTAAAATATCTTGGTCAACTAATGCTTGCCCTGCATCAGTACCAACCTCAGATATAAGACCAAGTCGGGAGGCATAGAATTGAGAAGCTAATAGAATAAATGGTACAAGTAATGGTCTTAATACAAATCCAAAGAAGTCACCTATAGGTCTAAGGATAAACATGATACCTACGTTAAGTAATTTTAACATAGCCTGTAACATAGGTGAAGAATCAATAACCATCTTTCTCATTTGAAGTAGACCAGCTACACCTGTAGCCAAGCCAGCTAGTTTAACTACGGTACCAATATTGAACATCTTCTTCTGCCAATTATGTTGCATAGCACCCATTCTTTCCATAGTTTTACCATGTGCATCTGCTTTTCTACCCATCTTTAATTCGTTATCTAGGAGTAGTGTATTTGCTTGCCCTTCCCTGAAGGCAGTTTGTTTTGCTGCATATTCATTTATCCTCTTCATAGCAGGTTCAGTAAGAAGACCTTTTTCAATTCCTGCTTTTGCACCACCACCTCCAGCAATGGCACCCATTCCAGAGCCTCCACCAGAAAACATATCAGCCTTTTTTAAGGCATTTTTTAATTTACGTACTAAATCTGACTCATCAATATCAATTTTTAGAATATAGTCTACCATAATACTAATTATCTCCTACGGTTAAATAGTTTACTTCAATCTGGGGATTGAGCTTTCGAGTTGTTTTTTGCTTGCTGCGATTGTTCTTTTGAGCCATTTCGTTGGTTGTTTATCTGTGGTTTCTTTGGTCCATCCGAACTGACTGGCACAGAATCCGTAGACTTGAGCTGTAAGTTTTTCTGTATCGTTGAGCCTAGAAAGCTCGTCATCCAGCCCTCTAAACAGACCGCTAAAGGGTAGTCTGTCATTACCTCCTTAATGATGTTCTCGACTGTTTTTCTGGGTAGTCGTTTGATTGTTTGAGGGTCACCGTGATTAAATGGTGCTTTGGTCAATACGGCATTTAGAATACGACTTCTATATTCAGATAGATTTACTTTTGGTTTTGTAACATCAGAGAGGTCAACACATGCTTTGATTATAGTTTCCATAGAACCGAATGATATATCATCATCATATTCTACCTCTGATTTTCCTCCCTGCCATTCAATATTAAAAGTTCTTGTAGCCACAGGCTATGTATAGAATAAGTGCTATATAAGGACCACTTTGACTAGGGTGCTGCACCGGGTACGGCTGCACAGAGTGTTGCATTACTAGCAGTTACGGTCATTGAACGGATTTGCCAATTTAGTGTCTCAAATATTGGTTCGTTGGGTTCTATTGATACGGCATGGTCTGCGAATCCTAATCCTAATCCAACTAAAGTTATACTCCTTTCTGTGTTCATACAGGTTTGAGCATTATTAAATGCTATTGTAAGGCTTATTTGTTCTCTAAGAAATGCTTGACCGTCAACACCAGCTCCTGCCATACAATGGGCTTGAGCATATATATCTCTAAGTAATTCAGTATCTAAATATGAAGCTGTGAATGAACCAGTTATTTCAAATAGTCTACGGTAAGCATCTACTGCTACTGAACTATTATGACCATAAAGTAGGTCAGCGTTTTGGTTAATGTTAATATCAAATGATTGTATTTCTGCTACGGTTCCTGCTGTAGTTGTTAAGTTACCATAAGCAAACGTATACGGAAAGTTACATGTATCAGTTCCGGGACAGCAATCAAGACAATTAGCTGCTTCTACTTCATTAGTATATGATATATCTACGGAAGCTCTAACTGGCTCTCCTATTGCACTACGGAGAGATACTGAGTTTACTACTCCTCCTACTAACCTTCTTGTTATACCTGTTGGACACATTACGGAACCTGCTAGTGAGGCTCCTATTTCTATTGCTATAGTATTTCTAATCTTTGAACATATTGAATAAACATGGTCAGTCTCAGTACAAGCACCACCACATGCAGTTGCTCTACAATCAAATACGGTACCTAACCACCAAGGGTTAGATAATACAAAGTCAACACCAAGACTTCCTCTCGTTGTTCCATAAGCATAAATAGCAGGCTCTACTTGATTTAGGGCAGCTAGGGTAATACGGTTATTTGTAAAGTTCCAATTTGTGATTCTCTGTTCCAGCCCAAAAGGTATATCTAGGGTTAAACAGTCTGTACAACAAATATCTCCAAAACATCCAACTCCTTCATATCCATATTGTAAGTAGCCAAACGCACCAGTTCGTACCATTATAAAGCACTTGCCGTTTGATTAATTGCTACAGGTGCAAGTGTTCTAATCTGCCAATTAATAGTTTCAAATATAGGTTCATTAGGTTCTAGAGATACGGCATGGTCAGCAAATCCTACTCCTGTTCCAGTTAGGGTTATACTTTTTTCAAGTGCCCCAGCTTGACCATTATCAAACACTAGTGATAGCGTAGTTTGCTCTCTAGCAAAAACGGCTGCATCTATACCAGCTCCAGCAGTATCATGTGCTTGAGCATATACATCTCTTAATAATTCAGTATCTAAATATGAGGCTGTGAATGAGCCAGTAACTTCCATTAACCTACGGTAACCATCAGCAGCAAGACTTGTATTATGAGTATAAAGTAGGTCACTATTTTGATTCATATTAATATCGAATGATTGTATCTCTGCTATAGTACCTGCGGTTGTAGTTAGATTACCATAAGCAAATGTATACGGAAAATTACATAAATCTGTAGCTGGGGTAGCATCAATAGTTAAACAACATTCAATCTCATCAGAATATGATATGTCTGCTGAGGCTCTTATTGGTTCTCCAATAGCACTTCTTAATGATATAGAATTTACTACACCACCTAACAGTTGTCTTGTTATATCTGTGGCACCTTGTTCTACACCTATCTCTACTGATATAGGAGTTCTAATTTTTGAATCAATAGTATAAGTATGAGTATGAACACCTGCTACTGGCATACATGCTGCGGTAGCTACAGTATCAAATAATGTACTTAAAAACCATGGATTAGACAATACAAAGTCTACTCC
>SDBT01010293.1_pt1 | contig 15109 bp, 23 predicted proteins | sample 2277101 | NCBI WGS metagenome assembly SDBT01 (sample SAMN10404973, study PRJNA504765) | marine sediment metagenome | isolation source: marine sediment core GS10_PC15, 103 cmbsf | place: Arctic Ocean: Southern Knipovich Ridge | collected 2010 | reverse complement strand
AGATATGGAAATGGCATTAGAGATAATACCCAAGATACAAGCAGCTATTGATGATAAATTAAACAAAGGAAGCTTAGAACAAGCACAAAGAGGTATGACAGCACTAGCCATAGCAAGAGATAAGGTATTCGGAGACAAAGAGACACAAAGAATTAATATCGGTGGTAAAAACGTACAAATCAACTTACCAGGCTGGAAATTCTCTCCTTATAAGGCTAAGAAAGGCTAGACAACACGGGATAAATGAAGTATAATAACAACATGAATCAAGCACTGAAGTGGTATAGTTTACTCGTTCTAGGCTTTACAATGCTCTCACTCTTCATAGATTTCGTAGATGAAATAGATCCAGTTGTTTCAATAGGAGCTATTATATTATTCGCACCAATTGCTTACTATATCGCAGCACGCTCAAATCCAAAGGATACTGATACCAAGTAATTAAGTAGACAGGCCTTACAATCGATATGAAACAACATATAACACCAGAACAATTAAATGAGTTGAGTGAGAAAGGAAAGAAGGAGCTAAGGGAGTGGGCTTGGCCACACAAATCTGAGAACAGTGAAACAAGTTTTACTTCTCGGTATGACCTTGATGAATTTGTTATGTATGATGGAGAGCCACACCGCAATATCCTCCTCTCCATAGGCCAAATGATTGAGTTCTTGGATGAACATTTAGTTACTGAATATGGAGGAACTGATCTTAACCTTGAGATTTATCAACCTCAAATATTTGGAGACAATGATTGGTTTGTGAGAACTAAGACTATGGTAGATCGTAAAACAGGCCAAAATAATGAATATGAAAAAGAATACATTGAATCCGAACTCTGCGATGCACTCTGGGAAGCCACCAAATCAATCCTAAGCAAAGAATAGTATGAAAATGAAGTATGTATGGAAACTAGCAGACAAGATATACGAGATGGGACACAGGGACGCTGTAGATGCTGCTAAACTCAGATGGAGCGAACCGTCTTTAGAAGATAACCCTATTGTTGAATGGATTCACCCTGACTACCAAGTAAGCTCTATAGACCATAAAAGGAATAAAGAGATAAGAGAAGAAATGAAAGAGTTAAACGTAAACACAGATGAACTACCTCAATGGTTAAAGGATGAGAAAGAAAACAGAAGTCTTCACTACGACTTAACATGCCATAGTTCTCCTGATAACTCATGATAGATTACTATAATCGGCTCTCAAAGCTCTAAGACCTATATACGCGCGTCTAATAGTACCAAATACCCCCTTATAGGCTCAATAAACGCAAAAAGACAAGGCCATAGGCACGAAAGACTGTCGCACAACATACATTATGCGTCGTGCCTAGCCCAACTCCCACCCCCCCGTTGCAGTGAGGCTGCGAAAGTGGACCCTTCCGTAGGTACCTGTACGTAAAACCCGATATAAAAAATAAAATAATAAAAATAATATTGCTATGTATGACACAATGCGGTATACTAGGACGTATATGAAAGATTTAAAGGAGGGTGCCAAAGCTCTAGCCGACAACTTGGAATTATACAATGGTATTCGTAGTTGTAAGGTTTGCGGTATTGACCCAGAGATGCAGATGGAAATGATTGAGCAGATACTAAAACACCAGAAGATAAAAACCGTTGGAGACGAAAGGGCGAGGATTATTAACCTTTTAAACAGGATGCCAGCTTTTAAAAAATCAACTCAAGACTTAATAAGAGCCTTGAACATAATTATTCTTGACGAAAACAAATGACAAGTAAGGGTAAAATCACGATATATGTCACTCCGATGAAACTTAGGCGCATCAGATCGTATTGCAAAGAACATGAATTACCTTTGTCCAGACTGTTTACTAGAGGAGCTATGATGATAGTTAACTCTCAACCCGTCCAACAGTGTAAAATGTGTCGTAGGCCGTCTGTGGGAAAGTTTGAGATATTAGTCCATGACTGGAATGCGGGAGAAACTAAGAACGTTGTTTACTTATGTGAAGAACACAAGCGAAAAGCTGAAGGAGAAAGTGAGGTAAGAGAATTATGATAGATAGAGAACAAGATATAACAGATATTGATCAGGTTAACTGGAAGATGACAGAGTATGAGCCAGTGGAACCCAACTTCACAGCTATTACTAATTGTAGGGTATGTGACTCTGATCAGTTTAACAAGATAATTGATCTAGGTAATCACAAGGTTAGTACGTTTGGTGAATCAGATCCCCCTGAGGTTCCCCTTTCACTTTGCATGTGTGGGGAATGTGGCTTAGTTCAATTGGAACACAATACCAATCCTAGTCTTATGTGGAACGAGGATTACGGATACAGGTCAGGAGTCAACGAGACTATGCGCAATCACTTAGAAGGCATAGTGACTCAGGTTGAAAGTATAGTATCTCTCGAGGAGGGAGACATAGTCGTCGACATAGGATCAAATGATGGTACGTTATTAGGTAATTATCCCCCAGGAGTGGTTAAGGTTGGCTTTGAGCCGTCTAAGAACGTAGCCTCAGAGGCAGCCAAGATGTTTCTTGCCAGAGATGAGGATGTAACAAAGTGGAAGATTGTTCATGATTTCTTCAAAGAGGGTCCATACAAGAGAAACTTCGAAAATAAAGCGAAAGTGATTACAGCTATCTCAATGTTTTACGACTTAGAGGATCCCAATGAGTTTCTACAAGATATTAACGAGGTTTTGGATGATGATGGTATATTCGTTGTTCAACAGAATTACGTCAAAGGAATGATCGAGCAAGGGGCGGTAGACAACATTTGCCACGAACACTTAGAATATTACAGTTTAGGGACAATGGAGTATTTACTTGATAGAAACGAGTTGGAGGTATTTGATGTTTCTGAGAATAACCTGAATGGAGGAAGCTTTCGTACGCTTATTCAGAAAAAGGGTGGTAGCAGAGAAATATCAGATAGAGTCCAAGAGATGAGAGATGGGGAGTCCCACCTTGGAGAAGAGCAAACATATTTAGACTTTGCTGAGACAGCCAATAATAACTTCAAACAATTAAAAGATTATGTTGACGGTCAGATAGAAGATGGCAAAAAGGTTTACATCTACGGAGCCAGTACCAGAGGAGGCACTTTACTTCAAGGAGCCGGTATAGACCACGAACAAATAATAGGAGCAGCGGAGAGGAATCCTGCTAAGTGGGGAAAAACAATGATGAGTACCGGAATCCCCATGGTAAGTGAGGAAGAAGCCCGCGAGGATGCAGATGTGTTCGTTGTCCTTCCCTGGTTTTTCAGAGATGAGTTTGTAAAACGAGAAGATGACTTCATACGCAGTGGGGGTGAAATGTGCTTTCCATTGCCTAAGTTTGAAGTAGTAAAGATATTAGAAAAATGAAACAACACCTAATTATATTAATCTTAAGTATTTTTTCATTTACGATGCAAGTAATTGTTAATATTTGGATAATAGGAGAGCTTAACCCACCAAATTTAATAATGTTTTATTTTATAACTGCAATCGCAACGACGTCTTTTGCACTTATATTACAATTAAACCAAACTTTAAAATCGTTAGGAGGTGTTAAATAATGAAAGAATGTAAATACTGTGGCAAGAAAATGCCACAACACATATTAGTAAAACATATAGCAAAGAGACATTCTCTAGAGGAGGCAGAGGTCAATATTCGTCCCACACCTACCTTAGCATCCATCTCAGAGATAGTTAGGCTCAAAAAACAGGTAAATATGCTAGCAAATGAGGTTGCAACGTTGGTTACAGATGTCCTATTACTAAAAGGTGAATTTGATTACAACAAGCCACAGACCTGTGCTAGTTGCCAACAAGTTCACCCTGCTATTTTAATGAGGTATCATGCACACACAGAACATGGGGTGTAGAGTCTTAGATATTAAATATCATCTTACGATAGGAATGATTACTAAGTATTTAGAAATGATTCACGAAGATGATTGGACACTTGCCAGAATAGAAAGTGCTAACCACACAGCATTCTATGCTTGCTTGGAAAAGTGGAATGTAGAATGGGTATTTGATGAGTTAACTAAAATAAGAGATGGACATAAAATACAAACCACATCCTAATCAGAAATTACTCCACGACGACCCAGCGCGTTATATTGTAGTAACCGCTGGTAGGCGTTTTGGTAAATCGGTATTTGCCAGAATGCATTGTATTTTAAATGCTATCTATGACCCAGGCCTTTATTGGATAATCTCTCCGACTTACAGACAGGGTAAACAAATTCACTGGATAGACCTTAAAAAGGATATACCCGCTGAGTTAATCGAATATAAAAACGAACAGGAGCTTTCAATTCACCTTATAAACGGAAGCCGTATAGAGTTGAAGGGAGCTGACAACGAAGATGCACTTAGAGGAGTCGGATTAAAAGGAGTAGTCCTAGACGAGGCAGCCGACCAGAAGCCCATGGTGTGGGAGGAGATTATACGTCCTACCTTAGTAGACTCTCAGGGTTGGGCAATATTTATCGGAACTCCTAAAGGTTTTAATTGGTTTTACCACCTTTACTTAAGAGGACAAAAAGGTTCCAAGACCTACGACAAAGACTGGAGCAGTTATCAGTTTACAAGTTATGACAATCCCACACTTCCAAAGGGTGAGATAGACAAAGCCAAAGCTGAAGCCAAAGGTGCTAAAAAGAATGATACCTTCGCCCAGGAATATATGGCTCAATTTAAGAAGTTCTCTGGACTTATATATAAAGGGTTTGACAGAAAGATACACGTTGTGGAACCACCAGATATATCAGAGATGGAAGGTTGGGAAATTTACAGAGGAGTTGATTTTGGTTTCGACAACCCAACAGTATGCCTTTGGATTGCTGTATCCCCTGAAAACAAATGGTATGTGATAGATGAATATTACGAGAAGAAACAGTCAAGTGATTACCATTGTGGAATTATAATGGCCAAGTCTGCACAGTACCCCTCAGCTATAGCAAGCTACGGAGACCCCTCAGGAGCACAGATGATGGCTGACTGGGGACAGCGTGGGGTTTATGTGACGGGAGCCAGGAGAGATTCCAGTACTAATAGAGGAGAATGGGTGGGATTTGGAATTGATACTATTCAAGAGAAGTTGAAGGTAAGTGTTATGGACCAACAACCCCAACTATTCGTAGTCAATACATGTGAGAATGTAATTAGAGAGTTTGAGACTTATAAGTGGCAAGAGGAAAAGGATTCTCAAATGAATAACCCAGGAAGACCGACCAAAGCCAACGACCACGCCATGGACGCACTTAGATACTTTGCTGTAAGTTATAAAGGAAAACAGTTAACATATGTTCCAGATGACGGAAAGAATTGGAATATTGGCCTATGAACAGTTTAACAACAATAGAGCAAATAAGATTCGAGAAAACAAACCCAATTGTTTTGGTTAGAGTTATGCGTGCACTTCACAACTTAACTGAGGGCACAGGTTTTGGCAAAATAACAATCTTCATGAAAGATGGCAGAATTACTATGATTGAAAATATAGAGAGTGACAAGGTGGAGGAAAATACTATAATAGATGATAGATAAATGAAAAAGAAAAACTTAAGTAATCCGTTAGATGTTTATCCAGGTCGTGTTTATAATCTTTCTGAAGCAGCAAAGTACTTACGACTTGGAAAGAATAAAGTAAAAGGTTTTATAAATCTGGAGACTGGTGGATTGAATGCATTAGTTATTAATTCAGGTGCTAGAATTACCTATAGAATATTAGGAGAAGACCTAATGCGGTTCATTGGTAATCCAACAATAAAAGCAAGGAGGTGTAAGAATAAATGATTGAAATTTTATTTGTAGTTGTTTTCTTATTGGTTTTTTCAGCCTCCCTTGCTTATCGTTTAGGAGTTAGTCGTACCGAAAATAGTCTCCGTGAGACACTTGCTAAACAAAGTGATCTTTTATTAAAGATGGCTGATGATGTTAGTGCGGTTGGTATCCAACATAGCAAGGAACGTATGCGGGACAGTTTGCACAGCAGGGAAGACCTTCAAACAATACAGGAATTGCTACAGGAAAAGATAGACAAGTCTGCAAGATGATGTAATAATGTGGCAAGGAAATAAATAAAGATGCCCGCAATATCTGAAACATCTGGACGGGGAACGCCTGGAGAAAGAAAACAGTTTACCGAGGTAGCTCGGCACTACGATACCTCCACTGCGGACCTCGACACAAGAATGAAAGACTGGAACAAGAAAGATGAACTCTTTCGGTCTTATATTGACCCCGTCGGTTGGCCATATTCGGCCCAAGTATTTGATCCCAGAACGTTTACGGCTATCTTCGAGAAGTCGGCCCGTTTACTGGCTAAAAAACCCAGGGGCACATTGATTCCGCGGGAGGGCGGTGACGTTCTAGGTGCGAAAATAAATAACTCACTACTAGAATTCCAATGGGACGATGCTGAGCGTGTTACGGGGGAATCTATGCTTCAGAAGTGGTCGTTAATGGATCAGAATGCTCGTAAGTATGGTGCTTCATTTGCGTTGTCGACTTGGCACTGGGAACAAAGAAAGTTTGGCAAGGACAAAACCATGGGAACTTACTTTGATGGACCTAATTTCACACCTTGGAACAACAGAGACGTGCTTCACAACCCTAGCTATTCGACTATTAAGAATTGGATACAACTTAGAAGTTGGATTACCCTAGATGAGCTAAGGAGAACAAATGATGCGTCGAGAAGTAAACCAATTTACAAGAATTTAGATATCATTAGAGACTCATTGGTTGATGAGGCCAGGGGTGGTGGAGACATGAGATCTACTGCTTGGCAGAGCAAGAACCTTTCTATCAAAAACCTAACTGATTATCTAGGAACAGACGAAGAGTTTAAGGTGTTTGAGTTTATAACTGAGTATCGAGACGACAAATGGATTAGCTTTGCACCTAAATATGGAGTAATTCTAAGAGATATTCCAAACCCTTACTTCCATGGAAGAATTCCAGTTGTTCAGTTGAAATACTACCCAATAGATGAAGACATATATGGATTGTCAGAGATAGAGCCAGTCGAGAAGCTTCAGAAAGCTATCAACGCACTTGTTAACCAATACTTAGACGCTATTAATATGAGTTTATACACTCCTATCAAAGTCAGAACCACAGCGGTGCAAATGCACACACTAGAGTTTGGACCAGGAAAGAAGTGGCTAATGAACGACCCAAGTACAGACGTATTGCCATACGAGACTTCTATTGCGGGTGTCGGAGAGTTTACTTCTACATACCGGTTCATGGTTGGAGCGATGCAAGAGGCCCTAGGAGAAACCTCACAGGGTGTTTCCAATTTAGTTCCAGGATCTGGTGACAAAACCGCTACTGAGGTGCGAGATTCAGCTTTACAGAGAAATGCGCGCGATAATTACAACCAACTGTTCCTTGGTGAGGCAATGAGAGATAACATGACTTTTTGGTTGCTTATGGACCAGCAATTGTTGTTTAATAAAGAAAATAATCAGAAAGTAATTAGAATCGTTGGAAGTGACGCAGTTGAGTTCTTCAAAGAGTCTGGATTGTCGGAAGATGGCTTCCCTCAAGAAGTAATTGATCAAATAACCTCACCAGAGATGGAAGAGGTTATTGCTGATCCGAACTTTGATCTTAGAGGCATGATGGCACCTCTGTTCCCGGTTAGTACCCCAGAAGGCAATTTGCCAAAGTTTGTATTGGACCCAGATGGATCATCGGGTGAATTGATCATTACCCCAGAGGATATATCCGGAAATTACGATTATATACCAGATATTAAGAGTATGAGTGTCCCAGACCAAGGACAAGTAAATGGATTGACCCAAATGCTTGCTGAGGCCAAAGATCCGACGGCTATTCAGTTGAGAGCGCAAAACGGTGAACAAATGAACATAGGCAAGCTAGAAAGAGACCTTTTTGACTTATTAGGAATTAAAAACGCTGATAAATATTATGAACCGTTACAACAGGAAGGAGGTGCGAATGAACAAACTGAACAAACAGGAGGAGGAGGCTCTGCGACAGGCTCTGCTACTCCGCCAACTGGCAACATCGGAGGGGTGGGTCAAGGTGCTCCAGCCGTGGCTGGAGTCTAAAATAAAGAACTCTTGGGTAGACCCTAGAGAGGCTGGAAGTGACAAAGATTTACTTTACCAGTATAAGATAGCTTGGGCATTTGCAACCGCGGTTAAGGAAATCATGGAATTTATAGAGGTGGAGAAACAAACTGCAGAGGAATTAACCAAAAAACAAAAAGGTGAAATAGTGGAGAAGAAGTTTAACGTGGGAGGTGATTAATATGGGAGTAAGAATACAAAGATTTCCAAATTCAGTACCAGATGACGGTAAAGAAGTAGCAAGTCCTCGTAATGATGATTTACCTAGAGAAACAACCGTCGATGGAATGACATATGCATGGGGACCAGGACAAATAAGAAACTTTCTAGATGATGGAGTAGGAGCCGCCCATGGTGCTTTTGATGGTGGAGAAAACGCTGTAACAGAAACAGGATTAGAGGCAACTAACGGACAATCAAGATTTTAAAATATGAGTACAGGAAAAAGCGCAGCAGATATACGCCAAAGTGAACACGCCGACATAGGTGGTATCGCGGGCAAAAAAGTATTTGTCATAGATTCAGATGGAAACGTAGTTAACTTCAGTGCGGATACAGTAACCAGACACGACAGAACTTCACAATATACAGTAGATGGATTTGCTGATACTCAGTCAATGCACTTAGATACTGCAACAGACAGCACGTTAAAGGCATTTATGCTAGTTGATATAAGTGATACAACCAACTGGAAACATACCCTTACAGACCATATAATTATAAGACATATCTTAATTGAGGTTGATCCAGATGCTAGTTGGATCGGAGAAATTAAAATAGGATTCCTAAGTAATGTTAATGGAACTGACGGAGACTTCAATCAAATAATAGACATTGACATGAGAAGGAAAACAGCCCTACTTGTTGAAGATTTATCTTTTACAGGTGGATTTCATTGCCAGAGCTCAACACACTTCGGACCTATTATAGCAGATTCAACATTGTTTCAAACCGATGTGGATTTGGTAGGGCCGGATGGAGGAGTGGCAGCATATCCTTCAGGTGATGGTGATCTAGCCATGATTATAGATGGAGACGGAACTAACTTTGTTGATGTATCTTTAACAATGACTTACGAGACAGTAGGTGCTTAACACAACATGGACAGTAAAACACCCCTAAGTGAAGCACTTGATAAACCAGAACCTCAGATTTTACCCGAGGCAGCTTCTACTGTTAAAGAAGAAACACCACCTGACATAGCAGGACAAACTCCACAGTCAGGAGAATTAACTTACTTCACAGATATGAGAGCACTTTCAATTCAATTGGGATTCCAAGATAGTTCATTCGATGGAATGGGAAGAGAAGCAGATACAGTATATAATTGGGCTAAGAAAGAAACTGGAACTAACGGTGGCCCTGAGACTTTACTGAGAATTAAATATTTAATACAAGATTTGGGAATACCAAGCAGAGGAAAGGATTTACTTAGACGTGTTGCACAATGGACATCTTTAGACACTAGAACCAGAGATCTTAATTTAAGGAAACAAGGAATATGATATTACCAGATTTACCAGCAAGTGATGACAAGTTTTGGGAGCATGCCAAGAAGATAAAAATGAACAAATCTAAGGCCAAGAAATGTAGTCACGAGTTCAAAAGAATGTCAGGAAGCGAAATATGCTGTATACTGTGCAACATAGGATTTATTGCAAATGGTTATTTGAAGATTAAAAATGGAAAGTTAGTAGTTTGAAGTCGTAGGTCGGAGGAGTCTGACCTACTGCTTGAGACTATTAAGTCTCTATGTCCGTGTATGCGGCACGTTAACTCGCACAAAGGAGGTGAATCATATGACAAACGATCAACAGGCAACAGAGGAGCCAATGCCTAGCTCAACAGCATCGGAACAAACCGGCACTCAGCAAGTCGCTTCGACACAGGTAGAGACGGAGGTAGCTACTGAGACATCCGCGGATGGTTCTGATTTAAAACTACCAAATGATGTTCCTGATAGAACTGCAGAGCAGTTTGAGAAATTAACAGAGAGTAACCGCCGATTAAAGGAGGATATGGAACTGTTAAAGAATCAATCTACACAGCAGCCAATCGAGCAACCTAAGACTGAGGAGAAACCTTTGTATGATCCGAAAACTGGTTATGTTGACATCGAAGCTTTAGAAGGGATTCGCAAGGATGCCAAAGAAGCCAACGAGAGAGCAAAACGAGCTGAGGAAAATCTGACGAGTTCCAATGCAGAGTCTCAACTAAGGAACTTATATTCGGCTTACCCTGAATTAAAGAATCCTGGTACAGATGAGCAGAAAGAGTTCTTTGATGAGTCTGAACGCATTTACATGCATGCAGCTCTTCATCCGGATAAATATGGAGGTAACGCTTTAACTCAAAAGGAAGCAGCCGATTTAGCAGCTAAAAGATTGAATAGAACAGAAACACCAGAACAAGCCGCTGAGACATTGGACGTTAAACAACAAGCAAGTCTTAGTGCAACTGGGAAAACTAGCCAAGGTGTTGGAGATGTGCAAACCGAAGAAAATTTTGAGAAGTTATGGTTAGGTACAAGACACGGAGACGAAGAATCTATGACAGTACGTATGCGCAATCTTCGAACCCAAGGCCAGACCCAGAATTAGACTGGTATAGGCATATGCCAGCTATAAATATAAGGCAAAAAGGAGGTGAATATATATGGCATATGGAAATATTTCTTATCAATCAGAAACACGCAGAGAAGATCTTTTAGATTTTATTGCTGACGTGTCTCCTGATGACAATCCCTTGAGCACTTTGTTCTCAAGTGGTAGTGCAAGTAACACTCTTCACGAATGGACCGAGGATTTTATTGCTCGTCCAACAGCTGTCGCAACCGAAGTTGAAGGTTCTGAAGCTACATTCTCCGACTTAACTAATCCTAATCGAAGAAACAACGTAACTCAGCTAATCCGACAAACTTACAGGGTTTCTGACACGCTTCGTGCAATTGATGTTGCAGGTATGAGTGACATGCTTGATTATCAAGCAGGTAAAGCAGCTAGAGAATGGAAAAATCAGTTGGAATACAGCATCCTTAATGGAGGATTCGCTTCTGGTAACTCTGGTGTAGCAAGACAAATGGCAGGTATAGTGGCCACAGTCACATCTCATTACACAACACGTAATTCAGGTACTTCTTTGTCAGAAACAGAATTAAACGACATGGTATTTGACGTTGCTAGTGATGTAGGTATGAGCGATGTCTTTGACATGCTTGTTCTTCCTCTTCAATTGAGGCAGAAAGTTTCTACTTTCACAGCAGGTTCAACCAAGTTCGTTGACGCTTCTGATAAAAGACTAACTAGGCCAGTTGCAGTTTACGAGTCCGACTTTAACGTGATGCGTGTATTCGCTCACAAAGACGTTCCCGCAGCAGCAGCTACTCCTGGACCATCTGTTCTTGGATTGAAAGAGGACAAATGGAAACTAGCGTATCTAAGACGACCAGAGAGAATTGAGTTAGCAAAGACTGGATCTTCCACTAAAGGAATGATCGAGGGTGAGGTAACTCTTGAATTCTTAGCGGAAAGAGCTAACGCGAGAAGGTCTGGCTACAACATTACAGGCTAGTAGGATTAACCAGGGTTGAGTAGTCCTGTCCTATGTATATACTCGGTCTTGGGGCGACCTTAAAAGCCCCGCTTAAGTTTGTTATAATATAGAAATGGAAGTATCAGCAGTTACAAATGGAGTTGTTAGAGACTCTGATCATGTACAAAGTGTTGACCATCTTCTTCAGTTAAAAAAAACTAAACCTTTTTGGGAAGTAGTTAGTGCGGTGATAGACATGTGGATGGAAAGAGATCCAGAGCAGTGGAAGTCTTATATACTTCATTTAGATGCAGTTAAGAAAGATCAGAAGGTCAAAAATAATCGATGGAGGGGTGTTTCTAACTCTGATGGCATAGAAAGATCCTTAGTAGTTGATTTCCCTGTATGGATAGATATGTGTTTAAGGGTGCTATATAAAGGAGACGATGTTCAATTTGACAAGAAGTTTTACAGGACTTTCGCAAAGAAATTTCCTGTATTTCGCATAAGAGAGAAAGTGTGATAAAGTAGGGTGTGAGCAAGTTACATCCTGAAATTAAAAGAAGGCACGGAAGAGATCCCAAGGTGGTTTTTAAAAGGGATGACTTTAAGTGTGTTATTTGCAAACGTAATAATGATTAAACAATTCATCATATAGATGGAAATGGACGAAATTCGAAGAAACCAAACAATAAATTATCTAACTTGCGAACCTTATGTAGGAGTTGTCATGGTAAATTAGAGATAAGAAAAAGAAAGGATTGGAAAGAAGACGGTATAAGCGAGAGAAGAATTAAATTGATTTGTCGAGTTTGTAATGGGGGATACGAAATCTGGTATGGTAGATATAAATTGGGCAAAAGTAAGTATTGTTCACTTAAGTGCTTGCATATTGGTAGGCCAAGGGTGTATTATAGTGGGAGGTGATCAACATGAGTATTCACAATCACGGATTCAACACAGCAGCAAAAATGAACGAAGGTAAGTTGCCAGCCGCAGAGCAACCATCTTTTAACAAAGGACAACAAGGCAAAGGTGCTTCAATTGGTGGAAAAGTAACCGCAAGAAGTGGAGAAGTAATGGCAGTAGGAGGAGACTCTCACGCCAGCAAACTAAAGAAAACATGGAGCCAAGCTCAATCAGCTAATGGAAGGTTTGGCAATTTCTAATTGATCTGAAAAAGACATGAAGAACACAACGATCGCCCTAGGCATGATCATCAAAAATGATGATGAAGCCGAAATGCTAGAACGCTGTCTGTCCACAGTAGCTCCTCACGTGGATGGAATTTATTTAACCTTCACCCAGAAGCCCTACAAGAAACTTATTAAGCTTGCCAATAAGTATGGTGCTAACTATGATGTTAGACCAGGAGACTTCAACTATACGATAGATAAGAAGCAAGTTAAGTGGTTAACCAAATTCTTTGGCAAGAAGCCCAAAGGAAAAGCAGGAGATGTTATTTTCGACTTTGGTAAGGCTAGAAACGCCAATTTAGACTTCATTCCAGACCAATATGATTGGTTGTTTTGGATGGATACAGACGATATTCTAAGGAAAGGTGAACTTTTAAAAGATACTGCAAATACAGCTCACCAGAGTGGCCATGAAGCCGTATTCTTCAATTACTTGTACTTAGTAGAAATGGATGGAAGTAATATTAAGAATGTAATTATCCAACATCTTAGAGAAAGAATGGTTAGGATAAAAGGAGATTACAGGAAAGTGTTTAAATGGATCGGAGCCATACACGAAACTCTGATACAACAGAGAGAAACGGTTAAGGTTGAAAATAATGTTATAGATGTCATTCATTATTCTAGTGGACTAAGAATGTCCGATGCCATTATGAGGAACATGAGAGTGTTAGAGACAGAGATATACAACTCAAAAGGCAGTGATCCACGACCAATATACTACCTAGCTAAGGCTTATTACGATCTTCATGACAAAGAGGGATATGACATGGCCGAGAAGTTAATAATAATGTACTTGTCTCCAAATAAACATAAAAACAACATGTCTGGATGGTCAGAGGAAAGAGCACAAGCTTGGGAGTATTTGGCTGAGATATATAGAAATACAGGTAGGTTGGATGAGGCCGTGGGAGCTGGGTTTAAAGCCCTAGAAGAATACCCCCAATTCCAATCTGCTTACTTAGGTTTGGCCGTGAGCTTTATGTCTAAACAGAAATACGACATTGCTAGGTTCTGGGCAATATTATCCTCGAAAGTGCCGGCTCATAAATCTACACTGGTAAGCAACCCAAGAGACATTGAAGCAAGGACGTTTGAGGTTATATACAATTCTGCAACCAAACTAAACAAGATAGATGAGGCGTGGGCTGCTATGGAAAAACTAAAAGGTCTGTTCCCTACTAGCCCACAGATAGACCAACAGTGGAATTTCATAAGTGAGACCAGAGAGATTAGAGACCAATTACAAGGTTACATGACCTTGGTTTCTTATTTGAATAAAACAGGACAAACTAGAAAGATTAAACCACTGCTGGCAGCTGCACCTGAATCAATAGCTAATAACCCGATGGTGGTTAAGCTTTTCCAGGAGATATACCCACCAAGAACACATGGTAAAAAAGAGATATCATTCTATTGTGGACAACAGTTTACCCCGTGGGGACCCAAGAGTGCAGAAGACCCAGGAGGCAACTTCGTGGGGGGCAGCGAAGAGGCTGTTATTTACCTTACAGAGGCACTATCCAAGCAAGGTTGGAAAGTAACTGTATATGCAGACCCAGCACCAGACGTAGGAGTATTTGATGGAGTTGAGTGGAAACCTTACTACACATTTAATCCAAACGACACATTCAACATATTAGTGCTTTGGAGGGCGGTTGGATTTATCGATATGGGAGTAAAGGCAAAGAAGACCTACCTCTGGGCACACGATGTAATCAACCCAGCTGAATTTAACCAAGACAGACTAGACAAACTAGAAAAGGTAATTGTCCTTTCAAAGGCACACCGCAAGAACATACCCGACGTACCAGATGATAAGATTATGATAAGCACAAATGGTTTCTATGAATACGAAAAATAAAATAAATAAATCATGTAAGCATGTTTATAGAGAGTTATTGTCTGATAGAAATATGAATTATTACATGTACCATTGTACTAAATGCTTAAATGTCATACATAAACGAAAATGAATATAAAACAATGAAAAGAGTTCAAATAACAATGAAAAAGAGTGAGTATCGTATGTTTAAATAACGTGCTGTAGACCTAGATGTATCTCTTTCTGAGTATTTATTGGCTGCAACTGAGATAATGTTACAGAAACCCAAAGAAGAACTAGACGAAATACTAAACAATATTAAAAATGAATAAAAATAAAACAGTTAGGGAGATAGTAACCAATCTAGTCCAAACAATAGGTAGACAGGTAACAGAAGATTATGACGAAAAGGGTGGAATTTGGGAGGGCATGAGTAGATCAAATTCATTTCAACTTGAGAAGAGTTTGAAAG
>SDBT01010292.1_pt1 | contig 15109 bp, 15 predicted proteins | sample 2277101 | NCBI WGS metagenome assembly SDBT01 (sample SAMN10404973, study PRJNA504765) | marine sediment metagenome | isolation source: marine sediment core GS10_PC15, 103 cmbsf | place: Arctic Ocean: Southern Knipovich Ridge | collected 2010 | reverse complement strand
TATCCATACATCATAATAAAGAAGACTAATTAGTCAGCTTATCTTTTTTTTATTTTTACGAAATAATTCCATGAAGATTTCATCTCTATTCTTATAAGTTTAACTTTCGGCTTCCATGTATCACTGAGATAATTTCAAGCTGTTCCTCTTTGATTAAATAGATAATCCGATAATTTTTATAAATTACTTCTCGAAGATCTGGATTATTATATTCTGGAACAATTCTACCAAGCTTAGGGAATTGTTCTAAGTGCCTTGCTGTTTCAAATATCTGATTTACTAAAACTTTAGCGAATTTAGGTGAATCTATTGATATAAATTTAGCAATTTCATCTAACTCTTCTAACGCATTCGTAGTCCACTTTACTGTAACCATTTTTTCAAAAGCTCTTTTGCTTCTTCATGTGTATATAAGTTTCCTTCTTCAGAATCTTTTAGACCCTTCTCTATTTTTTTTCTTACATAAATAGCTTCAATAATATCTTCCATACTTATATCATCAGGAAGACCTTTTATCATTTCTATGATGTTTTCCTTTTCTGTTGCCATTTTTAATTACCCTAATTATATAATCCATTATGTGGTATAAAAATTTATTGAATAATTTAATCTGAATCATTTCTTCTTCACTTTTTCATGGTAATATGAATTGGAATTCTAGCCTTTGCGCGAATCATATCAAATTCTCGATAGGTTAAGTGTGCTATTTCAGAGGCTTTACCAATTGAAATCTCTCCACGCATATATAACTCTAATGCATCCTGAACCGCATCTGGAAGTGTTTCTATATAATCCCAAACTATGGGTTTGAGTAAATCATTTTGATTAAACCAATATTGGTTTGAATCGCTTTTTTGAACCATTATGAACTTCCTTGTTACAGATTTAATAATATATAAGAAATTTGAGAATTAATTTTTATCTGTCAAGCATAATATTAAAATCAAAATTTGAAGTCTTTTTGCCATTTTTTATATCCAATCTTCCAAAGTTTAAGTCTAGGTTTATTAATTTGATTGTCTACTTCAATCCCAGGCTGGGGATCGTCCATAACTTTATGATAACGACTGAAATATTCATCTGCGCTAGGATTTTCTTGAATAAAATTCAGTATTGCTTTTTCCGTGAAAAATAAAATCAGATCAGGTTTAAGATTTGGATTCTCTTTAGTCATTTCCAAAGCTTCTTCATCTTTCTTGACCAAATAATATTTTAATTTTATGTTATCATTATTGGTGGAATCTTCCATGATTTGATACTCCCAACATGCATTTATGTGAAGGTGTCTCATCAGATCGAGATTCTTTGGAAAATAATTATGTAATTCTCTGTATAAATCCTCGGAATTCATGTTAATATAATCCTCTCTAGATTACTTGATCTTATCTAGATTTAATGGAGTGCCATCATAGATATATTTACTGTAAACTAATTCTTGTGGATAATATTTACATCCCGGAGGATATGCAGAATCCTTAATACCACCTAGTGCGACAGTTATATCGGTGAGCATGGGTCTTGCGTTGATATAAATGTTTGCTGCTTCTAATTCATTTTTAAAAGTTTCAATATTTTGTAAGTTAGATGAATACACTACAGCTCGCATACCATAATTACTAGCATTAGCTAATCTTATAGCATCTTTTAAATCTTTAGCTTTAGTTACAGACCGAACTGGACCGAACGCTTCTTCTTTCCACAAAAATGGTGCTTTAGATAAATCCTCACAGAGTTCGGGTTTTATTTCAACTAAGGTTGGAGTGTAGAATAATCCATAATCTTTCCCAGTATCGATTTTTTCGCCACCTGTATAGATTTTGACACCAAATTTTTTTGCATCTTCAACCATTACATCCATCATCATTAAAATCCTGCGAGACCCTAACGGACCAATATCAACATCTGGATCAGTTGGATCTCCGTATTTTAATTTCTCTATTTCTTTTACTAGACATTCAATATACTCATCATAAATATTACTATGGACGATAATTCGTTTCATAGAGAAACATTGTTGTCCGGAATTTGTATAACTAGCCATAGCATTCCATTTTGCAACTTTCTCTAAATTTACATCATCCATGACGATGCCTGCATCATTTCCGGCACACTCAAAAAAGAATTGTTTGAATGGTTGAGTATACATAGGAACACCCATTGACCTATCCACAGATTTCGCCAAAATTTTACCATATCTGACTAAAATGTCTTTTGCGGTATGAGATGAAGTAACTGTCATTATTATTTTAATCATTTCAGAGCGAAGGAACTCATCTACGGCCCATTCTCCGGGTGCAATGACTAAATCAAGTGCATCTATAGCGGGTAGCTCCATTTCTTTCAGCATCGAATATGCTTTTAACATAGTTAATGGACAGGCTGTAGATGGCTTTACAAGAGCCCCGTTCCCAACCAAATAATTTGCACCCCATTGATAAAGAGGGAGACTTATAGGTGTGTTTCGAGGTGAAATACAAGCAGATAACCCATGTGGAATATATCTTATTCTAACTAATTGTTCTCCTTCTATACTTGTTAATGATTTTTCTTCAATAAATTGATAATACCAATCACAGAATTTAAAACCATTCATTACGATATTCAGCTCCCACTCAGAATATTTGATTGGTAATCCCCCCTCTGCGACAATTAAATCTTTAAATTCCTGTTTTTTAAATCGCGCTTTACTTGCAAACTTGGAAAGAAGTTGAGCTCTTTCAAAAAAGTCCATTTCTTTCAATAATTTCTGATTTTTATAAACTTTTTTTATCTTTGCTTGAAGGGTTTCCGGTGTGTCTGCTGGGATTGTATCTATAACCTCACCGGTATATTTGTTTTTTATTTCCAATTCTTTTGATTTTGACATGATATTCTTTTACCTTTTTATATTAGTGTTATTTATATTTCAGTATATTCATAAAAATAATTTCAAACTTAATAGATATCATACTCATCCTTGAGGATACCAGCCGTTTTGGCAAATCTTCCATACCCCATATCAATTACGGTACGCGTTCTCTTATGCAATACAAAATCAATCCATCCTTGTTCTTCGTCTGGCTCACTGTAAAAATTTCCGAGAAGCTTTGTATATTCTTCCTTTGTTTTTGTTTGCATTAGTTTTTCAATCGCTTCTATTGAGAGCGCAAGTTCCAAATCCGATTCATTTGCCTTCCCCGGTTTGATTTCAATTCCTTTTCCATTACAGTACACATGAAAAACATCTACAGGAGATTCATTCTCATAAGATTCAAGTGAATTATAAATTGCGAAATTGAAATCTGAACCTTGACATAGATCCGAAAAAATTTCTGGATATTGTGCTAAAAAAGTAGTATAATTTTTGGCTATCTCTGTTTTATATGTATCGATATCAATTATTTGACTTGTAAATTCTTTATTCGACATGTTCCTAAGATTTAATTCTCTATTTTTTTTCTTTTTCAATATAGTCTTTATACCACGCTATTGTTTCTGCTAAACCTTCCTTTAAGGGAGTAATTTTGTAACCCAATTTTTCAATGGCTTTTTTTGAAGAATATTCTCTATTATATTTAATTGCCCTAAGTGTAGGTCGTGTTAAATAAGGGACTTTTTTAGTGAATTTTGCTTTAACTTCCAAGAACCATGCATATACTACCGTAACCCAAAAAGGTAGCTTTATTACTTTTTTATCTCTACTAATTTTGGCGATTAAATCTAGATATTCTCTAAATTTGATGTTTTCTCCACCTAAAATAAAATCTTCTCCATAAATATCATCTCTCTCAGCAAATTTTGCCATTATTTCAGTGAGGTCCTTTACATAAGTAAAGCAGGCTATAGAATCTCCCTTTCCTGGACATATACCTAAGGGAAAGATTTTTCCCCGCATAACATCAAAAAGCATTCTTCCAAATATATTAAAATCTCCAGGGCCATAAACAATTGCTGGATATAAAAGCGTTGCCTTAAGCCCTTTCTCAATATATTCTTTAACTATTTTTTTAGCAGCAAATTTACTTTTTTCATAATCCATATATAAATTATCGGAATTTTCATAGGATTCATCTACAGGCTCTTCACAGTCTTCAGGAGTTGCCCCTATAGCAGTGAAAGAACTCATATAAATTAACTTTTTATTCATTTCTAGTGCTACTTTTGCCACATTTTCAGTGCCATTGACATTAATCTCCTCATATGGTGAATAATTTTTTGCCCAAATATCTACAATTGCAGCTAAATGATAAATCAAATCCACATTATCTGCTGCTTTCCGAATACTTATAATATCCCGTATATCCCCTATAACATATTTTATATTTTTAAAATCTTCAAATTGTGAAATATCACTCGTTTCTCTTACAAGAAGAGTTAATTTATGACCATCCTTATGTAGTCTTTTTACTACATGGGCACCTATAAACCCAGTACCGCCAGTTATTAATATATTTTTTATTTTTATCCCCAATTTTATTAAATAAATGTAAATATAATTAATTTTTAAATTAAGAAATATTGCTTACTTTTTAAAGTATAAAATTTCGAATTGCAACAATTAATCGATGAAAAGTAGTAAAGTTAATTAATAATTACTGAAGAAATTTAGCATGGTTTTAAAAAATAATTAGATTAAAGGGAAAAAAAATAAAAAGGAAGAATTTAATCAATACTTTTGAATAAAATATTATAACCTGGTGATATAACGATCTCGCTCCCATTGACTCACATTAGTTCTATAGGCGTCAAACTCTTCCAATTTAGCATAATAGAAGTTTTTCCATGTCTGTTCTCCGAATAAATCCTTCATAAATTCAGACTGTCTAAACTCTACTAGCGCTTGTCTTAGACTGCCGGGTAATGTGTCAATTCCCGACTTTTCTAAGTCTTTGGTAGAGAAATGATATACATTTTTATCAGTTGGTTCTACAATCTCAATATCCTTCGATAGTACTCCCTCTAAGCCTGTAGCTAATAGAACAGCAAACTGAAGATAGGGATTACCTGCCGGATCTGGACAGCGAATTTCGCAACGAGCGGCACTTTGTTTACCCCCAAAGTTTGGGACTCTAATCAAGGGTGATCTATTTCGAAAACCCCATGCAACATATACAGGCGCTTCATATCCTGGTACTAATCTTTTATATGAGTTAGGCCAACTACATAAAACAGCACACATTGCTTTTGCATATTTCAATTGACCGGCAATCCATTTTTTTAATATAATGGAAATATTATTCTTATCTGATTCGTCATAGCATAGATTTTTTCCATCTTTCCATAAAGATTGGTGAACATGCATTCCAGAGCCATTAATGCCGGCAAACGGTTTAGGCATGAATGTTGCCGTCATATCATTTTGGGCTGCAACGGTCTTACAGATTATTTTAATCGTGTTTGCATTATCAGCTACATCAACAGCGGGTCCATACTTAAAATCAATTTCATGTTGTCCTAGTGCCACTTCATGATGGAGCACCTCGATTTCAATTCCCATTGCATCACAATATTCCGCAATTGTATAACGCATCTTCTCGTTAATATCATATGGATCATAGTCAAAATAGCCGCGCATATCACTAGGTTTAAATGCCTTCTCTTTTGTTTCCTTATCTAAAATAAAGAACTCTAATTCTGGAGCGCAAACAAATGAGTATCCATGCTTTTCTGCTTTTTTTACAGTTTTTTGCAGAATATAGCGTGGATCTCCCTCATATCTTGACCCATCTGGATTATATACATCACAGAAAAATCGTGCTACTTTTCTACTAGTGTTAGTCCAGGGGATTATTCGAAACGTACTAGGGTCTGGGATGGCAACTTTATCTGATTCTTCAATTGCCCCATAGCCTGTAATAGAAGAGCCATCAAAGTTTTCGCCGTCTTGGAGGAAATCCTCAATCCTTTTTGAATTAATCTCAAAGGATTTGATGATTCCATGCATATCCGTAAATTGAAGGTAAATAAACTTAATATTTTGCTCATTTACTGTTTCAATTACTTTTTCACATAATTTCTTTCTTTTTGGATCATCCTTTTCAATCAATTTTTCTCACAAATGATTTTATCTACTTTATTTTAAAGAATTTCTTATTGACTATTTGTTATATCTTATTTTTAACTCAATTATGATCAGATAGTGAATCACCACTTATAAATGTGGTCATTTGTACAGAAAACAGATAACAAACTATATAAATGAATAGATAATTATTGATATTATGATCATTCGTTTTTAAAATTTAAAATGAATATGATGAATAAATCGAGAATTAATGGTTTGGGGAACTTGGATCTTAAAATATTAAATAAATTAAGTGAAGATGGTCGAATTTCTCTTCGCCAACTTGGAAAAGATCTTGGTAATAAATCCTCAGTAACAATAAAGAAACATATAGACCATTTAGAAGAAAAAGGAATCATAAGAAATTATTCAGTTAGTATTGATTATGAAAAATTAGGATATGAAATTGTCGCAATAATCGAATTAACAATCTCTAAAGGAAAAATGTTAGAAGTTGAAAGGGATATATCTAATCACCCAAATATTTTTGGTGTCTACGATATTACAGGGACTTACGATGCATTAATTATAGCTAAATTTAAATCTAAGGAAGCATTAAGCCAACTAGTTAAAGAAATTAATGGATATGAATATGTAGTACGAACGAACACTCATCTAGTTTTGAATACTGTTAAAGAAGGTACAAGCTTCACTGATTTAATACACCTCAAAGGCAAAGATTAAATTTATTAAAACTTTATAATCATTTTAAAAATTCAAGTAAAATTTTAGCGAATTTCTCAAGTTCATCTCTATAGAACATACCTAGAGTTGAAACTATTAAATATTTAAACAACCCTTTAATACTATACAAAAAAACAAAATCAAGATAGTTTGAAAAATAATTAGAGTAAGGATTAAAATGCGCGCTGCTATATTAGAAGAAATTGGTAAGTTAACTATAAAAGATGTACCTAAACCAACTCCCGGACATGAAGAAGCCTTGGTTAAGATATCCACATCAGGCATTTGTCACTCTGATTTACACATGGTTAGAAAAGATTGGGGATTTACAAATCCACCCGTTCCTATGGGTCATGAAGGGATAGGGATAGTAGAGGAGTTAGGGCCTGGTGCTGAGAAATATATACAAAAAGGGGATAGAGTTATATTTGGTCTTGGAGGGTCAGGAGGAAGGTACTGGTGTGGAGCTTGTGAATATTGTCTATCGGGAAACACTATGTTATGTAATAAAGTTAAGAATCTAATGGGGACGTATGCCGAGTACATTTCGATTTGGGCAAAAGCTTTAGTTAAGTTACCTGATGAAGTTAGTGATAGAGAAGTATCTCTAGCATGTGGAGGATTGACAACATATAGTGCAATCAAAAAGCTTAGTAATTATGGAATATCAGCAGGCAAATGGGTAGCAATTATTGGTGCTGCAGGCGGACTTGGTCATTACGCAGTGCAAATTGCTAAGGCATTTGGATATAATGTAATTGGAGTTGATATAGGCCCTGATAAACTTAATTTTATTAAGGAAATGGGAGCAGATTATGCATTAGATGTAAATGAAGCAATACCTTTTGTTAAGAAGGAGTTACGTGGGGTAAACGCAAGCATAGTGGTTTCCTCAAAGATAGCCGGATTCGAACTCGGTTTGAAATTACTTAAAAAAATGGGAGTACTTATTGCTGTAGGGTTACCTGCCGCGAGTGAGGGAAAATTGGCTGTAAATCTGATAACGTTTATTTTAAAAGGTTTGCGTATTGTCGGATCCATAGTAGGCTCTGTTGAGGAAATGAGAGAATTAGTTCAATTAGCAGCAGAAGGGAAAGTTAAGACTCACATAGGTAAATCTGCGAACCTTTCAGAAATAAATAAAGTCCTTGAGGATTTAGAGGAGGGAAACTATACGGGAAGAGCCATAATAGATAACATGATGAAATAATCTAACTTTTTTTTATTTATCTTTAAATCCGAAATTAGAAGATCAGATATTGATTGAACTCTAAAAAAAAGAATAGAACATAGATAAATTATAGTATTTAAAAATAATTTAGAATCATCCTTTGTAAAGGTATTCCTCATAAGGGAAAGCAGCATAGACTTGTGTTTTCTCCATTCCGGCAAGTCTGTGAACTAAGGTTTCAGAAATACTTTTAATACTATATACTTTTTTTATGGCCTCAACCGAAGGCCATGCTACCGTATTAAAATACTGCCACTCTTCTTCTTTTTCTCCGGCAATGACTCCTCTGAACTCTCCCATAGCATACATTCGCACTCCGAGCTTTCCAAAACCCTTCGCAGCTGCCATACCATATGTATCATGAGCTTTTTTCCCGGATTCGATCTTTTTTCCTTGATATTCTTCAGGATATATAGCAATATCCCTGTACGAGATGAAATTTATGAATGCGAAAGGTTTACCTTTAAGTTTCTCAAATAATTCATTTCTGTGTTTAATAGATAGATCATTAGGGTCATCAGCATATGGAGTTATTCCTTCGGTCATATCAAATTCTATTTTTGCAAAAGCGTCTAAAGAATCGTTCGCCTTTTTCACAGCTTCATTAGAAATTAAGGAAAGCCGAAAAACTTTATAATACTCAATTTTACTCTCCCCTTTTAAAATATCTAATGCCGTATCATCCATATCCACTATTATAAGAATTTCGTTCCAATCCTCCTCATCTCCATCAAAGACTAAAGCAGAATGTCCCGCCCAAATAATATTCTCTTTATTGAACAAGTTTCTTCCAAAAAACTCTTTTACTGAGTTTTTAAATTTTAAAAAAATAATTATGCTCATTTAATTTTACAAATCTTTTTTTTGAAAAGGAAAAGATTACAATTCAAATAAATTTTAAGTTTATGAACTCGTAACAATCGTAACTACGAATCCAACTATTGCACCTATCTTTATCTTTAGTAAAATATAAAAAAAAATAATTTATTTTCTCTTCAATTCTGAATTAGTTTTCGGTTTTGCAGGATTTTGAGAAGGAGTAAGCTTAGATTTTTCAGCTACTATTTAGCTCTTTCGACCATAATTTTAGATAGATTTTTAGTAATCTCGAGATCAGGTTTCGGATTATTAATTAAACGATTCAGATATGAGAAACCGTTAATAAAACGTTCCTTTAAGGAAGGTCCAATATGGTCTGCTCCGTATACCATTCTAAATTCATGGCTTATGTTCTTGTCATATAATAGACGATGGATGAATTCTGCCCCGCGAAAAAGTCCTAACATATCTTCAGTACCAACTTCAATATATATTTTAGTTTCTGACGCTCGAATTTTCTCTGCATTTTCTCTTGCGATATATATCGGATTATTGATTTTCCAATACTCTTCATCAAATGGCGAGCCAAAGATAGTTTCCATAACCTCTTTTTTTCTATAAAATTTATCTCTTGGTTGAACATCTTTCCACTCAATTGCGGGCTCAATTGCAGGTTCAAAGGTTATTAAGACACCAAATTTGCTCGGATATTTAAATCCTATCCTAAGGGCCCCCATCCCGCCCATTGACACCCCTGCAAGGAACGATTTACTCGGCTCTTTATAAACTCGAAAATTATTTTGAAGCTGTGGTATTAGTTCACTGAGTAAATAGGTTTCCCATTTCTGTGAGCCATCTCTATAATCCATGTAAAAAGATCTATCACAGTGAGGGATAACTATAACCATTTCAGGGGCTAATTTTTTTTCACATAAATTCTGAATTATGGGTTTAATTTGATTAACAAATCCCTTGGGGCCATTTCCACCGTGAAGAAACAACATCAAAGGATATTTTTTATCAGACGTTTCATAATCAGACGGATAGAGTACACTATATTTCGCAGGGCCTGGTACTAAATCAGTTTCAATTTTAAAATTCTGAACTTCTATCATGATAGGTTTCGATTTTTTGTGTTCCTTAATTAGTTTATTTTCTTAAAGAATAAAAAATTGAGTAAGTTTTAAAAGTTTATAAAACGAATTCTATTAAGGAATTTATAAAGTGAATATTATGGTAAATAATAAGGAAGAGATCGAATCGTTATTCAAGAAAATGATGAAGGATGATGAGGAAAACGCTCCAAAAGATGAAATTTATCATAAAGATATGGAAGATGTTGGAATATTCAAAGTTCAATGGAAAATATGTGGAATCTTAGGGTATCAAATCTTTGATGTAGACACAATATCTTACAAATTTGGAGAAAAGTTAGATAATCCTGATGTTAGTATGGTAATTAGAGACGAAGAATTAGCGCTTAAACTTTTAAAACATGAAGTCTTTGAGTTTGACTACGGTTTGGGGTATAAAGGTGGTTTTAAAATAAATTATACTAAAGGCTGGAAAATTATTGATACCGATAAAGGCAAGAAAAAAGTGAGAATAAGTAAACCTTTTATTACCTGTCGATTCAACAGAGAGAAGGACTATCCTTTTACGCTCTCAAACAAACTACTTTATCGGATTCCTTTTATGCTCTCAAAATTACCACTCTTTCGTAATCTTCTTACTTCACGTGTGGACGGAAATGATATAGGATATTTCATACCTATCAATCAATCCATTGGAACATTTGAAAGTCGAACTCTGCCGGTTAAGGTTTTTAAACATTTTATTGAAAAGGCGAGTAATATTGTAATGCTGGAAGATTGTCCCTGTAGAAGAATCCATGAATGCCAGGATCACGATCACTCATTAGGGTGCATGCACATGGGAGATGATACTAAAAATTTGGTGCTTCCTAAAGATATAGCCCATGTCGCAACAAAAGAAGAGGCATTAGAACGGGTGCAGCTAGCCGTTGACAATGGCTTGATTCCATTACTCGGAAGAGCCATGGATGAGGCTGTGGGATTTGGTGTTGAAGATACTGGACATTTCTTATCCATGTGTTTTTGTTGTCCTTGTTGTTGTATTGATATCCCAATTATGAAACATGGCTCAAGTACTCTATTAAATTTATCAAAAATCAAGGGCCTTAGTGTGATTGTTGATAAAGAGCTTTGCGTTGGATGTGGAGAATGTGTCGAAGCATGTGTTTTTGATGGAATGGAAATGATAGATGAGAAAGCAAATGTTTTAGAACGATGTGTTGGTTGTGGAAGGTGTGAAACTGCCTGCCCTAACGATGCAATATCTATTACAATTGAAGACTCAAGTGGCGTCGATGAATTAATTGAACAACTCGAGGCCCATGTTGATATTACCTGATTAAATATTATTTTTTTATTATTTTATAATTAAAAAACAAATTTATGTTAATTAACAATGAATGAAACTATTAATAATGCTCAATCTCCTAAAACAAGGCATTCAAAATGGACCTTTCTCTCCAATGCTACTTTTCAATTTCCCGCTACAATGATAAATTCTGTTCTGGGGGGATTTTTACTCTTTTATTATGAAGTTGTTATTGGATTGAATGTATGGTTAATCGTCCTTGCCTTATCTATCTTTACGGTATATCATGCACTTAACAGTCCTATTATTGGTTTTTTAGTCGATCGGAATACGAGATTCACGAGAAAATGGGGAAGACGGTTTCCATGGGTCATCATAGGCATTATCCCTTGGACTTTTTCTGTCTACCTTATCTTTTCTGTTCCAGATATTGATCCTTCTGCAAATCCTTGGCCCATTGTTGGGTGGTTAATATTAACATTATTTGTATTTGGCACCTTTTCCACGCTTGTCACTATTAACGTTGAGGCACTTCGTCCAGATAAATTTCGAATGGAAGAAGAGCGTCGGACATTCGCAAAATATTATACTCCCATTGACATACTAGCTATACTCTTGGGCATGTTGCTTCCAGCCCTCTTTATTGACATAATCCCAGGAGATAAAAAAGCCAGTTATCAAATAATGGGAGGGGTAATCGCCATCGTAGCTCTTCTTTTCGCGTTTTTAACTCTTCCTGGTATCCGTGAAGATAAAATAATAATTGACCGGTATTTTGCTCCCGATATTGAAAAACGAATGAATTTTTTTGAAGCGACTAAAAAATCTTTAAAATTGAAAAGTTTCGTTGTATTTTTTATATTTTCTACGACTTATGGAGTAATGATTGCCATCGTAGTAACAAACATGATATATATAATAACATTTGTTCTACAGGTTGACGCTTTTGTGTACATCATGATTTTGGGGACATATCTCCTTGGGACCATTATATCTATTCCTTTCTGGCTCAAATTTCTCAAGAAAATAAACAATAACAAGAAAGCATTTGTGATTGCGGGTTTCTCACAGTGTGCTGCGTTAATTCCCTTAACATTCTTTCAGGGAGTTAATGATCTAATCATTATGGCATTCATTCTCGGATTCGCCAGTGGAGGCTTAAACACATTTACATCTACTATAATCTGGCCGAGTGTGGTTGATGATTTTGTTGTAAAGACAAAGAAAAACCAAAAAGGAGTTCTCTTTGGAATTTGGGCTTTGCTTCTTCGCCTTGTTACGACTATAGATGAATTAATTTTCGCTATAGTTCACACAATAACCGCATTCGAAAGTGATCCTTACAGTGCTTCAGCAATTCTCGGAACTCGTTTTCTTCAAGGAATTATTCCAGCGGTAATTTTATTGGTGGGAATTATAGTATTCTGGAAATTTTTCCCATTGACTCAGGATGTAATCCTACATAATAAAGCTGAGCTGGAAAGGCTAGGATTGTAATAATTTAAATCCTTTTTTTTTTATTTCATTTTTTATTATAAAGAAAGTATAATTTAGACATAAAACTATTAATCAATAGCAATGTCAATTGGGTATTTTGGATTAGTTTTACATGGACATATACCATGGTGTAAGAAGTCAGGAACTTGGCCTGCGGGTGAAGAATGGTTATTTGAGGCTATGGCAGAAACATACATACCGATGCTCAATATATTAAGAGAATTAAAAGAGAATGGCATTAAAACAGGAATCACTATAAATATAACTCCAATCTTAGCAGAGCAACTTGCTGACGATTATATGAAACAGCGTTTTACAGAATATATGGAAAGTTTAATTAGTAGAGCTAAGGCAGATGTAATTAAGTTTGAAAATGATCCTCAGAGAAAGATGATTGCAGAATATAATTTAAAGAATTTTGAAAAAGTGTTGGATACATTCTACCACAACTACTATCGAGATATTTTAGGTTCATTTAAGTGGCTTCAAGATGAGGGGATGATTGAATTAATTACATGTGGAGCTACACATGGATTCTTACCATTAATGAATAGTGATTCAGGGCTTTTTTCACAAATTCAGACAGCAGTAGATACTCATAAAAAATATTTTGGGAGGGAACCCAAAGGAATTTGGATTCCTGAATGTGCTTATCGTCCTAAAGATTATAGAGACGGAAAATTGAGAGAGAGTGTTGACTATTGGTTAAATAATTCGGGAATAGAGTATTTTTTTGTTGATTCTCATGGTATTTTAGATGCTAAAATGCTCGAACAAAAGAATTCAATTGGATTAAATACTAATTTCGGGTATAAATTAGAAACAGAGGTATGTGTTTTTGGTCGAAATAAAAATACAAGCAGACAAGTTTGGGATTCTAAAATTGGCTATCCGGGGAATGAACATTATAGGGAATTTCATAAAAAAGATCACGAATCGGGGTTACATTACTGGAGAATTACTAATAAGGAGGTTGGACAAAATCAAAAGGAACTATATGATATTGAACTTGCCCATCAAAAGGTTGAACAACATGCTCACCATTTTGCTGGCGTTCTCGAGAATGAATTAAAAGGATTTTCAGAAACACATAAAATGGATGGGATTATTGTCTCCCCTTACGATTTTGAGTTATATGGTCATTGGTGGATGGAGGGTATAGAGTGGCTAAAAACTGTACTTGAATTAATCTTTAATAATGAAAACATAGAAATGATTACAATTTCAGATTATATTGCCAAATATCAAAAGGATTTTTCAATAATAAGCATGGGTACAAGCAGTTGGGGTGAGGGTGGGCAATTTCAAGTATGGAAAAATCCAGAACATGGGTGGATTTGGCGCTATATAAATGGCTCGATCAAGGAATTTGAAAACATATTAAAATTAACGCCTGAACCAGATGAGTTGGAACAAAGGATTCTTAATCAAATTGCGAGGGAATTATTATTAATGGAAGGTAGCGATTGGCCTTTTCTTCTTTATACTGAACAGGCAAAGGAATATGCCAATCAAAGATTTCATCATCATCATCAAAGATTTAATAAGATGATATGGGCTGCGAAAGATTTTAGAGATAAATCTAGACTCTCAACTCAAAATTTAGAAGAAATAGAATTAATTGATAGCTGTTTTCCGAATATAAATCTTGAGTATTTTAGGAATATAGATTGATTTTTATTGATAAAATTCTAATTCTGAGCTAATCTACTTTTAAAATCTCTCCGTTCTTTTATTCCAACCCTTATTAGGAATTTAAACTTTCCCACATTAATTTCCCAAGATTTATTAGCCTTATTAGGTATTCTATCCTCCCAAAATTTGTCAATATTTACAAGATGTGCTACCAAATCGGTTAAAAGATCTATTGAGACATTGAAATCTTCATGGGATGGATAAATTTCTTGAACTCCTTTCTTATTAGAAAGTTCAATTAATTCTTTAATACTATTTATAATAACTGAGAGGTTATCTTTAGGGGGGAGATACATAGTACCATACTGAGCAACATCGGTCGTGAAAAGTTCACCTTTATCTGTGAATAAAGTGATGGATCCTGGAGAATGTCCTGGGCTATGAATAATTTCGATTTTTATTCCTCCCAAGTCAAACAATTCTCCACCAATTAACGGGACTACGTGTTTCACGGGAGGTAAAATCCAATTAAGTTTTTTACATTGATCGAGAATGATTGATGAACTCTGTTTTTTCAGATATTTTAGATCAATAGGTGCTACAATAACCCCTTTTTCACTTTCATGAATAAAAACCTTATCAAACTCATAATTTCCACCTACATGGTCAAAATGAGAATGTGTGTTAATAACAATTAATTCTTTTCCATTTAGAAATTTTTCAACAATTGGTTTGAGCGGAAAAATGCCACAACCGGTATCAATTAATAGACATTTGTTATTTCCTCTAATCAGATA